>Ga0315285_10005214_pt1 | contig 13433 bp, 17 predicted proteins | sample YL17G09_36_MG_FD_203698 | JGI IMG/M metagenome (GOLD analysis project Ga0315285, IMG submission 203698) | Sediment microbial communities from Yellowstone Lake, YNP, Wyoming, USA - YL17G09_36 | ecosystem: Environmental > Aquatic > Freshwater > Lake > Sediment | place: USA: Wyoming | collected... | reverse complement strand
AGCCCGTGTGGATACGAACCCTGCCAGATTACGGGTTGATCGGGGTAGCCGATTCTAGACACAGACACACGTCACCACCTTGATCGCCGACGACGAGAACAAGCGACCCAATCGCAGCGCCTCAACGATATTGTGCGCCATCACAACACGCGATAACCCGTTGTTGTAAACAACGCGGTATGCGCTCATCGCTTGGGCTGATTTGCCAGACGCCTGACGTCCTCCCGCAACTCCGACAGTTGCTCTTTAATGGTGACAACGTCCGCGCTCATCGTCGCCATGGAGGCAGGCACACTGTCGACGCGGCGCAAGTCTCGCTCGACAACGGAAACACGTTGATCCATTCGGATCGTGTCATCACGCAAGGCGAAAAACGACGACGACACCCACGCAATGCCAGCAGTCAGCAGCGCGCCGATAAGGCCAATCGCCCACAGGGGTGTAGTAACACCAGCCGTTGACTGCGTCATTTCTTGACCGCAACGCGCTCAATCGAATCGGCAGCCTGGTTAAGCGCAACGCCGATCACGTCGTTGTTTTTGTCCTTGTCGGACAGCAACTGACGACTGACACGACGCAGAATCCCGACGATGAAATCTTTGGCGAACAGCGCCAGCAAAACTACCAGCATCGACTGCAACGACGAAGGCGAGGCAAGGGACAGCATAAGGTCGGGCATGGCGCCTACCGTAGCAGCCCCATGGCAATCCGACAACCTATCGCCAAGGGTTAGCGACCGAAAAGAGCAGGGCTTTCTTCGTCGACCGTTGACGGACGAAAGTCACCATCGTGACGAGACCCGACGACGTCGCATCACCCAACGTGATCGCGCCCGTGCCTGTCAATCCGTATCGCCAGTCGCCTGCACCGGCAACCGTCACCGCGCCCAGCGTGACTGCGCCCGTAGCCTGGACTGTCGACGTGCCGCTACCTGCAACCGTCACCGCGTCCAACGTGACAGCGCCCGTAGCCTGGATTGTCGACGTGCCTGCGCCTGCAACGGAGACACTGTTCAGCGTAACAGCGCCCGACGACAGGACGTAGGACGTGCCGACGCCAGCGACTGCGACACTGTCGAGCGTGACTGCGCCCGACGCCGTAACACCGCTAGGCGACAGCAGCGTCAGCAGCACGGGTTCACCTCAGCGAAAGAAGCTGATTTAATGTTGCCTGTGTCGTCGCAATGTCGGCGTCGACGGCAGCCGCCTGTATGACGTCGCCAATCGCCAGCGCCGACGAGCGGAGTTGTGACAGGTATGCGACGCGGGCTTGGGCCATTGATATGAGTTGTTCAATTGTCATTATACCACCATACACCGCAGCATAACGGCACTGCTATTGAGAATCATATACAGAAACGTGATGGTGGTAGCGCCGTCGACGTAAGAGGCATCAAACAGCGTATCGCCAGCGATGGCCGCGCCTTGAGTGTAGGTCATCGTTGACCAGCCGTCTTGCTCAGACGTGACGACGTTGAACCGGAAGAACCGGCCCGTTGCGTCTTTTTGCGTGTAGATGTAATCGCCGCTGTAGTTGTACTTTGTGCCAACGCCAAATGTTTCAGTAAGAGGCGAATAGGCCAGAGCGGAAACCCATGTATTCAGCGCAATATCGTATTGGTCGAGGACGGCGCCAGCGCCACCACGAAACGAATAGAGATAGCGACCATTCTTGATGGCGCTTTCGTTTGTCCATGCTGTGTCGGTGGACTCAAAAACCCAATGTCCCGACATGCCGACGGCGGGAGAAGCAGCGCGTGCCGCAGCAGGCGCCAGCGTCGTCCAGGTGTTCAGCGTAATCGAATATCGGTAGAGCGTCACGGCGCCGTTTCCCATATAGTAGAGGGAGTCATCGTTGCCTTCAATACTGTAGATCGACGTCACATCAGGCGCCGTCGTCCACACTGCCGACGTCGTCAACACCGTAGCGGTGTTGCTCGCAATCGTGCGGATTTGACCAGCGCCAGTGCCCGACACAATGCGAACCTGCGATTGCGTCCACTGATTCACGGTCCACGTCTTTGCCGCGTTCGTCAACGTCGACGCACCGCCAGCCGTGGCCGTGCCCGTCGCAAGGGCGACATAGGCGCTGCCGACCCATGACGGGGTAGATATGAGTTTGGAATCAGTGCCGATGGCAGCTGCAGGCGCATTTGCCGACAACGTCGTCCAAGTATTCAGCGCGAGGTCGTAGAAACGAAAGACGGCTGCCGTCGTCGTGCCAGACGACGGGATCGCGTTCAGGACATACCATCGTGGAGTCAGCAAGCGGTACGTCGTCGCCGTCGAGAATGCTGACGATTGCACGGGCACCGTGATCACCGCATTGGCGCCGACGGTGTTGCTTGAAATCGCCAACGTGACGCCAACGTTCGGCCCGCCAGTGATGTGGATCGAATACCCTCGGAGGTCTCGCGCCAACGTAAGGTTGGTCGTAATCGTCGTCATGGTGCCCGCCGTACCAGTGCCGCTCGGGCCGATAGACGTAGCGACGCCACAAGCGCCAACGCCAAAAGTGCCCGTAAAGTTAGCCGCTGGGATCTGCGTAAATGCATCTTCCTGCGGATTGTAAAGATACTGCAACGCCGACGACGCTACAAACAACTGCTGTTGTTTGTAGTGTCGTGACGACACTACAAACGCGCCGGCCGACGTTGCTGCAGGGGCCGGAGTGCAAAACTCCCATCGTTTCAGATCAAGGAGTTTTCGATTGCCGTTTGTTGTTGCCATCAAGTCACCACGATGTTGCGGCGCATGGAGTCAGAACCCAGGCGCATCAGTGAGGGGATTTGCTCAGTAGCTGAAAGGCCACCGACTTGCGTTTGATTTGTTATCGTGCCGCTCGAAATCCCCACAGATAGGACGGTTGACGAGGCGTCAAGTCTGACGAGCAATCGGCCCGCAGCGTCGGGCATTGCCATGCCGATTGTTCGCGTCAGCGACTGCAACAGTGTGCGGATCGCAGCCAGTTGTTCGACCAGCTCGCCCACGCCTTTGATTGGCAGCGGGTTGGCAAGAGAGACGTCGCCGTCGTTGACGCCGTCAGCACCGAGCACAACCTTTATTCGCTGCAGTAGGGCACCGCCGACGTCGTCGGCAGCAATGGTTGCGCCGGAGCCAGGCGTGTAGCCGATATTGTCGGCCATCAGTTGTTGCCGTCGGTAATGGTCAACGACGTGATCTCAACAGGTTGACCCGCAACAATGGTCGTTGTTGTGACGTTCAGATCAGAGCCTGAGACCGCAACGTCGCCGTCGCAAACAAACGCGCCAGTCGAATCGACAAGGTAAAAAAAAGACGCCGTGCCGCTGTTGTTTGCCGATGTGTCGGTGCGAGGCGTGGTGATGGTGAGCACGCCGCCCGTCGAGGTGCCGCAAGGGTCGGCCAACAGAATATCCGCCAACAGCAGCCCAGCAGGTGCGGCGCCCTTGGTGACGGGCTTACTCCCGCTATAGACACGGACAAAGCCGCCAGTCGCACCAGCGTCGACTGCATTAAGGATAGCGTCGACGCGAGTATTACGGACCACATTGTCAATGCGAACGGCCACGGTGTCACCTCAGAAGAGAAAAGCCCCGCCGTTGTCGGCGGGGCTTGGGTCGATCAGACTTCGCCGATCTTGATCAGGCTCAAGGCGAAATCGCGGAACACGCCAGCGTGGCCGTTGGTGCCGACGCGAAGCTGTGCTTCAACGGTGTCGCCAACAGCCGACAGGTCAACGATAGCGCAAGCTGCGCCCATGCTCATGCGCGACGCAGTGGCAAGCTCGCTCTTTCGAGCGCCGATGCCCTTTTGGGCCGCAACAGCGCCGCCACTGACAGCCACGATCTCGATGTCGAGTACGCTGCTATTAGTGCCGATGACGTCGCCAGCGTTGGCCTGAACCATGTACTTGCCGAAGCCCGCAGCCGTGGCCACGGAGACTTTGCCAGTGGTGCCGCTGAACGTCAGCCCGCCGTTGGTCGTGTTGGTGTCCTGAAGAAACAAAGCGGCGTCAAGAATGGCTTGGGGTGTGGCAGAAGCCGCCACTGTAACAGTGGCGCCGGTACCGTCGTTGATCTTGGCGACAACGACGTTGTGCGTTCCGCCAGTGTTGAAACCTGCAAGAGACATAAAAACTCCTAGCGCCGTTGGCGTTGTTGTTGGTTAATGCGCTCGGCTGATTCTCTCGCGATCTTGCGAGCCTGTTCCGAGGTGAGAGAGGGGGAGGATTGCTTGATCTTTTCCGCGACTTTGTCGACGGTGTTGGTCTTGATCTCAGACACGGGCGCCGCCTTTCGCAGAAACAGCGCGGACCATTTGCGTGATGGTGCTGGCCACGTCAGCAGACTGATTCTTTTCCATCTGTGCCTCAGCCTGTCGGCGAGACTCGACAGACTTGGCGATGAACCCAGCCCGCGATTCGTTCCACTTTTTAATCATGTGCTCGGGATGTTCTCGCTTAATGACGTCTTCTTCAAATGACGCGAACTCATCTCCACCCGGCATCACCTCGCCAGGCGCAAACTTCCAATCGCCGACGGACTCAATCAAAAACACCGGCATTTGTTTGCCGTCGACGTCGATGCGCTTGGACAACACACGCGACAACGCTTGACGTTGCGAGGTTGCTTCGCCTTCGCGGGTAACTCCACCGTCGGGAAACTCGACGGTGTGCGGGTCTTTGATTGAGCGAAGTTTGATTGTGCGTTTCACGGTGCGCCTCATGGGAGGGAGAGGAAAAGAGCGGGGCCACATGACCCCGCTCTCAAGAGAATCAATCAGGTTTTCTCGTAGATGATCTTCACGCCGTGTTCGTCGGTGTGCTCGCCAAGCGCGTAGCACCAACGACCAACGGCCAGCAGGCTGTCGTCGGCAAGGTCATACTGAAAGCCAAGGCTAGGCTCGTAGCGTTCCGTCATCTCAGCAAAGCCGCGCACGCTACCGGGGGCGCCAGTCTCGCCACGGCCAGCGACGATGAGAGCGGACACGCGGTCAACGCCAGCGTTGGCCGTAGCCATGGCGCTCTTGTTAGCCGCGTAAATCGGGATGCCGCAGAAGCCACCACGGAAACCGTTGCGGCTTACGTCGGGGCGCTGGTTGAAGAACGACAGATCGGCAGCGCCGTTGCCAGTGAACACCGACGACAGAGCAGCACCGGAGCCCGACGACGCGAGGGTGCGCAAGTCGCCGACGCCAATTTCCTCAAGCACAAAGACGAGGTCTTCGCTCGAAGGATTGTTGTCGAGCAGCTTGACCATGGCGTCGAGCAGGGTCGCAAACGACAGCGAGACGTTGGTTGTGCCCGCCGACTCGGACAAGCCAGAGAACAACGCAAGGGCGTCGGTCTCAGCCCGCAGATAGTGGCTTTCAAGGATTTCGGTCATCGCGTCACGGACGAGAGGCAAAGCACCAGCGCCGTTGCCTTGGATGGCGTCGATCACCTGTGAGCGAGCCACACCGGGCAGAGCCAGTTCGATGGCTTCGGCAGTCAGCTGAATGCCCTGCACTTTGGTTGACGGCGTGATCGAGATATTCGCAACAACGCCAAGGGTTGCAGGATTGGAGAACGCGGTGGCTTCCGTGTCGTCGACGGCGGCAGCAATCGCGGACTTTTTGCGGATCTTGCGGACCTTGCTGCTACGGCCAGAAATGTCGGCCATGTTCAGGAAAGGCAACAAGACAAACTTGCCGCGCAACGGGTCAAGCGCAATCTGCGACATGACCTCAGTCAAAAGCCAGTTGGCGACGGTGGTGGACGTGGATACTGCCATTCGATTTCCTATGCGGCGCTTAGCCGCTCAGTGGGTTACTGCGCCTTGGCTCGGGCGAAACGCCCAATGCCAAGGGAAGCGCTCGACGACGAGCGCCCGGACATTTTGGATGCGAGCCACGATGACCAGCCTTGCGGATCGCGTGCTTTCGCTTCAGCCGCCTTTCTGCCTGTAGCATCGGTCAGAGCGTCATCGAAATCGACAACGGACACGGCGGGAGGCGAACCCATCGAAGGAGGCTGGCCAACGGTCTTCGGTGGTGTCGTCGACGTCGAGCGAAACGCCGCAAGGATCTCTCGCTTGGCGTCGATGTCGGCTTGCTTGCCATAGATGGCACGCACCGCCTCGGGGAGTGCGGCAGCCTCAGCGTCGAGCCGCTTTGATTCGGCTTCCTCGTGGGCACGCCAGCGATTGGCTAGGGGTTCGTAGCCCTCGAGCTCTGCCAGCCGCGCCTTGGCGACTTGCAACGCCTTCTCCATCTCGCCAGAGCGTTCAGCATCGGCCTGCGCAGCCTTGCGCGCATCGCGGTCGGACTGCTTGGCTGACGCCATCTGCGCCTTGAGCGCAGCCAACTCGACAGCCTCCGGCGACGGCGACGCGACAGGCTCGGGAGAGGGTGCGGCGTCCGAGGTTGGCGCGCCGTCGATGGCGGATGAGGTGGTCATGTCAAGGACATTATCATTATGTAACTACTTCTGCAAGCGCGATCCTAATGGCGTCGCCTTGCGGTTTGGCTGATTGATGCGCCGACGATTGACATGCCCACAGTCGAGGTCAACTCGACCTCAACACGCAAGCTCTGCACCTGTGCCGGTGACAGGTCGACAAACGGCGGAGTAACCGCCAGAATAAACAGCCCCGACCCAGACACGGATCGAGTAGCACTGCGCGGCGGGTCGCCCTCGGCGCTGACCCTGACCGCCACGGTTGCGGTGCCCACGCCGCCGATGCGCTCAAGGATAATTTGCACCCGCCCACGCGAGTAGGGGGCGCCCTCGTAGGACCGGAATGGGCGGACGTAGAGCGCGCAAGGCACTCGATATATTTGCCCAGTGAAAGTTAACGTTGAGAGGTATTGAGGGTCGCCCGCGACCCCTGCCGTTGTCTCCAAAAACTCGGTAGACCACATCGGGTGAGTGTGAGCGTCGCCCCATGGTGGACCGCTCCTGTCGACACCTAGACGGCCCTGGGGATTAAGCGGCGTGCCTCCCCCGTCGGCTGCCCCGGCTGCGCCGGACGCCAGCTCATAGAGCGCCCTGGCACGTCCTGCGATGGAGGTAGCAATCCGCCGCGCATGGGCGGGCGCCAGTGAGCGGCATTCGGCGTCGGTCATCGGTTCAGTGGACACAATACGCAGCATGAAACCTCAAGGATCAAAAGCGAGGGACCAGCCGACGAGGTAGATTGGCTCGTTGACGACGGCGCCGCCCGTGGCGTGGGAGAGCGCAAGCGCCACAAACTGACCAGCTGACGACGTGTATGGCAAATTTGTAATCAGCGCCGTGTACCAGCCCGAAGAAATCAGGGTAAGGGCAACCGTTGATGACGACCCCGCCGACGTTGACGCGGTGATGCGCCAGTTTGTTGGCGTGCCCGATAGACCCGTGATCAAAACGCGAATGTTGCCCGGATTATTCGCCGACGAAAACACGGGAAACTGAAGCCACGTCCTCGAGATGTTCAGCGATCCCGCCTGTGTCGTCGGTCGCCGCTCAAACAGTGTAAGGTCGCTCGGCTTGCTCGCCAGCGCGTCAGCAGCGCCCGTTCCCCACGATCCCATCGGCATGGCCAGCAGCGGTTCAGACGCCGGAGACGTATTGTCGACGGTGTTGAGCATCTGCATGGATGCATTACCGGAGACGGGTGATCCGGTGATGTACTCCCACAGCGCCGACAGATTGCGGTTTGTTTTGGTCAACACCCACGCATCAAGGGGGCCGTCGTCGGCTACTTGTCCGCTGTCGATGTCGGTCCACGACGACAGCGCCGCAGGGACTGGGGAGGGGTTGCCTGATGGTGCCGTAAGGTCGAGCGGTGCGATCCCGTTGTTCTGGCCGGTTGATGATCGCACGGGGTAGCAGCGCACGCCACGCAATCGGCTGGCGTCCAGCGCTGCACTTGCCGAGATGTTGGCCCGAATCAACAGATACTGCCAGCCAGCGGACAGGGACAGCGTTGCAAAACGAGTGTATTCATCGGCGTCGTCGCTTTCGAGAGAGCCAGCATCTGACAGCGCCCACGCCAATGAGCGTACCTCACAGGATGTTGCCAACCACGGACCACGACGGAAAATGTCAACCTCGACCCTGTACGCCTCAAAGGGTGGCCCACCCGGACCAATAAAGATGGGAGCGCCCCAGATGTAATAGTCCCCAGCGCCCGCCGACGACGTGAGCAGTGCGTCAAGCCCCTGATTGACAATCGGCAACGACAGCGGGCAACCGCGTCCGCTTCCAGTGTGATTGATGGTGTTTGCCTCACCATTAAGGCCAGTCATTTTGTCATAGACCAACGCCGCATCTGATGCCGCGTTGGTCAGCCAACGCGTCATAATGGGCGCATCTCGCGCAACGTCACGGGGTGGGGAGCCGACAAAAGCGGCGTTCTTCAGCCGGACCATTAGCGCCACCTCGGGGTATTGTTGACGGCACCATACACGGAGCCAACGCCGTTGGCCGGTGTAAGGATCGACAACTCGGCAAGGTCGTAGCCGCTAGTAGTGGTGCCGGATGATGCGCCGTCGAGGGGTGACAGCACAAGGTAATCGGTGCCGCCAGCGATTAAGAAGGACGGCACCGACGACAACTGCAGCGTGGTTGTCGACGGAATGGCGAGCACGGTTAACGTGTCAAAGAGCGAAGCGGATCGATCATGCACGAGCACGCCGCAGCCCACAAAGAAATCGTGAGCCGGTGACGCGCCGGACACCTCTGGCCCTGTCGTCGCCAGCGTGACCGTGGCGCCCGCGATGCTGGCGATTGTTGCCGCAGGGCAGACGTGTAGCAGCGGTTCAAGAATTTCGAGAGTCAGGCCGACGGTGCTTGCGTCATAGTTTGGGCGGCGTGCGATGACGCGGGCGTAAGACCCCGCGATGGTGCCGCCCGCCATATCGGGCACGTCGAGCCCGTTGGGGAGGTCACTACCGATTAGCACCACGTCGCCAAGGCGCACGGACAGCTTGTCGAGGGTGACAGTCAACGAGACGGTCACTCGAGCAAGAGCACTCTCGCCGCTGACGATGTCCGCCACCACCGCCGCAATCTCACCTGCAGAAATCGACGTCGGTGCTTCCCATGAATCGCCCGCACCCACGCCGCGAGCATCGCTGCACCCGATTGACATGAGCGAGATTTCACGTCGTCGAGGGCTTCGAGGGTATCGCTTGATCTTGTCTTCGTCGATGAGGTTGATCTCTGCTCTGTGCTCCTGCGTCAACGGGCTGTAGTCGCACTGGACAGTAACGAGAGGCGTAATCGTGCTTTCGTCGGCGAGCACTTCGATCCGTGTGTCGGGGATGATGCTGTTAGCGCCGATGGTGACGGTTGACGCTGACCGAGCGTGCGCTATCGAAACTGCGCGCAGCTGCCCCGTCGCCGTCGTCACAATCGCGGAGCCAGAGAGGTAGCACCACTCCTGCAGTATCTCGCCCACGGGGCGCTCTTTGTCGATCAGCACGTTGTGCGAAAGGGCTGGCCTTGTCAAAAATGAAGCTGTGTCGATGTCCGCAGCAGGGATGCCCGCGCCGAACCGCCAGCCTGCATCGTAGGTGTTGGCGCCGACACGACCGGACAGGACGTCAAAACCAACGCCGCTACCCACCGTCGAGATGAGCGACCACAGCAGGGGGTATGCCGTTGCGCCGTCAACGATGGCGAGCGGGCGCAACGACGACGCGTTTTGACGGAGGCCGGTTCTCTCTTTGACCAGCTTGGCACGGTTTTGATAGCCAGTTTCAGCCGAAACCGAGATCGTTGGTCCCAACACCGAGACAGCCGTCACCTCAACGACGTGGCCAGTGTCGAGGACGGCAAACATTGGATAGCCGCCGATAACAAACGCCGTAATGTCTTCAACGGGAAAAGAAATTATGGTGGGATCGCCAGTGACGTCGACAACGCTCGGGCCTTTGACTTTGGCAGACGTGAGACCGACGCCGACAGCGCGTTGCATGTACTCCTGCATAACGCCAGCGCACACGATAGACCATTCATTGTCCCCATTGTGACGAGGTGGCTCGTCGATAATGAGCGTTGCTAATATCTCCTGTGACAGCCCGATCCCGTTGGGTAGCACCGTCCACCCGTAAAGCCAGGCGCGCCGCCCTTCCCACGCGGGGACGTAGCGATAGACCGCGTCGCCGTCTGTGGCACTCCCCTTGAGCAACGCCGCCGTGGTCCCAAGTGTCCCACGGGTGCATCCGGTGAGGCTGACTGCACTCGCCACGGCGCCGATGGTGATGGACTCTGACCCGATGTAGATAATGTCGCCTGCCGTCATGCCCGATGTGGACTCAAGCGCCAGCCCAGTAGCCACCGCCGTGGCATCCGCCGTGATCCACGTTGACCGCCGACGGTTGACCGACAGCAGTGACGCCAGCACGCCAGCGTTGTCCAGGAGGCCAAACTCGACCGTCGCAGGAATCTCTCGTCGAGTTTCAAGGTCGAGACGGCCCTCGCCTTCACGAACCGACGATACCGCCGTGATTTGTGTCCGCCCGGTGAGAATCGCAAACGATGACGGTATGGGACTCTCAACAAGCACATGGGGCACGCCATCGACGACGAGGCCAAGAATCAGGCGAACGTGTGCTGACTGTTGGGCAAGGTCATCATACAGAGTCATCAGACCACCTCAGCGTGCAAGGCGAGAGACAGCGAGTACAAAGGCACACCGGCCCCGATGGCTTGTGGCTCGTATGTCGTCAGCGCGTCCTCGCTGAAGTGCACCACGTCAACCAGCGTCAACGACGTTCTGGCCGCCAGCACGGTGCCCGACGAGATCGGGACGTCGTGCATCTCCAGGGATGCGCCAGCGCCGAATCGTTCAATGAACGCCTCGAGTGTGTCCGACGCGGACGCCAGCGCGTCGACAACAAACGTCCGCGAGAGATGAACGAATCCAAGCGACACGCGCCAAGACTGCATCCGTTCGCTCCTAGAGACGCCAGAGACGCGACCGCTTGCCGCACGGGTCACACTGGCGACTCGCTCACTGAACGGTTCCAAAATCGCATATGCGTCGTTTGATGCCCATGCCGCAGCACATGCCTGGGTCGAGACCTTGGCCGTTGCGTTGTTGGCGGTACTGGCGACGATGCCGATCAGCGCCATGTCAAAAGTCTGTGCACCGTCGACGACGACGCCAAACGTGTCCGTACCTGTCGCACGCGTGATGGTCAGCAGGGTGTGTGCCGTCAGCGTGTTGAGGTTTTGTGCAACAGTGACTAGGTAGGTATTGCCTCCCGCATAGGCAGCAGACAGCGCCGTCGTCAGCAACAAGCATAGGTCAGACCCAGTGCTGTCGCCTCGGAGATAGTAGGTGCCGACCGGTAGGTCCACGCTGACGACGCCCAGCGCCGCTTCTCTGAATCGCAAGCGCCGATTGGCGAGAGTCACAACGACAGCGCCAAGAATAACGGGGTAACTCACGCTGCACCTCGTCGTCGCCCGGTGTTGGTCACTTTTGCTATTTCTCGCGCCGTGTCTTCGGGCAGAGGACCACCCGCACCATATGACACGTTGACAACGAGGCTACCACCACCGCCACCGCCACCACCACGGCCACCAGGGCTTGCGCCTCGGTCACGGGATGCACTGGCGTCAGGGGCACTCTGACCACCGCCGCCGCCGAACAGCGACGCAGCCACCGCCGGACCACCAACGGACACCGCCTGACCAAGAGCAATCAAGCCCACACCAGCCGCCGCCTGTGCGATGCCTGCAGGGTTGCCCAGAATGGCCGACGCTGCACCCGCCGCGGCCACTTCCGCGCCCTTGAGCGTGATAAATCCGCCCGCCTGTTGCGACAGCCCAGCGAGTAAGATTTCACCAAATGCCGCTTGACCGTCAGCCGCCGCTACTGCCGCTTGCGAGATGATGCCCGCCGTCGTCACAACTTGGCTAGAGATGAAAGCGCCGTGTCCTTCCGCCGTTTGTTTCTTCTGCCTAGCTTCCTCTTGCGCGATCTGCACCCGCTCTTCGGCTTGGCGCTGTGCCTCTCGCGTGGCTTCTGCGTCCATGCGCTGTGTTTCTTGCGTGGCTTCTGCGTTCAGCCGTGCAAGCTCTTCACGCCCATCCGCTTCGTTTTTCAGTCGATGCGCGATGGCGTCATCTCGCATCGACTGAAGCCATATTCTGCTCTTCTCAAACGTTTCGCTTTCTTCCATCGCTTCAGGACTGACAGCGGCAAGGCCGATCTTTTTTGTTGGCAAGCCAGCCGCCGCTTTGCCCGTTTCGAGAAGTTGCTTTTGCTCAAGAAGAGTAACCGTCTTTTCGAGGATCTTGCGCTGTTGCTCGAACCGATTTCGCTCAGCGAAGTATTCTTCTTCCGCGCTAACCTTCATCGCGTTGCGGGCTTTGATGACGTCAGCCACTTGCACATTGACAGCGTCGATCTCTGCTTGCACACGCGCCGCCGCTTGCTTGACCGTCTCAGGTCCAGCGGCATCGCGACGTAGTGCAGCTAGATCGCGCTCGGCTTTCTGCATCTGCCCCGCAACAGCTTCAACGGGGCCATATGTTTTCGCAATGAGATCGTCTTGCTCTCGGTTCAGCGATGCAAGATGCGATGAGAATGCGTCGACGGCAGCAAGGCCAGCAACAAGTGCAAGCGCAAAAGGACCGCCAGCGCCGAACGCCGCAGCCATCTGGCCAGCGCCCGCAACCATCTTGCCGACTTGTCCACCCATGCCCTCCATCGACGACGACACCAACGATATAGCAGCGGCTTGCTTGCTCAATCCCTCGGCAGCCTTGCCGATGCGTTGCTGCAACGTCTGCGTCGCCGCAGCCGTCGTCGTCGCCGCCTTGCCCTGTTCTTTGATTGCCGCCGTTGCTTTGTTGGTCTCCGTCGCCAGCTTCTGCTCATTGCCGACGAGAGACACCGCCGCCTTGTCGATCTTCGCCAACTCCGCGTTGGCTTGGGTTGCATCGGCAGTGATCGTGTATTTGACTTGTTGGTCGCTCATCGGTGCCTCTTCTCAATCTCAGCCGTGCGTGCAGCACGTCCACTGGCGATAATCTCAAAGGCGTCAATGGTGTGTGGCGACAACGACGACAACGCGGCGACGCCGGGGTTGCCTTCGCATGAGCGCCACAGGGACAGGGTGCCGACGACGTCGCTGTGGTTCAGCAGGTGACGTCGTGGGCAAGTGTCGCTTGCGTATTCTGTCCCAACAAAAGACGTCATGCGCCCGCCTCCGTGACATCCAAGTAAATCGCGCCGTGGAGCGGGGCACCGTCGACAGTCAAACTCTGTCAAGTCGACAGCAGTAGCCGCCCACAGCGCAACGCTTTTCCCGGTGGCAACTCCAAAAAGTAGCGGACAGCGTCGTGGAATGGCACTAGAAGACCAGCCAGCCGCAGACCGGGCAACGACTCGGCCAGCGTCGAGCGCATCCCCTGCAGGCCCGTCACGCTCGCCAGACACACGGTGATCATCTCCTCATAGAGAACACACAGCC
>Ga0315285_10005212_pt1 | contig 13435 bp, 13 predicted proteins | sample YL17G09_36_MG_FD_203698 | JGI IMG/M metagenome (GOLD analysis project Ga0315285, IMG submission 203698) | Sediment microbial communities from Yellowstone Lake, YNP, Wyoming, USA - YL17G09_36 | ecosystem: Environmental > Aquatic > Freshwater > Lake > Sediment | place: USA: Wyoming | collected... | reverse complement strand
TTTCTGATCCAAGTCCTTGAACTTGAACCTGAACTTGAACGAAATTTCAGTAGGCAGGCGAAGAGAAAAGAAGAAGAAGGAGCATCCACAGATTGCGCAGATTTCGCAGATTTTAGGTCGCGGAACGCGGGCGGGGAATTAAGTAAAGCGTCCCCAGAATTGACCGGAGGCCAAACCCATGAACCTGAAACCTCTCTCTCCTCCTTTGCCGGCTGTCTTCCTCCCGCTGGACACGATTGACCAGATACCAGAATTAAGTACGGTGTCCCCCGAATTCCCGAATTCCATGTAACCCGTGTTGCCCATAAGGATGACTGATAGGTGGTTTCTATTTATGATTACCAAAAAGCAAGAATTAATTATTGATATATTCTTTTTTATCATTAGTATCCTAATTATCATCGAAATGTCTATTACATGGAGTAGATCCCATTTAATAGAGATGATTTTCTGGGTAATAATTTGTATTTTTACTTCTGTGAGGATAATTATAAAAAGGATTAGCAAATATAATTAATATTTAGGAATGATTTATCCTGAATAAATGATAATGATAATTTTAGTAGGAGGCTTTTTTATAAAATCTAAAGATTGAAGAATGAAAATTAGGAGGGATCAAATGTTCTATGTTATAAGACAATTTATTTTAACCAATTATTTCTATTTTCTGGGAACAATAGTTATGCTATATTCTTTGAGATATCGCATAAGAAGATCAGATTCATACGGATATGATTTTGCTGAAAAAGGTTATTATTTTATAGCAGCGGGCATTCTATTGATAGTAATCGGTCATTTTATAAAATTGGTTATTAATCAACCCTAGTTTAGATTGGGTTTGATGAATTCGGAAACCACATAGCAAATGACTGGGGGATCGGGGTCAGGGCTTTGAAAGATCGGGGTCAGAGCTTCACATAATACTTTACATATTTGGATGAAATAGTTGACAGGCAGGAGAGACTCCGCCGAAGCGCTTCGTCCTCCGCGAAGGCGGAATGCCTGTCCCCCTGCCGGATTTAACAGTTTGAGCTTTTCTGAAAATCTGCGAAATCTGCATTGCAATCGGGCAACATCTTTTTATTTAGAAAGATAATTTTAACCGCGGATTAACGCGGATGAACGCGAATAGAAAAACAAAAAAGATATCTATCCACGAAGGGACACGAAGAAACGAAGCTGTATTAAATTCACTTACCTTCGCGCTCATTCGTGTCTTTTCGTGGATAAATCCTTTCTTCCTCTTCATTTGCGTTTATCCGCGTCCATCTGCGGTTTGCAATTCTTCTTTGGTTGCGGCTCTGCCGCGCTGGGAAATCAGTGGATGATCTCTCAGGCCGCCCGGCGCAGAGGCGTTTTCTCTTCCAGCGCCTGTTGGTAAACCTCCTCGGTCCGCTCGACGATCGTATCCCAGTCAAATTCCCGGACCACGTAGTCCCGGGCCTTCCAGCCGAGGCGGACGACCTCCTCCGGCCGCTCGAGCAGTCGGGCCAGGGTCATGGCTAAAACCTCCACGTCGCCTTGGGGGAAGAGGTAACCGTATTCGCGCACAACCTCCCGGTTTTCCGGGATGTCGCTGGCCAGCACGGCCCGGCCATGGCTCATGGCTTCGAGGATGGCGATGGACATGCCCTCGAAATCCGAGGGATGCACGAGCAGGTAGGCGTGACTGAGGAGCTCTTCCAGCAACTCTCCCTGAACAAAGCCGGTGAAGACGATCCGGGGGTCGCCGGCCGCCAGTTGCAAGAGCCAATCGCGGTAAGCCCGGCTGTGCACCGCATCGCCGGCGATCACCAGCTTGAAGTCGGTGAGGACGGCCCGGAAGGCCCGGATCAGGTATTCGCAGCCTTTGCCGGGTTCGAGGCGGGAGAGGAAAAGGAGGTATCGAGAGGGCAGCAGGCCCTGCTCCAGGATCAGCCGGGCGGGCCGGGACCGGGGCAGGCTGATGCCGTTGGGGATGTATTCGGAGAGAAAACCATACTTGCGGCGGAAATATTCGCGCAAGGTCTGGCTCACCGTGATCAGGGCGTTGGGGAACCGCGCCGAGGCCCACTCGCCGCCGCGGAGCGCCAGGGAGGCGGCCCGGCCCCATTTGGCCCGCTTCCAGTCCAGGCTGTGCACGGTCACCACCGCGGCCGCGCCGCGCAATCGCGGCAGCAAAGAAAAAACCGCGGGCCCCAAGGCGTGGTAGTGGACGATGTCGTAGCGCTGCCGGAGCGCGTCCAGTGTGGCCAGCGTGGTGCGGGAGAGCGTCTCCAGGTGTTTGCTGGTGATCGCGGGCAGGCGGACCAGCTTCACCCCCAGGAACTCATCGCCCGGCCATTCCACCTCCTGCCGGCAGTAAACCGTGACCTGGTGGCCGCACTCCACCAGGCGGGGGCAGATCTCCTTCAGGTGCGTCTCGATCCCGCTGTAAGTGACCGGGATACCCCGGGACCCGATCATGGCGATCTTCATCGCTTCTTCTCCTGATCCGGGTTGCGCCTGAGCCCGGGCGTCATTTCATCACGAAGCCGCGGCGCGGGGGCAGGCCGCTTTCACCGCGGCAGAAAGCTCGGGCAGGTCGTCGCGCAGGAAAGGCTCGCCGCCGGTCAAGTTGATCTCTTGCATCGAGCCCGGCAGCCGGCGATAGGCTTCCGCCGGGAGCTCGGGCTCCGGCTTCAGCTTCCAGATCTTAAAGATCAGGCAGCGTGCGTTGCATCGGTAGCTGACGGCAAGAACGGCGTCGCGGACGGGCATGCGGCTTCCCCCTCCTTTCTTACCCCGCTCTTGCCCAGGGCGCGCTGGTAATACGCCAGGAGCCGATCCAGGTGCACGGCCGGGCTGTATTCGTCTTCCGCCACCCAGCGGGCCTGCCGGCCCAGCGCTTCGGTTTCCCGGGGGTGCTCGGCCAGACGGCGGATGCCCGCGGCCAAAGCCTCGGCATCGCCCGGCGGAAACAGGAGCCCGGTCTCGCCGTCGCGCACCAGCTCCGGGATGCCGCCGATGCGACTGGCCAGCACCGCCTTGCCCGCGGCAAAAGCTTCCAGCACCGAGAAGGGGCAGTTCTCATAGCACTCGGACGGGACCACCACAAACGAGGCCTGGCGCCGCATCGTCTCGAAGTTGGCCCCGCTCAGGCGCCCCAGGAACCGCACCTGCTTGAGACCCAGGTGATCCGCCCGCCGGCGCAGCTCGAAGGCGAGCGGCCCGGCGCCCAGGATGTAGAAGCGCTGCTCCGGCACCCGGGCCAGAGCGCTGAGCAAGGTATGCAGTCCTTTCTCCGGCGAGAGGCGGCCGGCAAAGAGCCCGTAGCCCTCGCCTCCGAACTGGGCCCGGATCCGTTCGGTATCGGCATAGTTGGGAAGATGCACCAGGCGTGAGGAAGGAAATCCTTCTTCCCGGAGCAGGTTGCGCAGGAACTGGCTGGGGCTCAGGAACAAGGTGACCCAGTGGCGGTAGATGCCCAAGGCCGCATACAAATAGCTCTCCAGCGCGCCGGCCGCGCTGGCCAGGGGCGAGCCTTCGATGCACTCGCGGGAAATGGCCCGGTAATATTTCCTGCCCCGGCAGGCTTCGCAGATCACTTCCTCTTCCGGGTCGAACATCATATGGTTGGGGCAGGCGAGCTGGAGGTCGTGCAAGGTCCAAACCATCGGGACGCGGGCCCGGTGCAGGGCGAACAGGATCGAAGGCGTCAACTGGCGGTGGATGTTGTGCAGGTGGGCCAGGTCCGGTTGAAAGTCGCGGATCAGCCGGGCCAGCCGGCGCCGGGCCTCCCGGGAATAGATCACCTTCCCTCCGCTGCGGACCTGGTCCCAAAAGCCCAGCTCCGCCGGTTCCAGGTCCAGCTCCGGCACAAAATAGTCGGAAAACTCGCTCGGGCGATTCTTCGGATGGCGCATGGCGAATTCCGCCACCTGGTGGCCGGCTTTTTTCAAGGCCTCGCGGATTTCGAAGAGATAAGTCTCGGTCCCGCCCAGCCCAAAGAAAAACTTGTTGATCAGTAAAATTCTCACCCGCCCTCCGCCTCCCCTTGCCCGCCTTCCGGGGCCAGGGCCAGGACCCGCGGTCCCTCGCCCCCACTGAGGACATTACATCGTGAAAGCTCGAGCCCGCTCATCGGCCGCCTGCGACGGCGAACGCCCGGGGAGTTGGGGGAAGCTCAGCTTCCCGGGGCCCGGGCTCCCGGACCACGGGATTGCCTTCCCTGGGTCGGGACCAGACATAATCCGGCTTGGCGGCCAGGATCTGGGAGAGCGGAAAAGGGCCGGCGGTCACTGCCGCGGTGAAGAGGCCGCGGGCTTTGCCGCTCTGGAGTTCCCAGGGATGACTGGCCACCAGCAAGCTGTTCTTGGATTCAGGCGCGGGCGAGCTCCAAAGCCTCGCATCGGGCCAGTGCCACTGGCTGGAAAGCAGGATCACCCGAAAAAACGGCCGCAAGCCCAGGGCCTCTACCTGCCCGAGCACCTGGTGCAGAGCGCGCCGGCGCGCGACCAGGACCAGAAAGGCGTGCCGGGACCAGGTCTCCAGGACCGAGGGCACCTCCGGCCAGACCCGGTCGCCTCCACCTGTCTCCATCTCTTCCAGGCGCTCTTCCCACTGCTCCATCAACTTCTCCTCCACGGCGGCCGGCCACCTCGCCGGCAGCAAGGCCCGCAGCGAAAGACCCTTTTGAAAGGAGAAGGCAAACTGCGGCCAGGGAGGGCAAGGAAACTCAAATTCCTGCATCAGCTCGCGGAACAGAGCAAAGTAGCCGGCCGACCGGTCCAGGACCGGGCCGTCGAGCGCGATGAAGATCTGGCGGAAGCACATGGTCTCTTCTTTCAGGCGGCGGCGCGCCAACCCATCGGGATTTGCACGGACTGCCGGGCCACGTCCACGTGCGCGCCGTCGTAGCGGAGCGAGAGGTCCGCGGCCAGGAGCACCCGGAGCAGATCCTCGACCCGGCCGAGGTCGGCCAGGGGCGCTCGGCCCTGGCCGATGCACTCCAGGAAATGCCGGGTTTCTTCCTGGAGCGGAGGCACCGCCTGCAAGCTCAGCCAGCGCGTCTCCAGCGCCCACGGATTGCTCCCGAGCGCCTCCGTTTCCCCTTCCCGGAGGGGAGTGTGCAGGGCCAGCGGCGCCTGGGCGCTCAGCAGGTCCAACCGCGCCGACCGTTTGGAGCCCACCACCGAAAAGGACCGGACCGGTTCCGCACCCAGGCCGCTCACCTCCACCAGGGCGTGGCGGCCGGAAAGGAACTCGAGATGGAGCGACACCGTGTCCGCCCGATGGTTCAAGAAATAAAAACCCGTGGCCCGGACCCGGCGGGGGGTCTCCCCCAGCAGGAACAGGGCCAGGGAAACCTCCCCGTAGGCCAGGCTCCAGGTCACATGTTGATCCACCAGAAACGAAGCCGGCCGGTGATGAATGGCCGAGACATAAAATACCCGGCCCAGGTCGCCCCGCTCGATCAGCTCCTTAATCCGGGCCGCGGCCGGGTGAAACAGGAGCGGCAAGCTGATGACCGCCACGCGCTTCCGCTCCCGGCTGAACGCCTGGATTTCTCTCAGCCCCTCGAGCGAGACGGCCGGCGGCCATTCGACCAGGCAATGTTTGCCCGAAGCCAGAGCCTGGCAGGCCAGGGGCGACTGCTCGGCCGCGGGCAGGGCTACTACCACCGCGTGGATGCTGAGGTCCGACAAGACGCGGTGCAGGTCCGCGACCACCTCGATCTCCGGATAACGCGCCTTGACCCAGCGCCGGGCTGTCTCGTCCCGGTCATAGACCATCTCCACGGCCACCTCCGGCAGGGCGGTGAGCGTTTGCAGCCTCTGCCGGCCTCGTTCTCCCAATCCCAATACGGCCAATCGAATCATCTTTCACCCTCCTCAAGCCGCCAGCCGCTCTTCCCTTTCCTCCATCTCCCCGGCCGCCGGCATCACCGCCAGCTCTCGATACCACCGACACATCTTTTCCGCCTGCGCCGACCAGGCACACTCGGCCTCAATGAAGCAGCGCGCAGCCTCGCCCTGCCGCCGCCTTTGGCTCGGTTCCAAGACCAGGCGCGTCAGTTGCCGGCGCAGCCCGTTCCCAGAGCCGACCTCCACTCGCGCCTCCGATCCCAGGCTCCTTTCTCTCCACCAGGCCAGCGCGCCTTCGGCCGAAGGCAAGAGCGGAAGCCGGCAGGCCATGGCCGCGGCCGCCAGCGCGGGGTCGGCCCCCAAAGCGAAGCCAAGGTCCCCGGCGCTGTAAAGGCCGGGAAGGTCGCGAGAAGGAATCTCCCCCAGGAACTTGACCCGATGGAGGACTCCCAGCCGGCGCGCCCGCTCCCGCACCAGCTCCCGCCAGGTCCACGGCCCATTGCCGACCAGAGCGAGCAAGGCCCGACCCTCCCTCAGCATGTGACCCCCGGCCGCAAAGATCATCTCCACCTCGGCCTGGGAGTGGAAAGGGCCAAGCTGAAGGCAAAGGGTTTCCCAGTGACCCAAACCCAGCCGCTCGCGCCACCACCCCCGCGCCTCGGGATGGAACTGGAAATGCTCGGCATCCACTCCCAGGCTCAAACACAAGACCCGGGAAGGATCGGCGCCGAAGACTTTTTCGATCAGCCGCCGTCCGCTCCGGCTGCGCGCCACGAATCCGGCGATGGCCGGGTTCCCGCCCGGGCCCGACCATCGGCGGGCCGCTCGCCGGCCTAAAACCCGGGACCACCAGGAGGCCTGTTGCCGGGGCACTTCCAGGATCAGGGAAAAAGGCCGGCGCGACTTGAGCGCGACAATCGGTTCGAGGTCGCCGGGCGGCCAGCCGATGCAATGGAGGACGGCTGCGGGCTGCTGCTCAAGCTCTGAGGCCAGGCTGCGCAGGTTCCACCCCGGCTCCAGGCGGACGTGGTAGCCCAGGCGAGACACCTCCCGCGCCAGCGGGCTCCACCCTTCCACCGCAGCCGCATCGTGATCCTTCACCAGGTAAACGATCTCCATCTTGCCCTCCGCTTTCACGAATCCGTGGAGGTTTCCTTTCCCGGCCCGGGCGCCAGGCGCAAGTCATCCCCCCAGACCGTGCCGCATAAGCCGGGCGCGTGAGCGTCGCTCGGACCGTGCCGGATCACCGGCACCGCCTCCACATCCGGCGGCAGGCGGAACTTGACCGTGAGCCCTTGCCATTCCGGGCTTGGCTTCGGGGTCCAGCCGTAACTCGTTTTTTCCAAAGCTTCCGGTTTCTTTATTCATTCAAGCAATACCCATACCAGGGGCCGGACCGCTTGACCCCGCCGGGAAACCGCAAGGCTTTTCAGAGGTTAAGAAATTGTTTCTTCGGTCCTCTCTCGACCCCAGGATCTGAAAAAGTCAAAGATTTGACTGGACCGGACTCGCCGCTTTGACGGGCTTCGCCCCCCCCATATTTCCGCCCGCCCGCCGTATTCCCCCTGAAGCTTGGCGGTTGCCTCGGCGGGCCGGGGATGGTATGGTGAGACATCCGTCCTGATCCTGGAGGGCAAAATTGAAACGTCTCGCGATGGCGGCTTTGCTCATGGCCGCGGCGCTGAACGGGGCCATGCCGGCCGCGGATGATTCCGGTCCATTGGAGGAAGGTGTCATCACCGAGGTGAGCGGCCAGGCAGCGGTGCTGAACAGCCGGGGCCGGTCGCGGCCGGCCAAGCCGGGCGAGGTGGTGCGCGGCAGCGAGATCATCGAGACCCAGGCGGACGGCCGGGTGAAAATCACCCTGGTGGACCGCTCGCTTTTGGAAGTGCGGCCCAACTCCCGGGTGCAGATCAACGACAGCCGGCTCAACCCCCGGGGCATTTCCTCGGTGCTGGTTTACGTCGGCTGGATCTGGGCCAAGGTCACGGCCCGGACGGTCGCCGATTATGCCTTTGAAGTGGAAGCGGCCACCGCGGTGGCGGGCGTGCGCGGCACCGAGTTGGAGGTGGCGGTGGCGGAGGACGGCAGCACGCGGGTGGGGGTGCGCGAGGGCCGGGCGGTGATGGAGAACGAGGCCGGCTCTCTCCGGCTGGGCCAGGACCAGACCGGGGAGGCCGGATACGAGCGGGCGCCCGAGGCCACGGGCTCTTATTCCGAGCAGGCCGAGTTCTGGCTGACCTGGCTGGGTCAGCATCACCTGGCGCTATTCTCCGACCTGGAGGTCTTTGTGATCCGGATGGTGACCGCGGTCCTGGATGCCCGCGCCAATCTGATCGAGCGGGACCGCGAGTTCCGGGAAGCCTATGAAGGATTCGAGGAACAGCATCCGGTGGCGGAAAAGCCGGCGGCCAAGCCGGAGGAAGAGCCGGCCGCGGAACCCGAGACCGAGGACAAGAAAGACCAGCAGGAACGCGCGGAGGCGGCGACCGAGGTGCATAAGCTTTACCGGAAGGCGCGGCAGGCCCAGAAAGAGGCCCACCGCATGGAGTGCAATTACTACCTGGCCGAGCAGGCCCGGAGCGCGGTGGCCCGCTCGCCGGAAAAATTCAGCCCCAGCCAGGTCCAGGCCATCGCCCAGAGCCTGGCCCAGGCCCAGGACATTCCTCAGATCCAGCAGCAGAGCCGGCTGGCCTTGAATGGTTACGCCGCGGTCCTGGAAACCCAGGTCAGCCGCTATAGCCTGGCTTCTTCCCTGGGCCGGCTGCCCCCGCTCGAGCGCAACGCGCAGATCCAGCAGATCCTGAAACAGATTCCCGGGGCCATGCCGCCCATGCCTCCGCCCCAGTCCATGCCCAAACCGGTGATGCCGCCGATGCCCCGGCCGCGGATGCCCTGATCCGGGGTCCAGATATGCGCCGGGTCCAGTTGTTTGAATTTGAGGATTTGGATTGGTTCCCGCAATCCTGGCGCCGCATGATTACGGAGGTTTTGCAGTTTTATAGTTCCAGGCTTAATCCCTATGGACCGATAGTCCCCAGGTTGAAACAGGTGTTAGAAGAATTGAATTGCCATCACCTCATTGATCTCTGTTCCGGAGGATCGGGGCCGTTCCGGTTGCTTCTGGACCAGCTCGAAAACCAAGAGCACTATCCGGTGCAGGTAACCTTGACGGATAAGTTCCCGAACCTGGAAGCCTTTCGCCAGGCCCGGGCGGCCTGCCCCGGGAAGATCCACTTCAGCGAGTCGCCCGTGGACGCGCGGGAGGTGCCTTCGCATTTGAAAGGCTTTCGGACCTTGTTTGCTTCTTTTCATCATTTCCCGCCCGAAGCGGCCAAACAAATCCTGCAGGATGCGGCCAGAAAAAACGAGGGAATCGGAATCTTTGAGTTTACCGATCGAAGTTTCGCACTCTACCTGGTCATGCTCACTTCTCCCCTCTTCGTCTGCCTGGTCACCCCCTGGATCCGGCCCTTTTCCTGGCAAAGACTGGTCTGGACCTATTTGATCCCGGTTCTCCCGCTCCTGATCATCTGGGATGGGATGGTCTCGAATTTTAGAACCTACTCCCCGGTCGAGTTGAAGCGGCTGGTCCAGGATATCAGGTGCGATCACTACCAGTGGGAAATCGGAAAGACCCGCTCGCGCGGAGGATACCGGATCACCTACTTGTTTGGTTATCCCGTTCTGGCGTCCGTTGATAGATTGTAAAATGGATTACAAAATAGTGAATTCCCGGGAGGCAAAGATGAAAAAGACCATGATTGAGATAGTGCTGTTGTTGCTGGCCGCTTTCTCGCCGGCCCTGGCCCTGCCGGCCGGGGCGATGGTGGACGAGGGAATTCTTGATCAGGTCCAGGGTCAGGTCCAGATCCAATCGCCCGACGGCGCCGTCCGTCCTGCCCAGGCCGGGATGCTGGTCCAGGGCGGCGAGATCGTGGAGACGGCAGTCCAGAGCTCGGCCCGGATCCTGCTTCCGGACGAGAGCGTGATCGAGCTCAAGGAGAACAGCCGGATCGAGATCAACGACAGCCGCGCCAATGCCCGCGCGATCTCCTCGGTGCTGCTCTACCTGGGCCGGATCTGGGCCGACATCGCCTCCAGCCAGGACGGCGATACCGCCTTCGAGGTGATAACCCCCTCGGCCGTGGCCGGAATCCGCGGCACCGTTTTCAGCGCCGGCGTCGGGATAGACGGCACCACCCGCGTGGGCGTGGAAAAGGGCGTGGTGGAGGTAGAAGGGGAGACCGGGAGCGTCTCGGTCAAGGCGGAGGAGGAGACCTCGGTCGAGTTGGGCTCGGCGCCGGGCCCGGTGTCGCCTTATCGCCGCGGGGAGGACGAGTGGCGGCAATGGGCCAATGCGCGGCAGCAGGTGCTGATGCGGCGGGCCGATGAGTTTCCGGGGCTGATCGCGAGGAACGTCCGGACCACGCAAGGGCGCTTTGTCGCCCAGGCGGCCGAGCTCAAGCGCGAACAGCGGCGGTGGGAGGCGTATGAGCGGCGCCAGCGGCTGCGGGGCCGGGAGGTCCGGGTGACGCCGGCGGTGAAGCGGGAGGTGATCCGCCAGTTCCGCGAGATGTACCGGCTGTCCCGGCAGTTGCAGCGGGCCGACAACCGGATGATGGCCGGCGATTACCTGGTCCAGCGGCTTCTTCAGGACATGCAGGCCCATCCCGATCAATACAGTCCTGAATTCCGGGCCAAACTCCGGGAGACCCGGCAAGAGCTGGACGCCCTGGACCTTCCTCGGATCCATCGCCAGAACCTGGCCCTGCTCGACGCCTCTGCCACGGGCCTGGAAGAGGCGGTAGGCCGGCTGAACTTGAACCCGGAGCTCCGGCGCCGGATCGAAGGCGGCCGCCGGCAGCGGCTGGAGGAACTCCGCCGGCAGCCGCTGCCGCAGAGGCTTAAGCAAAATCAACCTTGATCGGGGCCGGGTGCCGCGGTCCTTTCGCAAACCCTGGAAATCCTGCCCGCCTCGACCGGGGGTTGCATTCGTCAAGCCGGGCACCTAGAATGAGGAGGGCATGGCGGCACTGGCATCTAACCCGGGGAGAGGTTGGGGATGGACAAGCTGACCGGTCTGCGCGAAGTGGCGCGGGACGTTTTCAAGGAAGCGCTTCGGGCCGCGGACCCGGTGGAGGCCGTGCTCCGTCACTTCCGCCTCAAGGAAGGCGTCCTCCACGTCGGCGGCGTGGACTACTTCCTCAACCAGTTCGAGCGCATTTACGTGGTCGGCGCGGGCAAGGCTTCGGCCCGCATGGCCCTGGCCCTCGAGCAGGTGCTGGGCGAGCGGGTCACCGCGGGCCTGGTCATTACCAAGACGGGTTACGGCGAGCGGCTGCGCCGCCTCGAGGTGCGGGAGGCCGGCCACCCGCTGCCGGATGAGGCCGGGCTCCGGGCCACCGATGAACTGATCGAGACCGCCAAGCGCGCGGGCGAGCACGACCTGGTGCTGTGCCTGATCTCCGGCGGCGGCTCCGCGCTCCTGGTTTCCCCGGCCGGGAACATCACCCTGGCCGAACTCAACCGGGCCACTCAAGTGCTGCTGGCTTCCGGCCTGCCCATCGCCGAGGTCAACACCGTGCGCAAGCACCTTTCCCGGGTCAAGGGCGGCCGGCTGGCGGAATGGGTCTATCCGGCCTCCCTGGCCACCCTCATCCTCTCCGACGTGATCGGCGACCGGCTCGACGTGGTCGCCTCCGGCCCCACCGTGCCGGACCCGACCTCGTTCGACGATGCGCTCGCGGTTTTAACGCGCCACAACCTGCTCGGGCAAATGCCGGCCTCGATCCAGGAGCTTCTGGAAAAAGGGGTGAAGGGCGAATGGAAAGACACGCCCGGCCCGGACTCCGAAATTTTTCAGCGCGTGCAAAACATCGTGGTCGGCTCCAACACCATGTCGCTGGAGGCCGCGGAATACACGGCCCGCAAGAAAGGCATGAACCCGCTCATCCTCTCCACCACGGTGGCCGGCGAAGCCCGGGAGATCGCCCAGTTCTACCTGGCCCTGGCCCGGGAGGTCCGGCGCAAGGGCCGGCCGGTGGCGGCCCCGGCCTGCCTGATCGCCGGAGGGGAACCCACCGTCACCTTGCGCGGCCGCGGCAAGGGCGGCCGCAGCCAGGAGCTGGCGCTGGCGGTGGCGCTGGGGTTGGAGGAGATCCCGGGCACGGTGTTTCTGGCCGCGGGCACCGACGGCGCCGACGGGCCCACCGATGCGGCCGGCGCCATCGCGGCCACCGACACCTTGGCCCGCTCCCGCGAGCGCGGCCTGGACCCGCAGGGCCACCTGCTCAACAACGACGCCTACCCCTTGTTCCAGGCGCTTAACGACCTCATCATCACCGGCCCCACCGGCACCAACGTCATGGACGTGCACCTGCTCCTGGTCGGATAAATCACCCGCACCGGATCCTCACCCCACGGTCAGAAGGGTCGCGGCTCATACCAATTTGCAATCATTATTCAATTAACCCGGAAAATGCAATTAGGATTTAACCACAAAGACACAAAGGCTCTAAGTCAGAATGATTTCTTGGCAATTCGGCTGAAATTTTTTTCGCAATCCAAGTTGACCTCTCGCGCCCGTACTCAGTGGTCTCAACCCGTTTATTCTTGATGTCTTTGTGCCTTTGTGGTTAAAAATCTTTTTTCCAACTGCACGATTCGGGATTAACCGGGGAAGATGAGCCGGAAAGTAGGGGCACGGCATGCCGTGCCCCTGCCTTTAGTTGGATCGTGGGCTAGATTTTTGAAAGCAAATTGGTATCAGGCGCCGGCTCGGGATTGCCGAAGAGCGCGGTGGAATGGGGATCGTGCAGCTCGTGCTTGCCCTTGGCCAATTGCTGGTCTTTGGTGGCGTAGCAGTAGGGGCAATGGTGGATACAGGAATCGGTCTCGCCGATATCTTTGCTGACCACGCACCCGCAGGCCGGGCGCTGACCCCGGTCTTTTTTCCAGGGACGCTTAACGCCCCACAGCTTCTCGATCAGCTCGCCGTCAATGCAGCGCCCGGGCCGAATTCCCAACTCGGTGTAGTCCCGGTCCTCGGCGCAAGTGAAAATTTCCAGGCCGGACCGGGTCGCGGTCTGGGCCAGGAAGCGCAGGAGCTCGTCCAGGTCCAGATTGGCTTTAAGCCGGCGCTCAAACCGATAGCCTTCTTGTTCCAGCGGCTTCAGGTTGCGTATCGTCTTCCGGTAATAGTCCACCACGCTGACCATGACCCGCTCGGTGTGATCGGCCAATTGCGCGCACAGCCCTGAGAACGATTGGCGGTGGTAGGCGGAGTCGGTGATGTTGGTGAGGATGACGGGGTCGTAGCGCCAGATCACCCGGCCGCGGCCGAGCACCCGGCTCAAGGCGCGGAAGGTCTCGATCCGCTCCGAGAGCGGCGGGACCTTCGGCTCAAGCAATTTCGAGTAATCGTTGAGCGTGAACTGGAAGTAATAGCGCAAGCCCAGCCGGTCGAGCTCCGCGAGGCGCGGGAGCAGGGGCCGGGGGTTCTTGCTCCAGAAGACGATGGCATCCACGTCCTCGGGACGCAACGAAACCCGGCTGACCCGCTCCGGCCGGAAGGGATGGCGGACCACGCAGAACCCGGCCTGGATTCG
>Ga0315285_10005210_pt1 | contig 13439 bp, 10 predicted proteins | sample YL17G09_36_MG_FD_203698 | JGI IMG/M metagenome (GOLD analysis project Ga0315285, IMG submission 203698) | Sediment microbial communities from Yellowstone Lake, YNP, Wyoming, USA - YL17G09_36 | ecosystem: Environmental > Aquatic > Freshwater > Lake > Sediment | place: USA: Wyoming | collected... | reverse complement strand
TATCCTTTATTTGCAGAGCCATTTCCAGGGCGTTTAGGTCTTCCGGATTGAAAATAGCCGGCAGGGCGGCACGGTTCACCGTTCCGTCATCGTTCATTACCTTGCCGGTAATCCTTTTAGTATCAGGAACCTGCTTAATTAAGACAACGCAATTGTAACCCAAATGTCGTCTCCTTGCCGATGGTTGCCGATCCAGCGTCGGCTGTCAAAAGACAGTCAGTTTAACGGGATTCAGCGGTACGTCAACCGTAAACTTGTCTGCGCCGTCTGATGCAGAATGGGAACGAGACACGGATTCACGCGGACGCCGTCCCGAGCCCAGCCGAGGGATAAACACGCCCAGAAAACTATCAGTTACAAAAAGTGTACTGTTGTGACTTGCACTCTCGCCTTGGCGGACTCTCGCCTTGGCGGACTATCGCCGAGCGACTAAATAAACCCTCCGCAATGCAGAGGGCTAAAATCTAAATTTTCGTGACGCTGAACGTATTTGATTTTCTTTCCTAATTCCTGCTCACTATGACAATATCTTTTGTCGAATCCCTTTGTCCACACCTTGTCGTTGTAGCCGTATTTTCTAAGTTCTTTTGTCGCTGCTTTCTTGAATCGGCCGACCGAATACCCGCATCTTTTACTGATACTTTCAACAACAATATGTACGTGATTACTGCATACTGCTATCGCATAGACTTTTTGGCCGATATCTGCTGCTTCTTTGAGGATTGAGTTTTTGACTATTATGCGAAGATTTTTGGGGATGTTTATTTCATCGTGCTTCAGTAGTGCTTTGTTGGATTTTTCTAAGTCAGCATTTGCCGGCAGGATGGTTCCATTTTTGACATAACCTTTTTTACTGCCTTGCAGCCATGACCCGTAGGTGGTCCAGGTCGCCATAAAACCGATCATTCTCGCCATATCAATAAATATATCTTTTAGCCCCTTGCACGGCAAGGGGTTTTTAATAATGTGCAAGGGGTTTTTAATGTTATGCACCGCAGGGCATTTTTTGTTGTTAGCCCCTTGCATTGCAAGGGGTCCCTGATAGTGTTCACCGCGAGGGGTTTTTAGTTTGTTTCATATTGTTGGCCCCCGGCAACGCCGGGGGTTCTTCAAAAACCGCAAGGAAGTTTGTTTTTATGTTAGCCCCTTGCATTGCAAGGGGTTTTTAATGTTATGGCCCGCAAGGGGTTTTTATTTTGTTTTGTATTGTGAGCGCCCGGCAGCGCCGGGGGTTGTTCAAAACCTGTGTCTTAAAAATAAACTCTGTGACCTCGGAGTTTACCCTGAGCGTAGTCGAATGGGTGCTCTGTGGCAGAATGGGAATGAGACTACGAAAGATAAGATTGACAGGGGGTTCACCCCGTGAGATACTATACTAACAAGGCACCTAACGGGATAACCCCATGAGATATGAACGACCACGAGCCTACTCCGCCGTAGTGCCTACGAAGGCCGGATTGGATATATCCCAGGGCGTAAAATTATCTCACGGGATAAATAGTTGGTTTGGCGGAAATATGAAGCATGTAGTTCTGATCAAATCAGGGGCCGACGGATCCACGCCTATAAGTAATCGTGCTTGGGGTCAAATAAGATGAAGCTGGCAAAAATAAGGGTACAAAATTTCCGGTGCTTTTCTGGTGAACAGTGGTGGGAATGGATTCCTAATCCAAATCTCAATCTCCTAATTGGGCCGAATGGTTCTGGTAAGACGGCGATACTTGACGCGATCGATATTGTCCTGAAATGCGATGGCAGGACAAATAGAGTATTGATTACCGAATACGATTTCCCACTTTGTGATACGAACAAAATCATTCAAATCGAGGCAACAATAACCTCTTTAGAGACTAATCTATCGGATTTCGAAGGCGATATACAGTGGGTAACTAGGGATAAATATGAACCAATTGATGTGTCGAGCGAGGAGCCGGACGAGGAAAAGCATGAAAGGGCCGTGATAATGAAATTTGAGGCACTGCGTAACCAAGATGATGGAGAGATACAATGGAAGTGGTTGTTGCCAAAGTTTCCAAAAACAGATATGGAGGAACGTAAAGAGCTTAGCAGAACCCAACATGAGACAATAGGCTATTTTCGAATACAACCGGCAATATCCGAGGGCGCTTTTACTTTGGGTGAGTATTCAGCACTCGGGAGACATCTCAAAAAACTTAAATACAAGCTTGGGAAATTACCCGAAAAGCTAAAACCCTCACTGCAAATGCCGGAATGCGTGCTGGATGGACTTAATTGTGATGCATGTGATAAGAAGGAATACTGTTTGAACGAAGTTGATGAGATGGAAGATGTTGATTCGGAACCAACACCATTGGGTAAGCTCTTAAATCAGATTGTGTCTAAGGCCGGAAGCATGCTGGGGGAAAGTACTTGGAAGGGGATGGAGAAGGGTCTTGGGCCACGGTTTGGAGGGCTCCGGTCAAAGTTGGCTGCAATTACTCTAGGTATTAGGATGTCTGGAGCAAATCCAGAAGCGTTCCTTCCGTTTGAGAAGTTGTCTGCAGGAGAGAAATATGCCTTGTCTTTTGCTTTGGCGACAACACGGTTGACTGGGGCGAGCAAACCAATAATTGTAATGGAGGAACCAGAAACAGCACTATACCCCAACGCAATAGGTCAGGTTGTGGCGGATCTGCAGAGCATAAACTCTCCACAGGTAATCATAAGCAGCCACTCTGAAGCTGTTCTCCGTCGTTTTGCTATGAGCGACGTATTCAGGATCGGGATTGACAGGCAGGCCCGACGATTAGACAAGGTGATCGCTGACGAGGATATAAGATGGGCGGCGGAACAATTGATGACACCAGGATCAACGAGCGCTCTTTTTGCGGAAAGAGTCCTGGTGGTTGAAGGTGGCGGAGATGCATTTGCATTTGGAGATTTAGACAGACTTGCTGGCATCGTGACCGATGATGGTCAGCAACAAAAATTCCTGGCCTCTCTAAGTTGGACAGTATTCAGCGCCAATAAGGCAGAGCACATACCTGACACGATCACAGCCCTGAGGGAAATTGGAATAGGAAAGATTGCAGCACTTTTCGATGGAGACGATATAGGATTAAGCTACGCGCAGAAGGTAAAGGATAAATGCCCCACTTTTGTCTACAAGAGTTCAAAGCATAAACAACCAACATTAGAGTTGGCCCTTTTATTCGGTTTTGATGCCGTTGGCCAGACAGGTGTTGCCACGAGATTCCAAAGTCACGAAGAATGTAAGGGTTGTTCAAATAGAAACCTTGTCGATAACTGCTTAGAAAAGAACGCTTGTCACCTACCGAAGCAAATCACAAAGGAAAGAATAAAGGGTGCTCTACGAAGATGCTGCATCCAAGAATACGAAACCAAGAAGATATTTCCGCCCGCTTTCAAGAAACTTGCCCGTGTGTTGGACAGTGCAAAAGAGGGCGAAATCATTGAGATAACAATCGAACCAAATACCTAAGGACAGATGAGATTGGATCAATTGAGGAAAGCCATCCTTGACTGTAAGGAACCGGTCAGACTGGTCGAAGGCAAGCCAGGTGTAGGAAAAACTTGGTTTGGATGTGAATTGGCGCAATATGAGTTGAGTAATCCCTCTTTAGGCGTAAACAGATATCAGAAGATTCTTTTTCTCACCTTTGCACGAAATGCGGTGGCGAGGATCCGACAAGTTTTTGAAGAGCAGGCGAAGTTTGAGGGTAAAAAGAAAAAAGAATTTGAAAACCGTGTACGAATCGATACATTCGCAGGATTTTTCTGGTGGCTCGTCGAGTGTTATGGACGATACGCAAGGGAGGGAACTACAAACCGCTTGTGGCTCGTCGGTTCAAGTAAATTAGCAAGTATTGCAATCCCGACCGGGTATATTGGTATCACATTCGACGAACTCGAGCAAAAGGCATTAGAACTCGTCAGAATTAGGGCCATCCTAAAATTAATAAGCGAAATCTACCCCCTTGTAATTGTGGATGAGTTTCAGGATGTACATGAGCGTCTGTTTGAAATCATTTCGTCACTATCTCGAGAAAGCAGGATGGTCTTACTACGGGGCCAAGGGCAGTGTATTTACAGGAATCTCAAACAGTTCGATCCCAACCGAATTCTGGACAAATGCCGGAAGAAGCTCGTCCCTGTAGAATACAGTCTCCCGCCGGCACAAGGAGAAAAGCAAAGATTCTGCAAAGAGATAAGTGCCTTCGTAAATGCGTACGAGAACGCGGAGCAGCTTCCGAGTTTGCAAACATGGCCAATTAGGTTTAAGAGTGTGCCCAAGGTCAACACAAGCGGGAATCCGAATCAGCTTGAGACGTTTGCGGCATTGGAGTTGAGAGACATGAAAGAGTATTTGAAAGGACACCCCCGGGCAACGATAGCTATTTTAGCCAATACTAATTTAGGTGTCTCAAGAATTCACAAAAGGGTCAAGGAGGGGTCCGCATCTTATATGCTAGGCCCTCAAGCCAATTCTCTGTTTATGGGGGAAAATATTCTCCTTCAATATGGCAGATTGATGCTGCGACTGCTAGAGACTCACTGGATAGCGAAAGAACAGAAGGATAGTAGTGCTGAAGAAGTCGCAGCACTTCTGGCGATGCTTTTTCAAGAACATGCTATAAATGGTAAGTATTCGTCAGAATCACTCACAGGATTGGCAAATCTGTTGATATGCAAGGCGAAACGACAGCGTCCACCTCAGGATAGAAGCGATTGGAACTGTTGTTTGACAAATAACCTTTTAGCACTAAACCGGTGGTTGCGGGCGAGACAGCAAAAATTAAAGCAAGAAGGAATCAGGAATTGTCCAAACACGGCTTTTGACAGCGGCGACGGCGCACTTTTGGAAACATTGGCAAGAGAGTTTATCTTGTCAATTGAAGGCAGCGTAAGTAAAGGTGGGAGGATGGATATCAAAAAAGCATCAAAGGATTTCGAAAAGTCAAATCAACAGAAGATTATTTTTGAAAAGCTGGGGCTCCAAAAGAACGTGCAAGTTATGACTATACACAAATCAAAGGGGAGAGAATTTGATGGAGTGGTGCTTGTTCTGGAAGATAATTATAAGGCGGTTTGGAGAGCGAACAGCCCGGGGTCGGATCAGGAGGTTGAGGAACTGTACCGCGTAGGTATCACGCGCGCAAGGTCGGCATTTGTGCTTGTTGCTTTTGAAGACGCACGGAGAGAAGCCAAAGATGTGGTTAGGCGACTCTTGCCGACAGTAACATGGAATGATGGGTGAGGGATACGGGATCCGTCAGTAGACCTTTTAGAGAACTTGTCGGAAGACGTGCGGTGCTTTGGAAGGGAGGTGGCGGATTTGTACGGACGATACAATCCGGATAAATTCCGTGGGGTGCTCGTGCTACGTAGCCAAGCGCTACTTCGCAGAGTAGAATGGGAGAAGCTCGTCCTTCGTAGTAGCTCTACTACGGAGAATGGGTTGGCCGGCTAATCATTGTTCTTCGTCTGACCGGCATCGCAGGGATGCCGGCTAAACGTTGTTCTTCGTCCGACCGGCATCGCAGGGATGCCGGGTAATCCTGTGTCAATCCGTGTCTAAAAATAAACTCTGTGTGCTTAGCGGCTTCATATCCGGTGTCGGAGGACAATCAGTTTAGCCGGAATCGACGCCAGGCCAACTCAAAAAAGTCTCGGCTGTGAAACTGCCTCAGTCAAAAAACCGCTAAACTCAAAGAGCGAAAAGGTCGATTTTGTCTGCGATAAGTGCTATCTTAGGAAGCTTATACAACAAAATTTTTTTTGACAACCATTTTTGCTGAGTTGACAATCATAGTAGTAGAGTTATTATCGGATGCTGAAGCCCAAGCCCAGGACTGGGTTTTTTGGCCTACGGTCCCTATCTCTGGGGGACAAGAATGAAGAACGACGTGAACTCCGATACTTTGTTCGGCAGAATGGCCGTGGAGCAGGGTCTGTGCACCGATGTCGAGGTGCGCCGTTCGGTTGAGCAGTTACAGTCCCAGCCTAAAGACAATCCTGTGGAGCTTCCGGAGCTTATGATTAATCTGGGCTACCTCACGCCGGCCCAGGCTGAAAGATTGAAGTCCAGGCTGAAGGCGAGCAAGACCGTTGCACACCAGATTCCGGGCTATAAAATAATCGGCAAGATCGGCGCCGGCGCAATGGCGGTGGTTTACAAGGCCAAGCAGTTGAGCCTTAACCGCATCGTTGCCATAAAGGTTCTGCCCAAACGTTTCAGCGAAAATCCGGAATATGTGCAGCGGTTTTATAAGGAAGGTCAGGCCGCCGGCAAGCTCAACCATCCCAATATCGTCCAGGCCATCGACGTTGGTGAAGCGGGGGGATACCATTACTTTGTGATGGAATATGTTGAAGGCCGAACCGTAGCTGAGGACATAGCAGCGGGCAAGGTTTTCAGCGAACAGGAGGCGCTGGATATAATCATTCAGGTCGCCCACGCGCTGGAGCACGCCCATGCCCATGGTCTTATCCACAGGGATGTCAAGCCCAAGAACATAATGATCAGCAACGACGGCATGGTGAAACTTGCGGATATGGGCTTGGCCCGCGAAGTAACGGACATCAAGCTGGCGCAGACCGAGGCCGGCAAGGCTTACGGAACGCCCTACTACATTGCCCCCGAGCAGATTCGCGGCAAAATCGACATCGATGGCAGAGCCGACATCTACGGTCTTGGAGCCACTGCCTACAATATGTTGACCGGCCGAGTGCCGTTTATGGCAGACGATTCCGGCGAAGTGATGCGAAAGCATTTGAGGGAGCAGTTGGTTCCGCCGGACCATATAAACACATCGCTGTCGGCAGGGGTATCCGAGGTCATCGAGATTATGATGGCCAAGCGGAGAGAAGACCGCTACCAAAACGTTAAGGAGCTGCTGATAGATTTGGAGGCTCTGCATGACGGCCGGCCCCCCCTTCAGGCACACAAACGGTTTGATGTTTCTATGCTCAAGCAACTGGAGAAAGGCGATGCTGTTGAGCCCGACGAGCAGGGGCCCACCGAAGAAGTTGTTGCTCGCTACAGGATTGCGATATTGATTTTAGCTACGGCGGCGGCGGTATCTATCCTGATCAACCTTCTCATTTTGCTATCCTGACCGTAGCTGATTTTAGGCCATCGGCCTTGTGTTCGAATAGTCAATAATCAATCGTCAATAATCAATTGTTATGCCCAGAGGCGGCGCACATTTTTCTTCGCAAGAGCTTGCGCGGGTTCTCAGCCATTATGATGTCGGCGTAATTCATAAGGTAAAGGCCCTGTCGGTCGGCAATCGCCGTGCGCCGAAAGTGGTGATTACTTCGCAGCGGGGCAAGTTCTTATTGAAAGCCCGCCCAAGAGGCAAAGACGACCCCTTTCGCGTTGCCTTTGCGCACGCCGTGCAAGGTCATTTGGCCGGCAAGTCTTTTCCGATTGCGCCGCTGGTGGCCACCCGTGACGAGAATAGTACCGTCCTGCAATTGGACAATCATATATACGAGTTTTTCAGGTTCGTCGCCGGCGTTCGCTACGATGGCTCAGCGGAAGCTACTACTGACGCCGGTCGAGCGCTGGCAAAATTTCACCGCTATTTGAAGGATTTCGCCTGGGTTCCCGCGGCGCCGGATCCCTCGCAGTGGCAGCCGTTGGTGGGCAGCTTCCACGATTCAGCCACCGTGCGAAGGCATCTCCGGATGGTCGCAGCGGACAAAAGAACAAGGCCGGATAAAGAGCTGCACGTTACTGCTGAGGCACTCTTGGCTCTTTATAATGAATCGAGCATCCGCGTAAACAAACTTGGCTTTGATTCATGGGACCCGCAGGTCGTGCACGGCGATTGGCATCCGGGCAATATGCTTTTTGCCAGGCGCAAAGTTGCTGCGGTTCTGGACTTTGATTCGGTCAAGGTTGCGCCGGCGGTTACCGACCTGGCTAACGGGATGCTGCAGTTCTCCATTGTGGGCGGCCGCCCGAACCCCGCCGATTGGCCCGATTATTTTGACGAAGCTAAGCTCTTTCAGTTCTTAAGCGGCTACCGCGAAATCACTCCGCTGCAGCGCAGCGAGCTGCGATGCCTGCTCGACTTGATGATTGAGACGATGATAGCCGAGGCCGTATTGCCTGTGGCCGCGACCGGCTTTTTCGGGAATCTATCCGGCCTGGACTTTCTGCAGATGATCCGCCGCAAAGCTGATTGGCTGGAGAGTCACCGCAAAAAACTGACCCACGCAATTTGCTCGTGACGCATTTATTGTATCCCGTATTGTGTATTGCCTGATGCGGGGTGCGTATTATGGCAAGTCATTCCGAACGTAGGCCAGCAACGCCCTAAAATCCCTACTCAAAATTAAGCACTCAAAACTAATTCGTTGCCTTCTGCCTTCTGCCTTATGCCGTTGTGCTCTTATGCACTTATACTCTTTCTGCTATTTTTTTGATTTTCCGCTCTTTTTTTGCCGATTTTATAAAAGGATAATGCAAGTCTGCGGGAATTCACTGATCTGTCAAGTTGGCAGGAGAAATACCGGTCGTATATAGTTCCTGGGGATGAGGTCAAAACACAACTATCTTACATAACCTCATTCAAAACAGATATTTACCTTAATATAGTCCTATAAAAAGGCATTTGGCACGATATTTGCACATGATATAAACGTTGAATAAGTTAGGGAGCCGTCACCCAACGGAGGGCTATATGCTTGGGCTCCCATATGTATATGGGCCAAGCATACCATCTTCCGTTCCCTGAAGGCCAAAACTGAATAGGAATATTTTTATTTAGGATGCTATCCATGGCTGAGAAAAAATTCACGTTTTATGGAGTTGATAACGGGGAAGCGGTACTTATAAGTTTAGACGATGAACGGCATGTGATGTTTGGCACAAAGCAGAGGACCGAGAATGCAGAAGATACTGACAAAACAGCTGACGTCCATGCGAGCTTACTCAAAACCTTGCCCAAAGACGAAAGAACGAATCGACGACATATCTCAGTATTTTGCTTATCGCACTCGCACTTAGATCATTGTCAGGGCGCGGATCGTGTTTTCAGACTCCCAGGGATAAAACAAGAGGATAGCGAGGATTTAATTCAAATCGATGAACTCTGGGTTACCGCAGCAATTTTTGACGAAGACGCATCGGGGCCGGTAGAAGCGATCAAAAAAGAGGCAAAAAGAAGGCTTAAATTATATGCTAATCCCAAATCAGGTCAGAATCCTGAAGAAAAAGGGAATATGCTTGTAGTATTTGGAAAGAATGATGCCATAGATGATCTTAAAAAGTTACCGTCATTGAGGAATCCAGTTGCAGGGGAAGTGTTTAATAGGATATGTGGAGAGGTTCAATCCGACTGGGAGGCCTTTATGCATTGCCCATTCTACTACATAATCCGAGAAGGTGACGAAGAGAAGATAGACGCGAATAATAAGTCGCTGATTCTGCAAATTGTCGTGAAAGATGGCGACTCATCGGCAAGATTGCTTATCGGAGGTGATGCGGGGTGCGCGACGTGGAAAACTGTGAACAAAACAACAAAGAAGAACAAAAACGCAGACCGATTAAAATGGGACATCTTTTTCGCACCTCATCATGGGAGTTACAAGTTCTTCACCGAAAAGGAGCATGAGGAAGGGCACGATGAGGCCCAAAACAACCCTGACGGTGATGCGATGGAAATCTTGAATAGGGGCGAAGAAAATGCATGGATTGTGTGTTCGAGTCGACCGGTTAAGGAAGACAACTACGAGGATGGAGATCCTCCCCATATAGAGGGTATTTGCCATTACAGAGAAAAGGCGAAAGATAAATTCGTTTGCCTAATGCAGCATCCTGATGAGGACAATCCTGACCCACTTGTAGTACGGCTGACAAAGAACGGCCTGCAGATGTTGGCATTGGCTGCCCCGAGAATAAGTACCGGAAGTAAAACTACTGGGAGTCCTAAGCACTGGGGGGATGCATGGATTTGCCTATAAAGACATGGTTAAAAAAAGTTTGGCCCGCTGAAGAGCATTTAATTAGCAAGCTGCCATTTATCACTACCAAACCAGGACTGGTAGAATATGATAATTCGTCATACATACAAATACAAGTTAAAGTACCGATGCCCGCGAATGGGCCCGTATGTAAGATCAAGAATGAAGAATCCGTCACTATTGCACTCGAGGCGAACTTTCCAGAATCACAACCTATAGTACTTATTCGCCGTGATTTCCCAGCGGTACCACATCTTTCGTCTCGCATAGAGATATATCGAAGGATTTGTTTGACTAGAAGAGACCCAAGAGATTGGTGGGTAAGAAAAACGTTAATTGATGTGGTTAGGGATGTTTATTTATGGCTTTGTGATGCAGCAGCTGGAACCCTTATTAAAAATGATGATCCATTTGAACCTCTTATTGCATCGGGGACAACGCCGGTGGAATTAGCAATAGAAAGGGCGAAGGAGGAATGCGCTAAACACGAGGGTTCGTGGACGACAACTTCGCAGGAAATACGTGTCAAAAATGGAGAATCCTCCAGATATATTGTCGGTAAAGGGAATGTTCCAACACAAGTTTGGTATCAGCAAAACGAACGAGCCGAGCTTTGGATTGACCCGCCGATGAGAAAAGAAGACGTACTTGAAATGATGTCATTAGTTGGATTTGATAGAGAACGGGTCAATTACTGGATAGGGCGAGGAAAAACCCACCTACTAATGGTTGTGGGAATTAGACGAAAAATCGATGTGCTGGGGAAATGGGGGACAGATGAATGGGTTGCGTTTGAACTAAAACGGAAAGAGGCAAAAGAGATGTGCAAGTGGGATGTCCGTACGCATATGGTGCTGGAAAGCTTCTCGCCGAGTATTGCGAGATTAACATCCGGATTTCAGATAAAGGACAAGAATGTTGTGGTTATCGGAGGAGGCGCCTTAGGTTCAGAGATTTGCGAATCACTCGCCCGTTCGGGGACATCACATCTTACGCTTATAGATAATGATATTCTTCAACCTCACAATTTAGCACGACACACGCTTGGGCCAGAGGACATCGGGGAATACAAGGCAGATGCCCTTGCGAAAAAGATCAACTCTTTTTATGGGGTTGAAATTTGCAGGGGAATGCACGATGACTTCTTGTGTATTTCAGCGGACGAACGGCACAAAGTTCTTGAGAGCGCCGATTGTTTGGTTGATTGCTCAGCGTCCGTTGGGGTGCAAGCTCGATTAGGAGACCTTGTGCCAGCAAAGAAACCCATAATATCTGGGTTTCAAATTGATGGCGGCAGAGCAACAATTCTTCTATATAGTCCGAATGTGCAATGTGCAGAACCTGCGATGTTGGAGGCAATTTTAATAACCGCAATGCTCGATTCTTCCGCAATAGCACAGTGGCTGAAAGAACCTGCAACAAGAGTGGAATTAGGAGGAGGCTGTTCGGCCATTTCTTCGATTATTCCGAGTAGCGTCATCAAACTTGGTGCAGGATGGTTAGCAGATAGAGTGCTTAGAATGGTGAACTCTGGGGTTTGGCTCACAAACCCCTTTATAGAAATACTCCAGTATGACCCGCTTGTAGGAAAGGTACACACGAAGAAAGTCGATGTCGATATTCCGTTTTTAGTCATGGCTTGTGGGTGGCGAGTTTTTACTACAGCATACGCTTTGGCGAAGGTCAAAGAATATGCTGGATCTGCGCTTCCAAACGAGACTGGGGGAGTTATGATTGGCCGACTGGATAGGCAACGGAGGGTCGCATATATTACAGAAGCTTGGAAAGCTCCAAAGGACAGTGCCTCAACGCGAACGGGCTTTTCAAGAGGGCTGGCGGGGCTGAAGAACAGAATTGCAATACTTGAGAAGGACACAAATGAATACTTGTCTTATGTGGGAGAATGGCATAGCCATCCACCCTGTTCAGGGAGTGCACTGAGTTCTGTTGACTCGAGGACAGCTAAACGTATGGCTGCTGAACTAGCAAATGACCGTATCCCGGCAGTGTGTCTAATTCTTGATACCCAAAATTGGGATACCCATGTGGTAGAGAATAAGATTGATGCTCATTAGGAGCGAATAGGAGATTTACCATGAAGAAAATCATAGGATATTTGCTATTGTGGCTCATAGTCGGGCTGCTTTTGATGGTATGGCAGCATTTCGTGGAATTGCCCACATGGTATCTGGAAAACCTGCTTTTAGTGCAATCCACTCTGATGGGCATAATAGGCGGTTTAATGTATTGCCTCAGGGCGGTGTATCTTAACAAATGTGTGCGGAAAAGTTGGGATGAAGAATGGGAAGTGTGGTATTACCTTAGGCCAATCACCAGTGCTATAAGCGGTTTTGTTAGCTTCGTTTTTTTGAAGGCAGGATTGTTGGTTTTGGATGCCACTTCCAAGCCGGACCAAATTTCTTTTGGCTACTTGGCTATCGCATTTATCGCGGGATACAACGTAGATAATTTTATGAAAAAATTGGAGTCAATCGCGTCTTCCGTCTGGGGTATTGAGAAATCTCGAGCTTCCAATGACATCATAACAAAAAACGAACCTAATAAAGAGGTTGATATATAACACGCATAAATAAATCAAGGTATTCTGTGACACTTCTGATAAATTCCATATTTGCAACCATTATGTGAGAGGTTGCAAAATGAATAGGACGAAAAAGACGGACCGGTATACGTATCGCGTGACCTGGTCGCAAGAGGATGAACAATACGTGGGACTGTGTGCAGAGTTTCCGAGTTTGAGCTGGCTCGACTCTACGGCCGAGAAGACCCTACGCGGAATCCGCAAGGTTGTGCACGATGTGGTGAAGGACATGGCTAAGACCGGTGAGCCTGTGCCGGAACCGTTGAACGGTCGCCATTATAGCGGCAAGTTCCAGGTACGAGTGCCGGCGGAAGTGCACCGAAAGCTCGCGCTGCAGGCGGCAGAGGAAAATGTCAGCCTGAATCGGCTGGTCAGTGCCAAGCTATCATCCTGAAGTCATCCAGCCGAGATTGTGCGGTAAGGATTTCATATCGGCAAAATTCAACGAGCGCGAACTCTTACTAATAAATGGGTATCTCGTATCTTGTATCTCGCCAATCGAGCCAGGTGCAGTCGGGACTATTTTTCAAAATTCAATACCGCAAATTCTCCATAGAATTTCCGCGCAGCGCGATCGTAGGCTTTAGCGGCCTCAACCTCATTATTAAAATAGCCGATCTGTTTTCTTTTGTGATTGACCCGAATCGTGGCTCGCCATTTTCGCGTCTGTTTGTTGTACCAGACGCCCCTGTATTTTGAAGAAGTGTTTATCTTGGGATAGCGGGCGTTTCGAGCGCCGTCGGCGGAGAATTCCTAAAACCTCGGTCTTTCCACACCGATTTCTTCTTTCTCCGGGCGTGGTTCTCGCTCAAGTCGTTCTGCCTCCGGGCTTCTTTCTCGCTCCGGGCGCTGCCCGCCGCCCCGAATCGCGTCGGAAGAC
>Ga0315285_10005206_pt1 | contig 13443 bp, 13 predicted proteins | sample YL17G09_36_MG_FD_203698 | JGI IMG/M metagenome (GOLD analysis project Ga0315285, IMG submission 203698) | Sediment microbial communities from Yellowstone Lake, YNP, Wyoming, USA - YL17G09_36 | ecosystem: Environmental > Aquatic > Freshwater > Lake > Sediment | place: USA: Wyoming | collected... | reverse complement strand
ATTACCGTTTACGATCAGGACGGTTTCCTGATAGCCAATGACCAGAACCGATACTCGTTTAGTTCTACCGATATTACGTTCGAGCCTGATGGCAGTTTCAAGATATATCTGACGAGGACACAGCAGCAGGGAAACTGGCTTCCGGCCGGTAACGCCAAAACGATGTCCCTGTACCTTCGCCTGCACAACCCCGGGCCTGCTTATTTAAATGCTAAGACGCTGCAGACAATGGAGCTGCCGCACATTACCAGGGAGAGCTGCCAGCAATGAAGAAGTGGATACCGTGGATAGGATTGACGCTTCTGGCTGTTATCGTGGTGGCCTTCATTGTAAATCTGCTCGTGGTGATCAGTATACCCAACGCTATAATGGAAGTAACAATTACCAAGAAGTTCAACTATCCCAGCAATCAGTGGATTTTCTCACCGTCGGCAACAGCCGCGAGCAAAGATGTGATCAGGCCATCGGCTGACCTTCTTTACTCAATCCTTTGCTATGACGTAAGCCAACACCCTCTTCGCGTGACTGCTACGCTATCTGAATACTCGTCTATCTCCGGTTTTTCTATGGATTCAGATAATTTCTTCGTCATCGATGATAACCAGGCGAAGTCGAATCCCATTGAGGTTGTTTTGATTTGCAGGGGAATGACATACCAGGATACAACGGGGAAGGCATATGTAATAACAGCACCGAGCCCCAAAGGCATACTCATGATCGGGGCGGTGGTCACCAGTCAGGCTGATTTGCCAAATCTTACGCAGATTCAAAAGCAGGCCACCGCTGAACTGGTTAAGTAGCGGCAATGCCTGAAAAATGAAAATCTGTATTGCGGTACCGTTAGAATTTATTGCCATTGAACAAACATCGGGATGTATGTGTTCATTCGTAATAAAAACACAGGTGCAAGGTATTCTTTAATACTTAACGTTACCAGATAAGCGGGATCAGCCGATATTTCACTTGATTGGCATATTCTCTGTAACCAGGCAATTCGTTTTGAAGCATGCTGTCTTCCAGTGCCGTGCGGATTACTATTATCATTGCCGATATGCCGGTCAACACAAAACCACACCATGAACCTAAGATGAATGGATAGGCTAATAATGAAACAATTCCACCGGCATACCCCGGATGTCTCATTATCTTGTATGGGCCAGTTGTACAAACATACTGCTGCCTGTCATCCTGGATGCGCGCCGTCCATTCAAAGAACTTATTGACGGCCATTGCCCAGAAAGCTAGCAGAATAGCGAATACGAACATTAATATACCTACGTAAGTTAGCCAGAAAGGCATGGACGACCATTGAAATCTGACTGCATCGAACCCCATGACGACCAGGTTGACAAAGGTAAGTGTGGGATAAATGACTACCCATATCCTTTCAAAGCCTTTTGTACCTTTCTTAACAACGTTACCTCGTGCATTTAACATCTCAGGATTCACTCTTGCCAGCACTACTGTGCTTATTACCCAATAAATTGAAACCAGTCCAGTGTATAACCACCCGTTTATCCAGGCAAGTGTACCCGCTGATATAAATAAGACCATCAATCCGATGATTAGGGAAATTGTTTGTACAATGATACTTCTAATGCCGAAGCGATTTAGACTACTCACCTTTCACCTCCGATACAATCTAAATGTATTATATATTAGCAAACTTTGTGATGGAATAACTGACTGGCTTCACTGACCTGCTCTAGCACTAATCCCGCTTCTTAAGTTGGCCACTCCTACTAAATGATGTAGTTATCGGGATGAAGGCGTGGACATAGATTGAATAATAGGTATCAGACCATTAGCGAAATTGTAAATCTGACATCTTATCTCCTGTAAGCAATTGCTGGAGCGCTGGGATTAACTTCCTCGTATTAAACAGGAGTTCGGGAACTGTCCAGAATGGCCCACCATCCTATCTAACTACACCACCATTTAAGACAGCTTCCGAACCCTATGCCTCGCTAGCCAGATTACTCAGTTAGTTTCTACTTGATAAACGGGGTGCAGTACAATATTATATGAATCGTAAAGCAGGATGTGGGTGACGATGAAGAAACACTCAGCGGTAACATCAATACTAACAATATTTTTTTACCTGTTCCTGCTTTTAGCCTGCACCCCTACGCCGCAGGCACCCGCTGAGTCAAAATCGCTCAAGGTCGGCTGCATCATGCCGTTCACCGGGCCCGGTGCACTCTGGGGACAGAAAATCCGGCCGGGAATGGAGATATATGCAAATCTGATCAACGAGGATGGCGGGCTAAAAGTGGGAAATGAGAGGTACAGGATTGAGATGATCTTCAAAGACGGGTTTGCACCCGGGCCGGCCGCCACAGCAACCAGGAACCTGGTGTATGAAAACAGCGTCACAGCTATTGTAGGCTATTTCGGCCCGGGCATAGCGGCCATGACCCAGATCACCAATCCCGAAAAGGTGATCCTGAACATTAGCGACATCGGCGGCCGGGACCCCTCTCCACCCGATAAATCCTACACGATGTACGGGTCCCCTGACATGGAGATTACGGTTTACCAGGCGATCGCCGCCATGCAGGCTTTCCCGCAATACCATACGCTAGCATGGACAGGGCCCAGTTCCGGGGAACACAACATCGACGTGGCCTTCGCTACTACCGACGCCAGGCTTTTAAAGGAGTTTGGAATTAAAAGTGTGAGACTACCCTACCCGGAGGGTACCCTGAATTTTGTACCCTACCTGACGAAAATGGCCGAGAAGGGCACGGAAGTAATCTATTGCGTAGGTACACCCCTTGAAGTCGGCCTGATGGCCAAGCAAAGGTGGCAAATGGGCTATAACTGGCCGATCTGCCAGATTGGGGCTTCACTGGATTACAACATTATGACGGGCATAGCAGGCAGCGAGGAAGCCATACAGAATATAATCAGCGACTACCCGGTGCCGTGGGAATTGAAGAAGGTTACAGTCGCACCCAAATATCTCGATATGGCTAAAAGGATATGGGACAGGTACAGGGAACTATATAAGGAAGATATGTACCTGGGCGCGTACGGCGGCTCGGGCATCACTGCGCAGGGGCAGTATTTCGAGGCCCTTGAGCAGGCGGGCACTACAGACCCGGACACCGTGATGAAAACACTGCGTGGCGGGACTTTCGACTCATTCCTGGGCAAGTTTAAGCTGACGGGCAAGCGGTTTTACGATTCAGACGTAGTTTTCGGCCAACCATGTGCAATGGGTATATACCGGGGTAAGGATATTGTTTACTTGAGCGAGTACCCGTTAACGAATATAGACATACCCTTCGCCGAGTTTGGGGCTTCAGAGTGAACCAGCGTTACCTGAAAAGGCATCAGCAATTATGCGAATAATGCAGTACGTGAGGACCGCACAGGTGAAATAAGGAGAAAACGGTGAAGAAAGCCGATCTATACGTGGAAGTTTGCAAGTACTATGAATTTGGTATCGGCTCAATTCCAAACCGGGATGAATTTATTAGTCTGCTCATGCAAACGGCAACGCCGGGCGAGCTGGAGATATTTTGGATGACGCCGCTGGCAGGCACCACTACACTCGATAAGCTGGAGTCCCGTGCCGCAAAGAAGGGAATCCCCGTGGAAGAGCTTCACCAGGCGCTGGAAAAACTGGCCAGGGAAGGGTTTTTGATAACCTACCAAACGCCCAAAGGGCGGGGTTATGAGCGCAGTCACCTGATTTACCTGGCGGAACAACATGTCCGTCAGCAGGAAGATACACCGCTTCGCAAATCATATGCCCGGGTGTTTAATACTTTTATCGATGGCCGGATGGGGGCTAAACACAGTAAGACACCTTCTTACCGTGTGCTGCCGGTTGAAGCCACGGTGACTTCAACGCCGAAGACGCGCAAAATCGGGATTGATATTACTGTTCCGGACCCAAGGGCGGTACTGCCGCTTGATATAGTATCGAAAATGGTATCAGAGCAGTCTTTAATAGCGGTAGCTGAGTGCTCCTGCCGCAAGACGAAAAAGGTGCTGGAGCAGGATTGCGGGCACCCATTGGAAACATGCTTTTCATTTAACGACCTGGCTGAAAGCCTGATCGGGATAGGAATTGCACGAAAGCTCGACCTAGACGAAGCCATGAAAATACTAGCGGATTGCGAAGCTAAAGGCCTCGTGCATAATGTGGATAATTGTGAAGGCAAACTGCGTTCCCTGTGTAATTGCTGTGAGCATGCAAGCATCCTTATCAATGCGGCTTCAAGGGGCAATACCAATACCATGGCGGTTTCACGCTTCATGTCGACAGTTGATCAGTCCAGGTGCACCGGCATCGGGACATGCATAAAAATGTGCCCTGCCAAAGCCATAGCGGCAAAAGACGGGAAGGCATTCGTGGACCAGAATAAATGCATCGGGTGCGGGCAGTGCGTTAGCCGGTGTGCTTCAGGTGCCATAAAACTGGTGCCCAGGATGAAAAATTCAAAGATATATTCCACGTGTAAGGACCTGTGGAACCAGATAGGAAAAGAAGCACTAACAGGGGAGATCCTGAGCAAGATAACCGGCAAGAAATAAAACCTGACTGAGAGATCACTTAAGTCATCAAGTTTGATAAGAAACTACCAGCTGTTGGAGCCGTGGTATCATCTGTTTCTTTTCATAGGCAAGTTCGGGAACTGTCCGGAATGGCCCACCGGTTAATTCACCTCAAGTGAATTATGAAAGATCGGCATAAGGTCACAACATCGCGGAACTGGCGCCGGGGACAGAGGCGCTCCACGTACGATTGGTAATTTTGGGGCGTGGTCATATACAATTATTGTTTGGATGTCGCACTATGGCGGACATCAAAACGCCAAATAAATTTTTATATTATTGGAGGGACAAATGTCACAAAGAGAAGTAGTTATCGTTGATGCTATGAGGTCAGCTTTCGGGAAAATGGGCGGTACGCTCCGCGATATTTTGCCTAACCAGTTGGGGGCCATTATTATGAAAGGCCTGATTGAGAAAACTAAGATTACAGGGCGTGGCAAGGTGGACTGCGTTATGGCCGGGTCTGCATTCGGCAGTGTAAACACCATGAACGTGGGGCGCTGGGTTACGATTGCAGCCGGGCTGCCCAAAGAAACAGTATCGCACTTTCTCGAGATGCAGTGCGGTTCATCTATAGATACGATCAACCATTCTGCATGGAAAATCCTTGCCAACCAGGCGGATGTCATCATAGCAGGCGGCATGGAGTCCCACAGCAATTTTTACCACAAGTTCCCGACGACTACCCCGCCGTACAGACAACTCCCTCCGCTGCCCGTCATGCCCACTTTGTCCCCGAATCCGGAAGACTGCATCGGTATGGGAATAACGGCCGAGAACCTGCAGGCTATGTATAACATTCCCCGGGAATCTTCCGATGAGTTCGCTTACCAGAGCCAGATGAGAGCAAAAATGGCCATGGACAACGATTATTTCAAAGATGAGATTGTCCCGGTGGTTATCCCGGGTGGCAAGAAGGCCCCCGATATTGTATTCAATAAAGATGAGCATCCCCGTCCAGACACCACCCTGGAAGGTTTGGCCAAGCTTCCGCCCGCATTTAAAAAGGATGGCACTGTGACCGCGGGCAATGCCTCCGGCATGAATGATGGCGCATCCTTCGTCCTGATGATGAGCGCTGACAAAGCCAGGGAACTGGGGTACAAACCGATGGCCAGATGGATCACGGGTGCAGAATACGGCTGCGACCCGAAGATCATGGGTATTGGCCCTGCCTACTCTATACCTATAGCCCTGAAACGGGCCGGTCTGAAGATTAAGGATTTAGACGTGATGGAGTGCAATGAAGCCTTTGCTGTGCAGAACCTGGCAGTTATAAAGGAACTTGAAAATCAGACAGGTGAAAAAGTGGACCGCAATAAATGGAACCCGCTGGGAGGCGCTATTGCCTACGGGCACCCCAACGGCGCTTCCGGTGCCAGGCTTGGCATGTTCACCATGCGTCAATTGATCCGCACCGGCGGGAAATATGGCATGTTCAGCGCCTGCGTCGGCGGCGGACTTGGAATCTGCGCGATCATAGAGAACCTGCAAAGATAGTCTTGAGCGAAATAAAAATGGACCAGCCGAAGTGCATAGGGCGCGCGGTATAGTAATTTAACTGTAACGCATGTGCCCGGGACAGGAAAGCGTGATGGCAGTGTGACCATGATGCCATTCGCGATGCTCCTGACCGGGCACTTGGCCATTGCGCCATCGTACGTGTGCCACAGTTTGGGCACCTGGCTGAATCGGGTGGTACAGTACAACCACGCTCAGAACATTTTAAGTCGGTCATTTTATCCTCCTGTAAGTAGTTGTTGCAGCGCTGGGATAAGCTTTTTGCTCTCAAACAGGAGTTCGGGAACTGTCCACAATGGCCCACCAACTTTAAAAATAGGCCTCCTGCTGTACGGAACGAAGGACCCGCCAGATGTTATCGTCAGGGATAGGCTGCTCACCTAAGGCATTACTATCGTAATGGTAGTAAGAAGCCTAATAAACCTCATCATGCTTACCGATATCAATTAGCAGGACATTTCGCTCATCCAAAAATTGGAACACTACCCGGCAATCATAAGCCACAACGAAAGCCCACAGACCTCTCAATTTACCACTGAGCTTATGTGTTCTCAAAGAATGGTGATGAGGATTATCAGTAAAGGTTCCAGTGCCTGAGTGATCTTGGGCTTCAAATAAGGACTGGCAGCCACAACCCTCTTGCAAGCCTTTTTAAAGCTGCTACCCCAAACAAGGTTGATCATGCCTCCAATTCTCGAAAAAGATCGGATGCGGTTCCTTCAGAGGTTAGGCCTTCTTTATACTCCTCGAATGTTTGCTGAGCATTTGCCAGGATATCCTCCCGCCTTTTTTCCTTGTATCTGTTGCTTATGAGCTCAACAAGCAGGTCTTGATCCTCTAAAGGCATTTCAGCTACCTTGACCAGTATTTCATCCAGTATACTTTGGTATCCCATTAGCATCCTCCCTAATATAATTCAAGTTTAACATCGCCAGATAGCTTCGTCAACGCCGGGTCTTGTCTGTGTTAATGTTATACGATTTTGTCACCCCTAACTGTTAAGGGAAAATGTCACCCATGAAAGAGAAGGTGACATTGAACAGGAAGGAACAGAATAGATTGATAGTGCTAAACCAGGTGGAACGGGGTGTGATGGCTGCTGGGGAGGCAGCAGAGGTATTAGGTCTCTCTCTGCGCCATGCCAGAAGAATGCTGGCGGCGTACAGGGAGGAGGGTGTCCAAGCATTAGCGCATGGCAATCGAGGGAGAAAGCCTCACAACACTCTGGATGAAAGGCTAAAAGAGCGAGTGCTAGAGCTGGCGCAATCTACCTATGCTGGCTGTAATCACCAGCACTTCACAGAGCTTCTTTCCGAGAGAGAAAATATCGACCTTTCTCGCTCCTTGGTGCGGCTCATTCTCCTCAAGGCTGGTATAAGGAGCCCGAGGAAGAGAAGGCCACCAAAACACCGTAGCCGCAGAGAACGCTATCCTAATGAAGGGATGCTACTGCAAATTGATGGCAGCCGTGACGATTGGCTGGAGGGAAGAAGATCTTATTTAACCCTTGTAGGAGCTGTAGACGATGCCACAGGCAAAGTCCCTTATGGCCTGTTTAGAGAGCAGGAGGATGCCCAGGGGTATACCCTGTTGCTACGCCAAATTGTAGAAAGCTATGGTATACCTGAAGCCCTATATCATGATGGGCATGGCATATTTGAACGCTCCAAGAAGGAGCCGGAGACGATAGAAGAGCAGCTTAAGGGCAAGAGAAAGCCAACGCAGTTTGGCAGGGTGATGGAAGAGCTGGGCATTATTTCCATCACCTCACGCTCTCCGCAGGCAAAGGGGAGGATTGAGAGGCTATGGGGCACCTTCCAGGACAGGCTGAAAAGTGAGCTTCGCATAGCAGGGGCAAGCAATGCTGAGGAGGCAAATAAGGTGCTGTGGAATTTTCTGCCCCGATTTAATAAGAGGTTTGCCGTCCCTGCTTCTGAGCCTGGTTTAGCCTATCGGAAGCCTCCTGAGGGTTTCAATCCCGACGAGGTGTTCTGCTTCAAGTATCAGCGGACTGTAGGACCGGATAACGTAGTGCGTTTCGGAGAACACAGAATCCAGCTAATGCCCACTAATGGCAGACTAAGCTACGTTCGGGCTAAGGTGGAGGTGCATGAAAGGATGGATGGCAGCTTGGCGGTATACTACAAGGGGCAGTGCTTGGCTACCAAGCCAGCACCAGCGGAGGCCCCAGTTCTGAGGGCAAGGAGCATGGAGCGGGTTGCTCCTGGTACAACCGAATGCAGAGAGCCTGCTGTATCCACAACTGCTACAAGGAATGTCCTGGAGTCAAATGTTTCTCATCACACCAGGCCCGGTCCCAACCACCCATGGCGCAGGCCTTTCAAAGTGCATATCGATAGGGGGTGACAAAATCGCTTAACAATTAGGGTGACATTTTCGCTTGACAACAACACGCCGGGTCTTGTCTGGTTACTGTCTCTGATTTGTCGGATTATAACCATTAGATTGTCAGTAATAGCATATCAGCAAAACGGGCACCTGGTAGGTGTTGGAGCTACGGTCGCCCAGGTGTAAATCTCGATGAGCCTGCTTGCGATGAAAAAACAGGCGATTTCAACTTAGACGCCGTTAAGTTTGATGAGAAACTACCAGCTGCTGAATCTCCGGAATAAGCTGTTTCTTTTCAAAGGAAAGTTCGGGAGCTGTCCACACTGGCCCACCAAGTTAGGTAATATTATTACCTTACTCTTGCTTCGATTTGATCCATCCTAATGAAAACCATCCCATTTTAGCTACGATGATTGGTGATTGCATTACCCTGACTCCAATTGTTGACTTATTTTAAGGTTACACGTATAATGCACGTATAAGGAGATGCGTTATGCAGAAAAAACTAACCCTGACAGTTGATGTGGAGGTTTACGAAGGACTTCGTAAAATTATAGGGCCGCGAAAAATAAGCAAGTTTATTGAGGATCTGGTAAGGCCACATGTTGTTCGCCCCAATTTAGAAGCAGCCTATGCGAAAATGGCACGAGACAAAAAGAGGGAAGATCAAGCCATGGAATGGGCAGAGATTACTTTTAAGGATATGAACAATGCAGCGGAGTGAAGTATGGTGGGTCAACTTTGATCCCTCCATCGGTGGAGAAATTAAGAAGAGGCGTCCTGCTGTTATTATTAGCAACAATGCGTCAAATAAATTCCTTAACCGGGTCCAGGTTGTACCTTTAAGCAGCAAAACAGAAAGGCTTTATCCCAGCGAGGCGGCAGTGATTTTCGAAGAAAAGGAGAGCAAGGCTATGGCAGACCAACTGGCTACAGTTAGCAAGGCACGCCTCTTTCGCCGTGCAGGCGTTCTCTCTCCGGAAGATATGCGTAAGGTTGAGGAAGCCGTCAAAATTCAACTGGCAATTCTTTGATTAGAACTGGATTATATCCCCAGACCACTTCCCATTAATACAGACGGGCTACTAAGTTAGCAAAACAGCCACATTCAGAACATTTTAGGTCGGTCATTTTCTCCTCCTATGAGCAATTGCGGGAGCGCCGGAATAAGCTTTTTGCTCTCAAACAGGAGTTCGGGAACTGTCCAGAATGGCCCACCACCTCAGGTAATAATATTACCTAAACTTAGCTTCGATTTACATCAAAAGTTCCAATTTTCCTGTTTTTCACTCGTAAGGATGGTGATGTTATTACCATTGAACAATCATAGGTGTGTATGTTCATCCATAAATAAATTCCATCATCGAAAAACACAAACAGGACCCTACATCACAGTGATATAATGCAACTTAGAAATGACGCTAATTAGGGCAAGTAATGGGGGGCGAAAAGGAGTAGACAAATGATTGTCATCATGTATATTGCAATCATACTAGCTGCTATCATAGTTGCGTTTATAATAGAGTTGATGATAGCGGCCTTATATCCGGGTGTCTCTGTACCGAAACAGCATCTTGAAAAAATACCACACCTGCCACACGAGAAGAAAATTAATCGGGTTGAGACTAGGAAGGATGTCAATTTCGATGTAAATGGAACAACTGTAAGTGCATGGCTATTTTTGCCTGAGCATGTTTCTTCGCCTGTACCGTGCATCATTATGGGCAATGGATTAGGGGGCACTAAAAATATGGCGCTTGATGCCTATGCCGCCCGTTTCCAGGAAGCTGGGATAGCCGTGCTTGCATTTGATTACAGGTATATGGGTGCAAGTGGTGGCGAACCGAGGCAGTTAATATGGATTCCATTCCAGCTTGAGGACTATTCCGCGGCTATCGAATACGCCCGTGACCTAAAAGAGATCGATCCCGCACGAATCGGGCTATGGGGGACTTCTCTAAGTGGGGGACATGCTATCGTTACTACAGCTAATGACAGCAGGATAGCCTGCGTTACCGTGCAATGCCCGTTACTGGATGGTATGGAGAGTTCTGAAGTGGCAGTAAAAGCGGTTGGGCTCAAGCACATTTTCCGCATGGCCGGTCATGGCCAACGCGACCTGGTCAGGTCCTGGCTCGGGCTTTCCCCGCATAAGGTACCGCTCGCAGGAAAACCAGGAACAGTTGCATTGATGGCTGATGATGGCGCATGGAAAGCTTTCAGCGAACTAGCACCGGACGATTTCGTCAACGAAGCCTGCGCCCGTATCGGCATCCGCATGGACAAGTACAGGCCGATCAGCAAAATCAGTAAAATACAGTGCCCTGTATTGATACAGTCATGCGACTATGATATTGCGCTACCATTCAGCGTTGTTGAAAAAGCGGTTAAAATCCTTGGTTCACAGGCCGAGGTCATCCGTTATCCCATCGGCCACTTCGATATCTACCTGGGGGATAACTTTGAAAAGGCAGTTAATGACCAACTGGCATTCTTCAAAAAGCACCTATTAAATTAGGCAAATTTCTGATGCAGTTGTGAGGTTTATAATCAAAATATCTTTGGACAATTAATTCAATATCCACAAAACAGGCACATGGTCGGCTCTAAAGCAAATGCAACATGGAAACATCCTTATGAATGTTCATGCATAAGAAAAATCACTCTTACGAAATGACGTAGTCATCGGGATATCCGTTACGCCGCGCTAAAAATAAACGGGCTGAAGTGTCTGTAAATTAACATCGGCATTTATGTTCAGCCATGAAAACAAAGCATTAGTTCAAATCCAGAATGGCCCACCATTTATGGAAGCTAATTTACTAACGGTTTGCTAACAACCAACCACAGATCACCACAGCCTATACCTAACGGCGGGAGCGTCAAAAGGAGCGTCATCATTTGGGGGCCCAACATAATTGCGCTTGTAACTCAGCGGAAAATGGAATTGTTCTCATGAGATTTTGCTTGACTTAAGCATAATTTTCGTGTAATTTGGCTTTACAAAGTGCATACGCGGTAATGAGGTTTAGGAAAGGGGATCGAATCAATGACAAAACTGCAATGGGTTATTTCTGCTTCAATCGGTTTTTTAATGATATTAGCGGTAGGGATATCCTGTGCCCCGCCGGGCATTACTCCCGGGACAAGCGCCAATGACATCGATGCTTTTCGGTTAGTACTGGGAAAGCATGACCTCTCCACAAAATTCGCTCCTTTTGTCCGCGTTGACCTTCTTCAGTTATACGAAGTCGGCAAGCTGGCAAATGCAGGCGCCAATAACGCCGGTGCGCTCTACAGGGGCATATTCGGTGCAATCCCGGACAGCATACCGCTGACCAGCGCCAGCCAGCTTACAGGTGTCCAGGATAAAATCGACAACTGGCTGTATACATCCCCGGGGAAGATACAGGGATGGCAAATCAATCCGGACGAAGCGGTTGTGGTGATAACTAAAACGCCGCCTAAATGCGTATATTTCAGCTATACCGGCTTCATTTTCAACAAGTACTATGAGAAGGAGCAGGGGTGGAAATGGGTCTGGACCAGTTTCAATGATACTTTGAATAACATGACCATAAAGACAGCAGGCACCCCGGACGGTGCACCCGGTGATCCGTTCGACAAAGATACCATTATAATCATAACCGCCGATAAAGGGACCGAACAGCGCATACGAAATGCCCTGGCGGAAGCGGGCTATCCCCAGAATATCATTAATACCTACGTGATCCCCGCTTCAATGGTCAGGATGGGCACAGGCCCTCAATATGACACAGTGGTTTTCGGGCAGCGTATTACCCTCTGTGCCGATGAGCAGGCAGGGGAAAAATACGTGAATACTATAACACCGGCTTTAAAGGTGACGCCTATGACGCCTGCAAAGCTGGATCCGTTGCCGGCGCCGGTACTGCGCGTGAGGGGCACGGGTAAGACAGAAATAGATTATAAACCTGCCATGGATGAGCTGCGCAAGGCTATCCTGGCCAGGTACGGCAAACTGTCGGCTAATGAGATGGTGACTTCAGTGTGGCTTGCGGAATCCTACGATGCAGTTCAGAGGGAATTATACGTGGCAGGCGAAAGCCGCGATACGATATACCTGCGCAGTGAAACTTTCACATTGGGGAATGACCCCAACGAGTTCGTCATCGTTTACGGCGTCAACCATGCCGCCAGCGGGAAGGCGACATATGCAAACTGCTCTTTTTATGGTGAGAAAGGGTGGAATGGTGTGGCTGGTATCTACAGCACTGAATTTGAAGGAAGCGCGGAACAGTACCTGCCCGGCAACCCGCTGGCTAAATACCTGTACGTGTGCAAATTTGCGCGCAGCTGTGATTCGGATAAAGCCTGCAAGGCGGTACCGACCGGCCCCAGGGCGCATGGCATTGGGCTGGATGAGGATGCCTTCATAGGGGTCCGTGCATACATGGAACCTGCTACCAGAGTCGGGCCAGCCTGCACGGAGCTCCTTTATGACCAAGCCATCAAGTTCAGCCCAAGGCGCTAAATATCGCCCACCAAGTTTGGTAATCATAATACCTTACTCTAGCTACAATTCAACACATTAAGAGCGAAACCATTACCATTTTAGCTTCGATAGTTGGTAATTTTATTACCATTCAACAAACATCGGTATGTATGTTAATCCATGATAAAAATCATAGGTCAAAGGTATTCGCCGATCTTATGGCCTAAAAGAATTATCTTTGGAGGTGGGCAGCAACCCTATTCAACCAGACTCACTGCAAGAGGTACCCAAGACTTGTTCACTACCGGCTCCTGTGGCCAGTACAAGCGCAGCGTCAATTGAAAGCTGCCGCTAGACGGGGCCGGCAACCAGTTGGGCATTTTGGCAGAGTCAGGTGAATCGCGCTGTATATAGATATCAATCGAACCGTCAGAATTCTTTATCAGAGGCGGCTCACTTAGTGAGCCCAGACAGTATCTATTGATCGGGTTGGCTGCAAACAGTATTTTTTCGTTGTACATAGAAAGCGA
>Ga0315285_10005204_pt1 | contig 13448 bp, 10 predicted proteins | sample YL17G09_36_MG_FD_203698 | JGI IMG/M metagenome (GOLD analysis project Ga0315285, IMG submission 203698) | Sediment microbial communities from Yellowstone Lake, YNP, Wyoming, USA - YL17G09_36 | ecosystem: Environmental > Aquatic > Freshwater > Lake > Sediment | place: USA: Wyoming | collected... | reverse complement strand
AGGACCGCCTCAGTGGTCGCCTGTCAGCCCCGGTCCCCAAGCCCGACCGGGTCGTATTCACGGCTGAGGAGATGACGGGCTCGCCCGCCGTCGCTGCCGCGAAGCCCGGCGAGCCCGACCCCGAGCAGGTGAGTGAGTCCGCCAAGTCGGTTCAGGACCGCCTCGCCACGAAGTTGCTGGGCTGATCCCAGCACGGAGGACGCACGAGATGCCAAGGACGCCAAGGCGAACTCCCGCGTCGTCGCCCGCTGCTGCACCCGTCAAGAAGGTGACGCGGCGAGCGCCGATCCGGAGGGCTAAGCCTGCGGCAGCACCGAAGGCCGTATCTCCTGTCCGCACGCCAGCGCCGGTTCCCGAGGTCCCCGAGGTTATGCCCGAGGCCCCCTTCGGAGCCGAGCCGGATGACATGGCAGGAGCAGAGGAAACGAGCGCACCCATCTTTCATGGTGGGCCCGCGCTCCCCTCCGGCGCTGGGCCCACCGCCCAGATCCGCCTCGTCCGCACAGCGGATGGCGCGGAGCCATACGCCATCACCGTCATCGTGCCCGAGAAGGGTGGCTACGAGGACAGCGTCCGGCGCGGGCGCACCTACACCTTCTTCACGGGCAGGTACATGACGGTCGCAGCCGCAGACGTGGAGTGGCTCATCGGCCACCCCGCCTACGAGTTCGAACAGCAGCCGTAGGGGCTTAACACCTGCACCGGGACGGAAGCCGTCCCGAGGGAGCAAGGAGATCTGACGTGGCGAACAACTACAAGCACAGCGGTGCCCGGATCAGGATCGTGTCCGCCTCGGGGGCGATCACCGTTGGGAAACTGGTCGCGCAGGAGGGATTCATCGGGATCGCCCTGACGTCCATCGACAGCGGAGCGGCGGGCTGGATCGCCATCTCGGGCGTCTGGTACATCACCGTCTGCGACAGCACGGCGGTGGGCGACTACCTCTGCGTTCCGGCGACCACCGTGGTGCCCACCGAGGACGTGGACATCGATGACACCAACATGAGCCGCACGCCGGGCGCCGCCAGCACCATCGTGTTCGGACGCGCTCTCACGGCGGTCGATTCCGACCACAAGGCACAGGTCATGCTCCTGCCGCAGGCGGCAGTCGGGGCCATGCCCTACACCCACACCCACTAGAAGTCCGCAAGGAGCCCGGCCCCGGTCCGGGTTCGATAGACCGGGGATGGCAAGGCTCAGGTCCGGGTCGCTGCCGGACAGCGGAGGCCCCGCCGCACACAGGGGCGCTACGAGAAGGAGTCGGACGTGGGCAGGAGAACTACCCTGCTAGAGGACTATCGGGAGCTGAAGGAGTCGGGCTCATCGTCTGACTTCCCGAACATCCTCGGCAACGTCATGTACCGCAGCCTCATCGACTGGGCGAAGTCCGTCCCGGATGCGTGGCGCTCCTACGCCGCCATCGGGGACCTCGCGGACTTCCGCCCGGCGACCCGTGTCGTCGGCTACGAGGCCGAGGACCTGATCAAGGTCGAGGAAGACGGCGCGTACATCGACAGCAAGTTGGCTGACGCTTCGTACACGGTCACGCTGGCCACCTACGGACGCCAGTTCAGCATCAACCGCAAGGTCATCATCAACGATGACCTCGGCTACATCAAGAAGCAGCCCCAGCGCTTTGGCCGGGCAGCCGGACGGGCCATCGCCACCTTCGTGGCGCAGACCCTGCTGGAGGGCAACGGCAACACCTTCGACGCGCAGGCGCTCTTCAACGCGACGGCCACCATCGGCCACGCGAACCTGACCACGGGCGGGGGCTCGGTCCTCACCGCTGCCAACGTTCAGACCGCGATCACGGCCCTGAACAAGCAGACCGTGCTCGGGGTGTTCCACAGCGTCCAGCCCAAGTGGCTGCTGATCCCGCCCGCTCTCCAGTGGACGGCCCGGCAGATCCTGAACTCCGCGATCATCATCGCGGCGGGCCACGCCTCGGCGTCCGCGTTCACGAGCGTCGGCAACATCAACGTCCTGCAGGGAGCCCTCGGGCTCATGATCGACCCGTTCCTGTCGAGCGCGACAGGGTGGTATGTCCTCGCCGATCCGGCTGACGTGCCGATCCTCGACGTGGGCTTCCTCAACGGGAAGCAGACGCCGGATCTGCTCGTGGAGCGGCCCACGATGATGAACCTCGCGGGCGGGGACGATCCCTACGAGTTGGAATTCGACACCCTGCACTACAAGGTTCGCTACGACTACGGCGGGTCGCCCTCGCTGTGGTGGGGCGGCTACAAGAGCGCAGGCGCCTAAGCCTTCGTTTCCCTGATCGGATGAACGCGAGGGGCGGGGCGCACGCCCCGCCCCTCGCAGCGAAGGAGAGGCGCTATGGGTGACTTTGCATACCTCGCAACGTCGTCCGTGGGCTTTGAGACAGGGCCGACGGGCGCTGCCGGGGCCGCGGGGGCCACCGGCGCAACTGGCGCCGCTGGCGCCACGGGGTCAACCGGCGCCGCCTCGACGGTCACCGGGCCCACTGGCCCCACCGGCCCGACGGGGGCCACAGGCGCCTCCGTAACAGGGGCCACGGGAGCCACAGGGTCAACAGGTGATATCGGACCCACGGGGCCGTCTGACGGGCCTACGGGGGCGACCGGGGCAACAGGGGCAACAGGAGTAACGGGGGCCACAGGGCCAACCGGACCCTCTGTAACCGGCCCCACAGGTTCAGACGCAACCGTCACTGGCCCGACTGGCGCAACGGGCGTCACCGGAGCCACAGGGACCACGGGGTCAACCGGCTCGACGGGGGCCACCGGGTCCAACGCGACGATGACCGGCCCGACAGGGCCAACCGGCTCGACCGGGGCTACCGGCTCGACGGGATCGCAGGGTGTCGTCGGGATCACCGGACCCACCGGACCGAACTACGGCCCGACAGGAACGACCGGACCTACCGGAGCGACCGGGTCCAACGCGACCATGACGGGACCAACCGGAGCCACCGGCGTGACAGGGGCTACAGGAGCCACTGGCGCCACCGGGTCCAACGCGACCATGACAGGGCCAACGGGTGCGACGGGATCAACCGGGGCGACCGGCGCAACGGGTGACACCGGATCAACCGGAGCCACCGGAGCCACGGGCGTCACCGGCTCGGACGCCACAGTGACCGGCCCGACCGGAGCCACGGGCGCCACGGGCGACACCGGACCCACCGGCTCGGACGCCACAGTCACCGGACCCACCGGACCCACGGGCGCCACGGGGACCACAGGGGCGACCGGAGCAACGGGCGACACGGGACCGACGGGATCGGACGCAACGGCGACCGGACCCACGGGACCCACCGGAGCAACCGGGCCCACCGGAGCAACCGGGCCCACCGGGGATACCGGACCTACCGGCTCGGACGCAACGGTCACCGGCCCCACCGGCGCTACAGGGGCCACGGGCCCCACAGGTTCAGACGCAACGGTCACCGGCCCCACGGGGGCTACCGGAGCCACCGGAGCGACAGGGCCGACAGGGCCAACAGGGCCAACAGGCTGGACGCAGCAGGCATCGCCTACTGCGGACGCCACGTCGATCATCGCCGCCTTGGTGGCGGCGGGGGTCTTCGCCGCGTAAGAGCAACGAAACGGCTGGCCCGCGCAAGGGCTGCGGCAGGCAAGGGATGCGGAAGTCGTATCCCTTGCAGGCCGCGTCCACCGGAGGTTGAGATGGTAGTCACCCTCTATGCCTACAGCGGGACCGGCGGCACCCCCACCCCGGAGGTGACTCCGACGCGAGGCACAGCCGTGGACGTTCCTCCCGACACCGAGACGACGGTCGTGTCGCACCTCGTCCCCGGCGGCTACTCGTACAAGTTGCACGGCATCGTGGCAACCGGCGACGCACCCGCCGAGTGGGTCCTCTATGACAACGCCACCGAGGTCTTTCGCACCCGCACGAGCGGCGAGGCGCGGGGGATCGAACTGCTGCAGGGCAACGCCATCCCCTTCGCGGCGGGCCACACGGTCTACCTGAAGGTCCTGCACGCCGAAGATGACGTCTACGGGTCCACGAACCGCACCTTCTACGCCACCTTGCTCGGAAGGGATGCGTAGCCATGACGGACTACAAGAGCCGCACCCCGGTCCGGCTGAACGACGGCACCGACAACGCCAACAACGCCGCCATCAAGTCCACGGCGCCCGCCTCTGACGACTTCGGGGTGGTCGTCCGGCCCACGCCGACCTCGCTGGCGGGTGTCGCCCTCTCCACGGTGGTCACCGTGGGCGTCACCGCCGTTCCCCTCCCCGCCAACCCCCTCACCGGGCGCCGCTCTGTGCTCGTGCAGGCCGACGCGGCCAACACCGCCGACATCTACCTCGGGGGATCGGCAGTCACCGCCGATGCCGCGGCCACGGGCGGCGTGATCCTGAAGGCGGGCCATTCGGTCGCCCTCGATCTGGGGTCGGCCCAGATCTACGCACGCTCAACGCTCGCCGCACAGGTCGTCCGGGTGCTGGAGGCTTCGTAGGATGAGCGGACTGATCGAGCCGATCTCCCTCGGAAGCGGACCCACCGGGCCTACCGGCGCGACGGGGCCGAGCGGCGCTGCCTCCACCGTCACGGGTCCTACCGGCTCGACGGGCGCAACAGGTCAAGCAGGCGCCACCGGAGCCACGGGCGTCACCGGCAGCGCGGGCTCGTCCGGCGTCACCGGAGCCACCGGCGCCACAGGTGCGGCGGGGACGGCAGGCTCGTCCGGGGCCACTGGCCCGACCGGGGCCACGGGAAGTGGCGGCTCGACGGGCTCGACGGGAGCGACAGGCCCGACAGGGGCGGCGGGAACGCCGGGGTCAGCCGGTACGGCGGGCGCTACCGGAGCGACAGGACCCACGGGTGCGACAGGAGCGACAGGCTCGACGGGTGTGACCGGGGGCGCAGGCACAGCCGGGGTAACAGGGGCCACAGGCCCTACAGGCAGCGACGGCATCACCGGCTCGACAGGAACTCCGGGAACGCCCGGCACCGCCGGGGTCACGGGTCCGACGGGAGCGACTGGGGCGACCGGCGCAGACTCCACGGCTGAGGGGCCCACCGGGGCAACGGGCGAGACAGGCCCCACGGGAGATGCCGGACCCACCGGACCGACGGGTGCCGACAGCACCGCGCTCGGCCCGACCGGGTCAACAGGTGCGACAGGGCCGACCGGGGCCGACTCCACGGCGCCCGGCCCTACCGGAGCGACAGGCTCGACCGGCCCTACGGGCGCTGACTCGACTGCGCCCGGCCCGACAGGCCAGACGGGGCCAACAGGTGCCACGGGCTCGACAGGTCCCACTGGCGCCGACTCAACAGCCGAGGGACCCACGGGTGCGACCGGGGGCACAGGGCCTACAGGCCCCACGGGCGCAGACTCGACGGCTGTCGGGCCTACCGGCCCGACAGGGCCGACCGGAGCGACGGGAGCGGACTCAACCGCCGCCGGGCCTACCGGCCCGACCGGCGCGGACTCGACCGCCCTCGGGCCCACGGGCGCCACGGGCGAGACAGGTTCTACGGGTGAGACAGGGCCGACAGGTGAAACCGGGGCCACGGGCGTCAGCATTCACCTCCTCGGCAGCGTCGCCACCTACACCGCCCTCCCGATATGGGGCAACGGCGGGACGACCGTACAGGGCGACTCGTACATCACCGAGGACAGCGGGGACCTCTGGACCCTTGGAATGAGCGGCGGCGGGTGGGCGTGGATCGATGTCGGGCACATCGTGGGAGCGACCGGGGTCACCGGCGATACAGGCCCCACAGGGCCGACGGGCGACGCAGGGACCGCTGGCGTCACCGGGCCTACCGGAACGCCGGGTACAGCGGGCGCAACGGGTGGCACCGGCTCCACGGGGCCCACAGGGGCCACAGGCGTCACCGGCACACCCGGTGATCCGGGCACCGCCGGTACTGCAGGGGCCACCGGCCCCACAGGGGGCACCGGGGCAACTGGTCCCACGGGCGCGGACAGCACAGCCGAGGGTCCGACTGGCGCACCCGGAACGGCTGGTGCTCCGGGCACTGCCGGGGCTGCGGGAACGGCAGGGGCTACCGGCTCGACAGGCCCTACGGGCGCGACCGGACCCACGGGTGATCCCGGTACGGCGGGCTCGCCCGGTACAGCGGGCACAGCAGGCGTCACCGGCCCGACCGGGGCGACTGGACCTACGGGAGCCGACAGCACGGTCACGGGTCCGACCGGCCCTACTGGCTCCACAGGTCCCACCGGGGCGACGGGAGCCACCTCGACGGTTGCAGGCCCCACTGGAGCAACGGGCTCGACGGGAGCGACGGGGGCCACAGGCGGCGACTCCACCGTCACCGGGCCTACGGGCCCGACGGGGCCTACAGGGTCCGACGCGATGATGACTGGGCCGACCGGGCCTACCGGGGCCACAGGCCCGACCGGCGATCCGGGCACCGCAGGATCACCGGGCACCGCCGGTACTGCAGGTGCCACAGGGCCGACCGGAGCGACAGGGCCGACGGGGCCTACTGGTGATCCCGGCACCGCAGGTTCGCCCGGTACGGCGGGCACGGCGGGTGCCACAGGGCCGACGGGAGCGACGGGAGTCACGGGGCCAACAGGCGATCCGGGCACGGCGGGCTCGCCCGGCACAGCCGGTACTGCGGGCTCGACGGGGGCCACAGGCCCGACCGGACCGACGGGCGCCACTGGCCCGACCGGCGACTACGGAACTGCAGGGACTGCGGGTTCGCCGGGAACCGCAGGGGTCACAGGGCCTACCGGCGCAACCGGCCCGACAGGCGATCCGGGTGCGCCGGGGACCGCTGGTTCAGCGGGAACCGCAGGAGCAACTGGTCCTACGGGGGCCACGGGCCCCACGGGCGATCCGGGCACCGCCGGAACTGCGGGGGCACCCGGCACCGCCGGTACGGCAGGGGCGACTGGCGCCACGGGGCCAACAGGCGCGACAGGACCCACAGGCGATCCCGGCACAGCGGGGACTGCGGGCTCAGCCGGAACCGCGGGGGCGACTGGTCCGACCGGCGCCACGGGGCCAACAGGCGATCCGGGGACTGCCGGAACTGCGGGAGCGGCAGGGACGGCAGGGACGGCGGGCGCCACAGGCGCAACCGGAGCAACCGGCGTCACCGGAGCGACGGGAGCCAACAGCACGGTAGCGGGGCCGACGGGCGCGACGGGGGCTACCGGGCCCACCGGGGCCACCGGGGCAACGGGTGACACGCCCACCTCGCACAACGCCAACTTCATCATCATCCCGAGCGGCACAGGGTCACCGGCCTACGACGATCTGCAGGACTGGTTCAACACGACGCGCTCGTCCGGACGCATCAGTGGCGGGGTCGTGACGAACAAGGGCGACGGCACGGTCGATATCACCGACTTGGAAGGCATGATCTTCCAGACGGACGCGATCACCGGGCCGCTCGTCTACTTCAAGAGGGCCGGGACGAACATCTCCGGGCTGACCGACAAGTCCGTCAACTGGATCTACATCGCGTGGGACAGCGGGACGCTGGGCTACCACGTCACGACGAACCGCGCCACGATCCACGAGTGGGACCACTTCACCGTCGCCCGCGTCTTCCGCGACACGAACGACGTAGAGGTTCTGCTCACCGGGCACAACCTCTACAACAAGGACCGCCGAGCGCACGACCGCCTCATCCTGAAGTACGGCGCGATGGACTGGGTATCGGGGGCTGCCCTGACCCAGCCCTCGGCGGGCAAGGTCGCCGTCAGTGCCGGTTCGTGGTACGCCGCCAACAAGGGCTACACGACCGGCGGGAAGGACACGAGCGGCACTGACACGCTCAGCACCTACTACCGCTCGGGCGCCAGCGCATGGACGGAAGCAACCGGCGTGACGACGCTCCCGGTCACGCAGTACAACCGGCTCTCGGACAACAGCCTGCAGAACGTCGGGGCGAACAACTACGGCGTCTACTGGATCTACACCGATCCCGCTAACGACCTCTACGCGGTCTACGGTCAGGCGATCTACGCCGACCTCAAGGCAGCACAGGCCAGCACGGCCCCGAGCATCGTGCCACCCGAGATGACGAGCTGGGGCCGCCTCGTGGGCCGTCTCATCTTCAAGTCCGGCACCGCCTCATTCGTACAGGTAGACAGCGCCTTCAGCTACCCGTTCGTCCTGTCGAACGTGCAGGACCACGCCGACCTCGGCGGCTTGGAGGGCGGCACCGCTGGCCACTACTACCACGCGCAGCACGACTTCCCGGCGGACGCCACAGGTGCCCTGTGGAACAGCGGCACGGGGACTATGAGTTGGACCTCCGTGGCAGGCCCGACAGGCGCCACAGGGGCGACAGGCCCGACCGGGCCTACCGGAGCGGCAGGGACAGCGGGAGCCGCAGGTACAGCCGGAACCGCAGGAGCCACCGGAGCCACCGGACCGACTGGAGCCACCGGCGCCACGGGCGTGACCGGGGCCGCGGGTACAGCGGGTGCACCCGGCACCGCCGGAACGGCGGGAGCGACGGGTGCCACCGGCCCCACCGGGGCGACAGGTCCTACGGGTGATCCGGGCACCGCCGGTACGGCAGGGGCGCCGGGAACCGCAGGGGTCACAGGGCCTACCGGCGCAACCGGCCCTACCGGCGCCACTGGCGACGCAGGCACGGCAGGTACGGCAGGGACAGCGGGCACGGCAGGGACAGCGGGCACGGCAGGAGCCACCGGAGCGACGGGCCCGACTGGTGCAACGGGTCCAACCGGGGACTACGGAACCGCCGGAACGGCGGGCGCTCCGGGCACGGCGGGCGCAACCGGCGCGACCGGGCCGACGGGGCCAACAGGCGACCCCGGAACCGCTGGCGCAGCGGGAACCGCTGGCGCAGCGGGAACCGCAGGAGCGACGGGAGCCACCGGACCGACTGGTGCTACAGGACCAACCGGGGACTATGGGACCGCCGGAACGGCTGGTGCGGCAGGGACGGCGGGCGCAACCGGCGCTACTGGACCCACGGGCGCGACGGGACCGACCGGGGCCACCGGCGATGCCGGAACGGCTGGGGCACCCGGCACTGCTGGTACGGCAGGCACCGCCGGGACCGCAGGAGCCACCGGGGCGACAGGCCCCACAGGCCCTACGGGCGACGCAGGGACGGCAGGCGGATGGGGTACGGCAGGGACAGCGGGGGCCACAGGCCCCACGGGCGCAACCGGCCCCACGGGCGTCACAGGGGACGCAGGCACCGCCGGGACCGCAGGAGCCACCGGGGCGACAGGCCCGACCGGGGCTCCGGGCACAGCAGGCGCTGCTGGGACGGCGGGCACCGCCGGTGACACCGGGCCCACCGGGCCCACCGGAGCCACTGGACCTACCGGGGGTTACGGAACAGCAGGGACAGCCGGTGCCGCGGGGACTGCCGGGGCCACGGGCGCAACGGGCGCGACCGGGGCGACAGGACCGACAGGTGACGCCGGAACCGCCGGGAGCGCAGGAACTGCCGGTACGGCGGGGGCAACTGGGCCGACGGGGGCCACGGGTCCCACCGGGGGCTATGGCACGGCGGGAACTGCCGGTGCCGCCGGAACCGCTGGCGCGACCGGCCCCACGGGGGCTACGGGGCCAACAGGCGACTACGGGACCGCGGGCACAGCGGGCGCTCCGGGGACGGCAGGGACCGCAGGGGCCACGGGTGCCACCGGCGCCACGGGAGCAACAGGGGCCACGGGCTCGACGGGAGCGACGGGAACCGGGGTCACGGGCGCGACCGGGCCCACGGGCGGCGCAGCAGTGGCCACGAAGGTCAGCAACGATGACGCCCCCACGGCGGGGGACTACGTCGCCCGGATCAAGGAAACCGTGGACTCCGAGTACCGGGCGTGGATCGGCACCGACAGTTCCGAGCGGGGCGCGGTCGTGTTCGGGTCCGGGGCAGGGGCGCCGCCCAACCTCGGGCTCCGCAAGGGCGGCGGGGGGCCGACGCTCTACATCGACACGAACGGCGTCAACGCCGAACTCTATGTCGCCATGATCGGCGCGACCGGGCAGGGGAACTCGCTGAACCTGCACGTGGAAGGCGACACCTACGAGCGCGTCAAGATCATCGGCCACCCGACCGAGTCATCGCTGGGCCTCGGCGGTGGCACCGCAGCCCCGGATGTGCGCCTCTACCGGGGTGGGGCCGGGGTGGGCGTATTCGATACCAACGGGAGCCCCTCCAATCTCTACATGGCCTTCATCGGCCCTTCGGGGGGCGGCAATTCGCTGATCCTGAGGTTGACCGGCGACACGAACGAGCGCATGGCCCTCATCAGCCACGCTTGGGAGTCCTCGATCCAGTGGGGCGGCGGCGCGACCGCGCCCGACACCCGCGTCTATCGGTCGAACGCCAAGGAACTGACCTTCGATGACAACGCCTCCGGGGCCATCACGGTCAAGGGACTCGGGCACCTGCAGGGATCAGCGAAGCCGAATGCGGGAGCGGGCGTCGCGGGGACCCCCGGCATGATCTACATGCAGAACGACGGAACGGCTGGCTCGCTCTGGGTCATGTACGGGACGGGGCCCACACAGTGGATTGAGGTGGCAGGCGTGGCAACGACCATCGTGAGCGGGCAGACAACCATCGGGGCAACAAGCGCCACCATCGTGGCGGCTCGCACCGGACGGGTGCGAGTCACCCTCGTCAACCGCGAGGCGCGAGCGGTGTGGGTGGGGGCCGCGGGCGTAACCGCAGGCAACGGCCTCCAGATCGACCCCGGAGCCTCGCTGACCCTCCACACGAGTGCTCTGGTGGCCGGGATCGCCGGGGCGACCGGGGCGGCGACCGAGATGGTGCACTACGTCGAGGAATATTCCTGATGGGCTATCAGGGTCCGCCGACCCATGACATGCGGAACGCAGTCAGCGTCTTGGATTGCCGACAGGAACTGATGGTCGGCGCGGACCTCCTCGCGCTCGGTGCGGCCCTGCAGGTCGGAACCGTCAACTGGGTGACGGCGAATCAGGCGTTCTACATCCCGTTCACGGTCATGCTGCCGAGCACCGCCTTCAAACTCGGAGTGGTGAACTCGGCCACGGGAGCGGGCAACGTGGACATGGGCATCTACAACCCGGACGGAACGAAGGTCGTCTCGATGGGGAGCACCGCCGTGGTGGTGGCGGCGGCGTGGCAATGGCTCAACATCGCGGACACGCTGCTCGTGCCGGGGCTGTACTACCTCGGGGTCTGCTTTGACACGAGCGGAGCCACGAACAAGCCCCCCGTCTGGTACAACATGTTGGCCTACGCGCTGGCCCTGATGGGAGTCCGCAACGAGGCGGCAGCCTTCCCCCTGCCCTCCCCGGCCACGTTCGTACAGCCGACTGCCGTGAGCATTCCGTGGGTCGCTGTAGCGTTCAGAGCCGTCCCATGACGTACACCCCGCAGAGAGTTCTACCTGCCCCTCCCCCGGTCATCTGGTGCGGAGGGCGGTACGGCCTTGGCCGGACCAACACAGCGAACGTCGGTGGCGCTCAGTGGCCGACGGTCAAGAAGATCATCTATGTGCCGATCTTCATTGACCAGACGGTCACGATCACGCAGATCGGATGGGTCAACGGCGGCATCACGAACGGCAACGTGGACGCGGGCGTCTACGAGGACGCCTCTGGTGTGCCGGGGGCCGAGATCGCCAGCACAGGGAGTACGGCACAGTCAGGGGCCACCGCGATCCAGACGGTGAACGTCACGGACTTCGTTCTCCCCGGCCCGGCCACCTACTGGCTTGCGATCACCTTCAGCGGCACGGGGTGGGCGTACCGCATGGCTCCTGCGCTCTACGTCGCTTCCGCCCTGATGGGGGCGATGGAAGAAACGGTGGCGGGGGACTTCGGGTTGCCCGCCACCGCCACCCCAGTTACCCTTGCGGTGGCCTACGTCCCGTTTGTGGGATTGCTCGTCAGCCCGAGGACAGCATGGTGAGTAAGTACGGCGTAGTCATGATCTGCAGGAACGAGGCCGACCGCATCGACGCCTGCTTGGAGTCCGCCCGCCGGTACGCGGACGTGGCCACCATCATCGACACCGGCTCGACGGATGACACCGTGAAGCGGTGCCTGAAGTGGTTCCCCGGCTCGGTCAAGCGCCGGAAGTGGGTGAACTTCGGGCACAACCGCTCGCAGGCGTTCGCGCTGGCGCGAGGCACCGCCGACTGGCTGCTCGCGCTCGACGCCGACATGACCATCGAGATCGATGAGGGCTTCGATCCCGACGCGGACCCCCAAGTGCAGGCGTACATGATCCGCATGGGCGGCGATGACTTCTCGTGGCGCCTGCCCCTCGTGCTGAAGGGCGACCTCCCGTGGCAGAGCCTCGGCGCCGTGCACGAGTACACGTCGCTCGGGGGAGGCGCTCCCCACTACTACGGGCTCGTCACCGACGCCATCCGGGTGCAGTACGAACACCGCAGCAGCCGCGAGAAGACCCAGCACTACGCGGAACTGCTGGAGGCCGATCTGGCGGCGAACCCCGAGAACAGCCGGACGATCTTCTACCTCGCCCAGTCCTACCGGGAACTGGGCCGGTCGGACGAGGCCCGCGCCCTCTACTACCAGCGGGCCGAGATGGGCGGCTACGTGGAGGAGGAGTGGTACTCCCTCTACATGGCGGCCCTGCTGGAGCCCCAGTGGGAAGTCCGCCTCGCGGCGCTGCTGAAGGCGTGGGAGAAGCGGCCCGACCGGCTGGAGCCGCTGTCCAACGCCCTGCGCGAACTGAACTCCCGGTCCCTGCACCACACGTCCTACCTGCTCGCCCTGTCGATGTCAGAGAAGCCCGCCAACGGCCTCTTCGTGCAGGCGCCGACGTGGAACTGGGTCATGGACTTCGAACGGAGCATCGCCGCCTACTGGGTGGGCAACAAGGACGAGTGCCGAATCCTGTGCGACAGGCTGCTGGCGCGGGGCGATTTGCCTGCTAATGTCAGGGAGCGAGTCATCGCAAACCGGGCTTTCTGCCCTGAGCCAGAGGGAGCGTGAATCGAATGCGGTGTCTGATCACAGGGTGCGCTGGGTTCATCGGCAGCACCTTGGCCGACCGGCTCCTCGCCGAGGGGCACGAGGTGGTGGGAATCGACAACCTCAGCACCGGGCGCCGCGAGAACTGCGACCCGGAGATGCGGCTGGTGGTGGGTGACATCCGGGACCCCGAAGCCATCCCGCACGGCGACTGGCAGATCGTCTACCACGCCGCCGCCTCCTACAAGGACGGCGACGAGTGGGAGCGGGACGCCTCGACCAACGTGGTGGGCACCATCAACGTGGTGCGCGAGGCGATGCGCTCCGCAGCGAAGATCGTCTACTTTCAGACGGCCCTGACCTACGGACAGGTCGAAGGCCCCGTGAGGATCGACGCGCCCCTCGACCCCCACGGCAGCTACGCGGTCAGCAAGACGGCGGGCGAGCAGTACATCCGCGACAGCGGGCTGCCGTGGGCGTCGCTGCGGCTCGCCAACATGTACGGGC
>Ga0315285_10005201_pt1 | contig 13453 bp, 11 predicted proteins | sample YL17G09_36_MG_FD_203698 | JGI IMG/M metagenome (GOLD analysis project Ga0315285, IMG submission 203698) | Sediment microbial communities from Yellowstone Lake, YNP, Wyoming, USA - YL17G09_36 | ecosystem: Environmental > Aquatic > Freshwater > Lake > Sediment | place: USA: Wyoming | collected... | reverse complement strand
AACTCCCGGGCCGAGCCTTCTGACCGGCCGGATCAGATGCAGCGTCCCGCCCGGTCACGGCCTCGCGTCCTCAAGCCCGCGATGGATCCTCGGCTTTGCCGGCAACGACCATGAAGCGCAGACGAACCTCCCCGGGCAGAGTCGCTGCGATCCTCGTTCTCGGACTGCTCGGCTATGGGCTGATCCGGATCGGGCCGGTTTACTATCGCGAATGGAGATTCCAATTGGCCATGGACAAGGCCTTGCGGGGGGATGACGCCAGCAACGAAACTTTTATGATTGACAACCTGATCCGAAAGGCCGAGCTCCTGGGTCTGCCTCCGCTGACCCCGGACAATTTCACCTGCGATTGTGAGCCGGGCACGGAAGCGATCCTGCAATGCGCTTATACGGAACCAGTTCGTTTTCCCGGCGGCCTGATCTTTTCCATGAAACGAGAAATCGAGGTCCGGGCCCCGCTCCCGGCCGGCCCGGAAAAGACCGAGTGAACCGCGGTCCTATCCCCTCTTGATATCAAAGTTCCAGCCACGGAAAAAAGCACCCGTCCCCTAAACCGATTAAGCCCTTTCATCCGCTGGATCTATTACCTTGACCTTGGCCGGCCGACCCTCGGTCGAGTTGCTTTTTCCACAGCCAGGCGCCCCACCCTCGCGCCTTTTACTTTTCACTTTTGACTTCGAGCATGCGTTCCGCCTGCTCGATGCGGTCTTGATAAAACGCCGCCTCGCGCTCGAGCCTTTCTCTTTCGTCTCCTGGGGCGGTCGCCCGCCTGGCCTCCACCTCCCTGAGCGCCGCGGGTAGATCCACCACCTCGAGCCGCTCGATGGATCGGCTGCCCAGGTAGTCGGTCTGGTTGCGGGTCCACACCGGCAACGCCTTCCACGCCGCTGGCTCCACCCCGGCGGCCCCGCGCGCCAACTCCACCTTCACGATCGCCCCAATCCGGTTTCGGTGCTCTGGCCGACCGCGCTCCTGGTTGGAGACGAAGTTGCCCAGGGAATAGGCGATGAGCGCGCGCCGACCGCTTGCGGTCCGGATTTCCTCGACCGGCTCGAGCACGTGGGGATGATGCCCGAGGATGAGGCAGGCGCCCGCGTCCACCAGCTGCTGGGCCTGCTGGCGTTGCGAGGGGAGCGGCTGTTCCCGGTACTCCTCGCCCCAATGCACCGCCACCACCACGCAATCCGATTTTTCCGCGGCCGCCTTCACCTGGCCGAGGAGGTTTTCGAACCCGTAACCGTTCACGCGCGGCGCGCCTTTGCGCTCCCGGTTCAGATCGTCGTTCGCCACCAGGGTATAGCCGACCACCGCGAGTTTGATCCCGTTCTTCTCGAAGAAATACGGGGTCTCGGCCTGCTCACGGTCCTCACCCACGCCCAGGCACACCGCCTGCTGCTGGGCGCAATGACGCGCGGTGATCGCGGGGCTCCGAGGGCCCTGGTCGTAAGAGTGGTTGTTGGCCGCGGTGAAGGCGGTGAGGCCCGCGCGCATGGCCGCGCGGAGCGCGGGCGGGTCCCCGCTGAAAATGAAGGGCCGGGGCGGCTTGTGCTTCCGGAGGATGGGGAATTCCAGATTGGCAATGCCCAGGTCCACGCCGGAAAGCGCCGCGGCCACGCCGGGAAAAAGTTCATCGTAGCCCTGGTTGTTCTCCTCGCCGCGGGAGCGCTGGGCCGCGGAGAAGTGGACCCGACCGTGGAGGATGATGTCGCCGGCGCCGGCCACGATCAGCCCGGGGGCGGGGGCCGGCGCGGGGGTCGCGGCTTTTTGCTCCTTCGCGGATTTCGCCTTACGACGGAAGGGGCATTTCCGGATGCGCGCGTGAGCGCTGTTGTCGCCAAAAAGGGAAACGAAAAGGAATACGGCCGCCAGAACAGACCAGGCCCTGGGGAAATAAGCTCGGGATCGCGCCGAGGCCGGCTGCAGAGAATTTTTCTTTTCGAAATTAAATTTCATCTCCATCGGTCGGCAACGATAGGGGTCGCAACTTTCATGGACCTGTTGCCCAAACCGGATTGATGATTCCTGGGTAGGGGCGCGGCTTGCGGCTCGACTGCCTTCGACAGGCTCAGGCCCCGAGCTTGTCGAGGGGAGCTCGCCGAAGTCCGCGCCCAATCAAATCAGGATGATGGGCAGGGCAAGCCCTGCCCCTACGGACTAAAACCCGACAGAAAATGATTTCGGCAACAGGCCCTGAATCTCTGACCCCCTTTGTTCTTCAGGTCACGCCGGCCTTGAGCAGGTCGTGGAGGTGAAGGAATCCGACCAGGTGCTCGCCGGCCGGATCGTCGCAGACCAGGAGGCCGGTGATGGCATGGCGCTGCATTTGCTCCAGCGCGGTGGCGGCCAGCTCGGAAGGCGCGATGAACTTGGGCCGCCGCGTCATCAGCTCGCGGGCGGCCCGGCGGAGGAACTCGCCGTCGCGTTCCAGGGACCGGCGCAGGTCACCGTCCGAGATCACGCCCGCCAGTTTGCCCTCGTCCACCACCGCGGTGTGGCCCAGCATCTTGCCGCTCATCTCCACGATCACCTGGCGGACCGAGGCCGCGGGCGGGACCGAGGGAATTTCCGCGCCCTGGTGCATCAAATCGGAAACCCGGAGTAAAAGCCGCCGGCCCAAGGCGCCGGAAGGATGGAGGCGGGCGAAATCCTCGGCCTGAAAGCCCCGGCGCTCCAGGAGCGCGAGCGCCAGCGCGTCGCCCAGCGCCAGGGCCGCGGTGGTGGAAGCGGTGGGGGCCAGGTTGAGGGGGCAGGCTTCTTCCTTGACGCTCGCGTCCAGCACCACGTCCGAAGCCTTGGCCAGGGTGGAAGCGGTCCGGCCCACCAGCGCGATGATCTTGACCGCCAGCCGCTTCAAGACCGGGATCAGCCGGATCAGTTCCTCGGTCTCCCCGCTGTTGGAAACCGCGAGCACCAGGTCGTTGCCGGTGAGCATGCCGATGTCGCCGTGCAGGCCCTCGGCGGAATGCAGGAAAAAAGCCGGGGTGCCGGTGGAAGCGAAGGTGGAGGCGATCTTCTGGGCGATGATCCCGGATTTGCCGATCCCGGTGACCGCCACCTTGCCCGAGCAGGCCGCGAGCAGGTCCAGGGCCTTTACAAACTCCGGCCCCAGGCGCCCGGCCAACGCCGAGATCGCCTCGGCCTCGATCTGCAAAACCCGCTTGGCTCTTTCAATCGTCATCGAATAGTGCCACCGGTTTCAAACCGGTGGCCCGATTTTAAGATTGCCCGGCTTCCACCGCCTTGGGCCTCCGCGCGGCCAAGGCATCCTCATCAAACGAGTAAAATACTATCTGGTATTGCCGGCGGAAATCCTTGACCTCGTCGCCCATGTACTTGCCCTGGCGCAGGCACTTCTTGAACAGCTCGGCGATGACCTTCATCTCCGCTTCCTTCATGCCGAAACGGGTCATCTCCTGCACCCCGATCCGGATCCCGGCCGGGTTGGCCACCCGCTCCAGCGGCTCATGCGGCAAGAGGTTCATGTTCAGGATGATGTGGTTGTCCTTGAGGATGCGGGCCACCTCGTCGCCGCCGCCCAGCTCGGAAACGTCCACCGCCACCTGGTGGCTCTCGGTGAAGCCGAACTCCGCGGCCTGGACGTTGAAGCCGGCATCGTAAAGCGCCCGGGCCAAAGCCTTGGCGTTTCGGATCACCTGGTCGGCATAATCTTCTCCGAACTCCAGGTATTCGTAGGCGGTGATGGCGAGCGGCACCAGGGTGTCGAGGTGGTGGTTGCTGGAGGACCCCGGGAACGCGCCCTTGTCAATCAGGGCCCACTCCGAGTCTTTCATGTTGCTGAACGCGATCCCGCGCTGGGAGCCGAAAAAGGTCTTGTGGGTGGAGGCGGTGATGATGTGGGCGCCCTCGGCCAGGGGATCGTGGAAGCGCTTGCCCGCGATCAGCCCGAGCACGTGGGCGGCGTCGTAGATCAGGATGATGCCCCGCTCCTTGCACAAGGGGGCCAGCTCTTTCACCGGGTCCGGGAACAGGTAGAGCGACTTGCCCAGGATCAAGACCTTGACCGGCACCCGCTCCAGGATGTCCAGGGTGTGCGCCACGTCAATGTGAAAGCCGTCCGGCGTCAGCGGGAAGTTGATGATGTTGCTGGTATACTTCCCGACCGAGCCGGACTTGTGGTGCGAGATGTGGCCCCCGCCCGCGGTGGAGTTGACCATGACGATGTCCCCCGCCCGGATGTAGCGCGAAAACACCGCGTCGTTCGCCACCGTGCCCGAAACCGGCCGCACGTCCAGGTGCCGGCAGTTGAACAGGCTCTTCAGGTGCTGCTTGGCCCGGGTCTCGATCTCGTCAATCTTCTCCGTCCCCTGGTAATAGCGCTCGCCCGGATGGCCCTCGGCATAGCGGTGACAAAAGTCCGAACCCATCACCGCCCGCGCCCGCCTCGAGAGCACGTTCTCCGAGGCGATCAGGTTGATCGTCTCTATCCGCCACGAGTTCTGCTCGCGGACGATCTCCTCGATCCGTTCCACATTCTTTTCATACATCGCTCTTTCCTCGCGGCTATTTCCCGTAGGGGCATGGCATGCCATGCCCTACCGTGGATTATTCATTCCCGAAACTTTCCAGGTAAAGTTCCACCGCTTCCTTGAGGTTCACTTGGGCTTCCTCAATCGTCTTCCCTTGAGTCACTACTCCCAATTCGACACAATGCGCGACATACCACTTTTCTTCTTTGACGATTACCGCGGTGAATTTTTTTGACATCGTCTTCCCACCTTTCTCAGAAGGAAACGTTTTCTTACCACCGCGCTCCCGGGAAGGTCTCTACCTGGAAGCGCTTGCCCACCATCCGATACAGCTTGGGCGGGGTCCACGCCTCCAGGATCTCATCTTCGAGGTCGTTGAGGATCCCGTCGTGAATCGCCCAGCTCCGGCCCCGCACCGTCTGGGCGAACTCGGGCCGGCGGAAAGTGGACCCGTCCAGCCGCGCCCAGAGCTTGCCGCCCGGCTGAAACAACTCCTGGATCCGCCGCATCTGCGGCTCGCCTTCGAAATAACGGAAACCGTGCCGCTCGTAGAGGATGGCGTTGTGGTAAAACAGCGCCTCCAAAAAAATACTCTTCTGCCCCAGCGCCCGGCAGAACTGATCCAGGCTTCCCAGCAACTCTTCAGTCAGCCCCAATCCCTTCCGCACCTGGCCCGGGGCCAGGCCCGCGGCCAAGGCCTTCTCTTCCTCGGGCCGGTTGCGGGAGGTCCAGTTGAGCCAGCGGTCCTTGCCCTCGGTCGTGACATCGGTGTCGAAGCGGGGACTCTCCGGGTCGTTGATCATGATGAAATCCCACTCCAACTGGATCAGGTCCCGGGAATCGCTGACCTCGATGTAAAAAATCGGGTCCCGGTCCGTGGGCCGGGACTTCACTTCCACGCTGGCTTCCGCCCCGCGCTCCGGGCATTCGATCGTGATCACGCTCTCGCCCAAGCGGTTCAACCCGGTCTCGGGGTTGACCCCAAACCGGGCCAAGAGGCTTCTTGGGATCAACAATCCATAGAGCTCCTCTTTCTCGGCAAGCGGGAGCCGGTTGAGCTGGACCAGGCGAGCCATGAACCCAAACGCTGAATCCGGGTTTCCGGAACCCCTCCTTTGCTTCCCTCTTTTTTCAAAAACGGCAATGCGGCTGTGCACGCCAAGCCTCGGCCTCTTGTTAAAGATATCACCCGTGCCTGCGACTGTCAACCAATTCCGCCACGGTCCCGACACAGACGACCTTGCCATCCCCCTTGTTTCATGCTACACAGCCTTGAGCATGCGCACCTTACGGATCGGTCTGGCCCAAGTCAACTCCACCGTGGGCGACCTTAACGGCAACGCTAAAAAAATCCTGGCCTGGGCCGAGCGCGCCCGCAAACAGGGCGTCGCGCTGCTCCTCTTCCCCGAACTCGCCATCACCGGCTACCCGCCGGAAGACCTGCTCCTCAAGCCCTCCTTTATCCGGGATAACCTCGCCACCCTGGACCGGATCCGCAAGAAGCTGAAAATGCCGGGCATGGTTACCGTGCTCGGGTTTGTGGACGGCAACGACGATATCCACAACGCCGCGGCCATTATCCACCGGGGCAAAATTCTCGGGGTTTACCACAAGCGCTATCTTCCCAACTACGGCGTGTTCGATGAAGACCGCTATTTCCAGTCCGGCGACCGCGCCTTTTCCTTGCAGTGGGGCAATCTCCGGGTGAGCGTGAGCATTTGCGAGGACATCTGGTATCCGGGCGGCCCCTCGCAAGAGGCGTTGCGCGGCCAGGCCGAGTTGATCGTGAATATTTCCAGCTCGCCTTACCACCTGGGCAAGGGCGAACTGCGCGAGCGGATGCTAAAGACCCGCGCTTCCGACGGGGTGGCCCTGGTGGCCTACGTCAACCTGGTCGGCGGTCAGGACGAACTGGTGTTTGACGGCGGCTCGGCCATTTTTGATCCGGACGGCCAGGTGGTGGCACGGGGCCGGCTCTTTGAGGAAGACCTGGTGGTGGCGGACCTGGATCTGGAAAAGGTCTTCCGCCGCCGGCTCCATGACCCCCGCAGCCGCAAGGAGAAGCAGAAACACACCCAGGATGACGATCGCACCGATTGGGTAAAAGTCCTGGGTTCTCCCGCGGGCTCACGAGTCCGGCCGATCCGCAACCGGGTCGAGCCGAGGGTGTCGCCGACCGAAGAAGTGTTTCGGGCGCTGGTCCTGGGCACGCGGGACTATGTGAAGAAGAACGGCTTCCAGCGCGTGCTGGTGGGTCTTTCCGGCGGGGTGGACTCGGCCCTGGTGGCGGCGCTGGCGGTCAAGGCCCTGGGCCCAAAAGCCGTGGTGGGCGTGAGCATGCCCGGGCCGTTTACCTCCCGCGGCACCCGCCAGGATGCGGCCCGGGTGGCCAAGAACCTGGGCATCGAGTTCCTGGAGGTCCCGATCGGGCCGGTATTCGAGAGTTACACCCGCGCGCTCAAGTCCGCTTTCAAGCGCAAGAAGCCCGACGTGGCCGAGGAGAATTTGCAGGCGCGGATCCGGGGCAACTACCTGATGGCCCTCTCCAACAAGTTCGGCTGGCTGGTCCTCACCACCGGCAACAAGAGCGAGCTCGCCACCGGCTACTGCACCCTTTACGGCGACATGGCCGGCGGCTTTGCCGTGATCCGGGACGTGCCCAAGACTTTTGTTTACGAGGTGGCGAAGTGGATCGTCCGCCGGGCCGGCCGCGATTTGATCCCGAAATCAGTGCTCGAGCGGCCGCCGACCGCGGAGCTCCGGGCTAACCAGACCGACCAGGACACCTTGCCGCCCTACGCCGAGCTGGACCCGATCTTGAAGGCCTACGTGGAGGGGGACCTGAGCCTGGAGGAAATCGTGGCCCGGGGCGCTAAGCCGGCCACGGTCAAGAAGGTGATCCGGATGGTGGACGGCAACGAGTATAAGCGCCGGCAAGGCCCGCCCGGCATCAAGATCACCGAGCGCGCCTTTGGCAAGGACTGGCGCCTGCCTATTACCAACCGCTATAGGAAAGACTGAAGAGGCTTGAGGCATGAGGCAAGCAACAAAAGAGTAGCCGCGACCGTTCCTCGGTCGCGGCTAGACGCGGACGAAAGAATCGCCGCGATCCCATGCGGACGCGAGGCCAAGGAGAAGCCTCCTCAATGAAAAATTTTCGTGATTACTGGGTCCTGATCACCGGCGCGGCCAGCGGAATCGGGCTGGCCTTGACCCGGGAATTTGCCCAAGCCGGGGCCAATCTGATCCTCGCGGACATCAATGAAACAGGAATGAAGCAGGCCGCGGCCGAACTCGAGGCGGGCGGCGCCAAGACCATCTGCATCCGCGCCGATATCAGGGTTCCGCAAGAGGTCGAGGCCCTTGCGCATCGGGCCGTGGAACAGGCCGGCCGGGTGGACATCCTGGTCAACAACGCCGGCCTGGCCATGGTGGCGGAGATGAAGGACGTGACCCGGGAGGAGTGGGACAAGATCCTGGCCACCAATCTTTACGGCCCGATCCTGCTCACTCATTATCTCCTTCCCCATTTCCTCGCCCGCAAGAGCGGCCACATCGTCAACCTGGCTTCCATGGCCGGCCTGATCGGAATTCCCGGCATGGTCCCCTACACCACCACCAAGTTCGGGCTGGTGGGTTTTTCCCTGGCCTTGCGGGCGGAATTAGCCGATTTTGGCGTCAAGGTAACCGCGGTCTGTCCGGGGATCGTGCGCACGCCAATTCTGAATAATTCTCCGATCAAGGGATTTACCCAGGAGCTGCGCGACGCGTCGGCCTGGATAATGATTTCTCCCGAAAAAGCCGCCCGCCTCATCCTGGCCGGAATCAAGCGCAATCAAGCCAAAGTCATCCCCACCGTTTTTCTGGGGAAAGTTCTGCTCGGCTTAAGTCAAATTGCCCCCGGGTTTTTTGAATGGGGCATCCGAAAAATTTACGCCTCCTGGGAGAGAGTTCCGTCTTGATCCTGCCAAGCGCCACGCCCGAATATGACCAGCTCCCTGGGAATTCGGGGGACACCATACTTATTTCAAATTGGAGATGTTTTTTGTAGATAGTGATTGCCAAAAATGAAAAAACTATCAACAAACTCGCTGATCCTATCTGCCGTCCTCATCGTGGCAGCATCGTCATTTAATTGTGTCAGGCCGGAGGAGCCTTCGGCCGGAGGAAATCCCCAGATCGAGCGCGCGCTGGAGAGTCAAGGCATAAAAATCACCACGCAAAAGTCTCTTGAGGAAGAGATTATTATCCCGGATCGCTATTTCCAGGCCGCCTTGAGGGAGGTTCTGAAAAAGCCGGAAGGACCGATCTTGCCCTCGGATTTGGCCGGCCTGGACCGGCTTGCCCTGGACGACTTTTTCATCCGCTATGCCAGCAATCTCTCCGGCCTGGAGCGCTGCTCGGGCCTGAGAAATTTCTCGCTGAGCGGCTCTCAGGTCAGGGACCTCTCGCCCCTGGCCCGACTCCAGAGCCTGGAAACGATCGTGCTGAATCGGACCCAGGTGGACGATCTCGCGCCCCTGGCCGGTTTGACCAAGCTTAAAATCCTCATGATCATCGAGGCTCCGATCCGAGATCTTTCTCCCCTGGCCCGCCTGACCAACCTGGAAAAACTTACCCTCAATCAAGTCCCGGCTTCCGACTTTTCTTTCCTCTCTCATCTCCCTAACCTGGAAAAGCTTTCCCTGGACGGGACCGGGTTCCAGGATTGGAAGCGGCTGGCCGGGCTCTCCAAGCTGCAATCGCTTTCCTTGAACAACAACGGGATTTCCGAGATCGGCTCCCTGCCCCGGCTTACGAGCCTGACCAGTCTGAATTTGGATGGCAACCGGATCTCCGATTTTTCGCGGTTGCGGGAATTACCCAAATTGACGGGATTGTCGTTACGAGATAACGGGTTGGATGACCTTTCAGGGCTGGCCGACTTGAAGGAGCTGAGGGTGTTGGACCTGGGCCGGAACCGGATTGCGGACGTGAGCCGGCTGAAGGGGTTGTTGCAGTTGCGGGAGGTGAAGCTGGAGGAGAACCGGGTGGCGGAGATCACGGGTCTGGTGGAGAATAGCCGGCAGGGAGGCCTGGGGCGGGACGAGGAGGTGTGGCTGGGGAATAATCCGTTGAGCGAGCGGGCGAAGGCGGAGGAGATCCCTTATTTGGAGAGCCGGGGGGTGAAGGTGATCCTGGGTACGATCGAGGATTTAATGAGCGGCAAGGTCAAAGGCGAGCCCAGGCCGGTTTATCGGATCAATCGAAAGGGAAAAGAAAAATAGAACTGGTCTGCTACGATTCGAGAGCTCTATTGCCGCGGCGATTTCGGGAGGAAGTATCCGCGGGATTCGGAGAAGCTATAGCCGAGAGACTTGGATGAAAGATCAGCTCTCTTTCTTCACGAGTCTGAGCCGCCGAAGGGCTGCTTGATAAATATTTTTTCGATGTCCGACCCAGACAATCCAGACTTCGGACTTTTCTACAACCAAAAGGACTCGCCAATCGCCGACCCGCAGTTTGCGCAAGCCGGAAAGAGTATGCTTGAGCGGCTGGCTGGATTGCTCCGGATGAAGGAGGAGACGGTTTTCAATGACGTGTTGAATTCGCTTGCGAATCGGCGGGCCCAGGCTGGGAAGATTTTCCTCGATCACCGCTGGATGGTAAAATAACTGATAATCGCTCACTTCCGCTTGCCCCAGACCTCCTCATGGGTCTTCGCGGTGCGGCGATTGAAGCTTTTCAGCCGCGCCTCCCCCACCCTGGCCAAGAACCGATCCTCTTCCAGTTCTCGCGCCTCGCGTAAGAGATCGCGCACGCGGGTGGATACCGAAGTCCCTTCTTTTCTCGCAGATTCCTTGATCCATTGATACAAAGGCTTCTCCACCACTGCCGTCAATCGCGGGTTTTTAGAAGGCATAGATTTTTTCCTCCTTAAGCAAGTTTAGCATAAGTGCTAAACCGAATCAACCATTTGACATTCGCGTTATTTTTCATTAAGCTAGGTTCATTCTCAGGACGACGATGATGTTCCCCTGCGGAGGCGATAACGCGGGCAGCAATCACTGCCCGCGGCTGATTCGCGCGGCCCGGATAGTCTAGGCCGAGGCCGCCGCACGTCTCCTCTGCCCCGCCTCTGGCCACTCGGCGCGGAACCTGACCCGACACCCAATTGGAGCGTAACCCATGGACTATAAAAAGACCCTCAATTTACCCAAGACCGCTTTTGACATGAAGGCCAATTTGGCCCGGCGCGAGCCGGAGCTGGTCCGGCGCTGGGACCAGGACCGGGTGTATGCCAAGATGCTGGCCGCCCACCAGAACCAGCCCAAGTTCGTGCTCCACGACGGCCCCCCCTATGCCAACGGCTCGATCCACCTGGGCACGGCCATGAACAAGGTGCTCAAGGACTTTATCGTCAAGTCCCGCGCCATGTCCGGCCGCTTCACGCCCTACCTCCCCGGCTGGGACTGCCACGGGCTGCCGATCGAGCACCAGGTGGACAAGGAGCTGGGCGAGAAGAAAGGCGCGATCAGCGTGACCGAAAAGCGCCGGCGCTGCCGGGAATACGCGGGCAAGTTCGTGGACGTCCAGCGCGATGAGTTCAAGCGCCTGCTGGTGCTGGGCGAGTGGGAGCACCCTTACCTGACCATGAACTATCGCTACGAGGCCAAGATCGCCCGGGAGTTCGCCAAGTTCGTCAAGGCCGGCGGCGTTTACCGGGGGCTGAAGCCGGTGCACTGGTGCCCTACATGCAAAACTGCATTAGCCGAGGCCGAGGTGGAATACGCGGACCACCAATCGCCCTCGATCTACGTCCGTTTCCCCTGGCAGAGCGAAAAGGGATCGGACCTGCCGGCGAAAAAGACGCTGCTCGATCTCCAGCAAAAGCACGGCCCGGTCTTCGTGATGATCTGGACCACCACGCCCTGGACCATCCCGGCCAACCTGGCGGTGGCGCTGCATCCCGAGTTCAGCTACGCGGCGCTCAAGGCCGGCGCCGCGGTTTACCTCTTGGCCGAGGGCCTGGTCAACGTGGTGGCCGAGCTGCTCGGCTGGAAAGACCGGCAGGTGCTGGACAAGTTCCAGGGCCGCGAGCTGGAAGGGATCGTCTTCAAGCACCCGCTCTACGACCGCGACTCGGTCATCATCCTGGCCGACTATGTCACCCTCGACACCGGCACCGGCTGCGTGCACACCGCGCCCGGCCACGGCCAGGAGGACTACGCGAGCGGCCAGCAATACCACCTCCCGGTCTATTCACCAGTGGATGATGACGGCCGCTTCACCGGCGAGGTCGAGTTTTTCGCCGGGGAGTTCGTGTTTGACGCCAACGAACATGTGAACCAGAAGCTCAAAGAGGCGGGCAACCTGCTCCACGCGGAGGAGTTCACCCACAGCTATCCCCATTGCTGGCGCTCGAAAGACCCGGTGATTTTCCGGAGCACGCCGCAGTGGTTTATCTCCATGGATAAAAACCGCCTGCGGGAAAAGGCGTTGGAGCAGATCAAGAAGACCACCTGGGACCCGGCCTGGGGCGAGGAGCGGATCAGCAGCATGATCGCCGAGCGCTCGGACTGGTGTCTGTCCCGGCAGCGGGCCTGGGGCGTGCCCATTGTGGCGTTCCATTGCCGGAACTGCGGGGAGGTCTTGCTGGACGGAGAGCTGGTGGACCGGGTGGCCGATCTCTTTGAAGAGCACGGCGGCGACGTGTGGTTCGCGCGCGAGGCCAAGGACCTGCTCCCGACCGGGACCAGGTGCCAAAAGTGCGGCGGCTCCGCGTTCGCCAAGGACCCGAACATCCTGGACGTGTGGTTCGATTCGGGGGTGAGCTTTGCCTGCGTCTTGGAGGAGCGGGAAGACCTGGGCCTGCCCTGCGACCTGTATATCGAGGGCACGGACCAGCACCGGGGATGGTTCCACTCGTCCCTGCTCTGCGCGGTCGGCACCCGCGGCTTTGCGCCCTACCGCACCGTGCTCACCCACGGCTTCACCGTGGACGAGGAAGGGAAGAAGTATTCCAAGTCCTCGGGCAACTATGTGCCCCTGGAAAAACTGCTGCAAGACTACGGCGCCGAGCTCTTGCGGATGTGGGCGGCCTCGGAGAACTTCCGCAACGACATCCGCTTCTCCCGGACCATCCTCGACGGCATCGCCACCACCTACCGCAAGGTGCGCAACACCCTGCGCTACATGCTCGGGAACCTCTTTGACTTCGACCCCGGGCGGGACGCGCTGCCCGTCTCCGAGCTTTTTACCCTCGACCGCTGGATCCTGCACCGGGTGGAGAAGTTCAAGCGCCGGGCGCTCGCCGCCTACGACCGCTACGAGTTCCACCTGATCTACCACGGCCTGAACACGCTCTGCGCGGTGGACCTCTCGGCCCTTTACTTCGACATCGCGCGCGACCGGCTCTATTGCGAAAAGGCGGACGGCAAAGCCCGGCGCTCGGCCCAGACCGCGGTCTGGGTGGCGCTCGACTCCCTGGTCCGGCTGATGGCGCCGATCCTGTCCTTCACCGCCGAGGAAGTCTACGCCCAGATGCCGGTCCAGGCCGGCCGCCGGGAGACCGTGTTCGAGCTGAGCTATGCGCCGGCCGATGATGCACTTTTGAATGAGGAGCTGGGCGAGCGCTTGGCGCGGTTGTTCTTGATCCGGGAAGAGGTGAACAAGGCCCTGGACAAGGCGCAGAAGGAAAAATTGATCGGCCACCCCAACGACGCCCAGGTGGTAATCGCGGCCGGCCGGGACGAGATGGAGTTTCTCCGCTCCTTCCGCGCCGAGCCGGAAGGCGCTGAAGACCTGCGCAAGCTGCTCCTGGTCTCCGCGGTGGAGCTTAAGGAAAAGACCGGCGGCGACCTGGAGGTTAAGCTCAGCAAAGCCCCGGGCCGGAAGTGCGAGCGCTGCTGGACCTACGCGACCGAGGTGGGCAGCTTATCCAAACATCCTACCTTGTGCCCAAGATGCTATAATGTCCTGGAAGC
>Ga0315285_10005199_pt1 | contig 13457 bp, 12 predicted proteins | sample YL17G09_36_MG_FD_203698 | JGI IMG/M metagenome (GOLD analysis project Ga0315285, IMG submission 203698) | Sediment microbial communities from Yellowstone Lake, YNP, Wyoming, USA - YL17G09_36 | ecosystem: Environmental > Aquatic > Freshwater > Lake > Sediment | place: USA: Wyoming | collected... | reverse complement strand
CCCATCCCCGTGATCTCGGCCGTGGGACACGAGACCGACGTCACCATCGCGGACTTCGTGGCGGATCTGCGGGCGCCCACCCCCTCGGCGGCGGCCGAGCTGGTGGTGGCGCAGCGGGACGAACTGCGGCAGCGCGTGGACGACCTGGCGGCACGGGCCCTGGCGGCGATGGAGAACGCCCTGGCCGTCCGGCGCACCCGCGCGGAGATGCTCGGTCGCCACCTCGCCGTCCTGAGCCCGGCGGCGCAGGTTCGCAGCCAGGCGGAACGCCTGCGGGGCCTCACGCAGCGCCTGCATGCCTGGTGGGGGATGGCGCGGATGCAGCGGCAGGAGCGATTGAAGGTCCTGGCGGGGAAACTGGAGACCCTCAGCCCCCTTGCGATCCTGGCGCGAGGCTACAGCATCTGCTGGAGCTTGCCCGGCCGCCACGTCGTGAAAGCGGCCGCGGAGGTGGGGATCGGCTCAGAGGTAGCGGTGCGCCTCCATCGTGGCGAACTGCGGTGTCTCGTGCAGGGAGCCGCCCCGGGTACGCAGGCAGAAGGATAGGTGGGAGAGTCTTCAATGGGTGAGCCGACGTTCGAGGAGGCCCTGAGCCAGCTCGAGGCCTTGGTTGCCCGGCTCGAGGCCGGCGATCTTCCCCTGGAAGAGGCCCTGCGCGCCTTCGAGGAGGGCGTGCGTCTCACGCGCCTCTGCGCAGAGCGGCTGGAGGACGCGGAGCGACGCGTCCACCTCTTGATGCGAACGCCGGAGGGGACGGAACGGGAGGTCCCATTCGACCTCGGGAACGAGGGACAGACCCATGGGTGAGCCGGAACTTCCCGGAAGCTTGGCGGCCATCATGGCCGAGCGACGGCAGCAGGTGGACGAGGCGCTGGAACGCTGGCTCCCGCTGCAGGGGGACCATCCGCCCAAGATCCACGAGGCGATGCGGTACAGCGTGTTTGCGGGCGGCAAGCGCCTGCGGCCGATCCTGGCGCTCTTGGCCTGCGAGGCCGTGGGCGGCAACCCCGAGGATGCCATGCCCGCCGCGGCGGCCCTGGAGATGATCCACACCTACTCGCTGATTCACGATGACCTGCCGGCCATGGACGATGACGACTACCGCCGGGGTCGCCGCGCCTGCCACCGGGTGTACGGCGAGGCCATCGCCATCCTGGCAGGGGATGCGCTGCTCACCCATGCGTTCCAGGTGCTGGCCGACCCGGGGCCGACGCGGCCCGCGCCAGAGCGCTGTCTCCAGGTGATGGCCGAGATCGCCGAGGCGGCCGGCAGCCAGGGCATGGTGGGTGGGCAGGCCATGGACATCCTGGCCGAGGGTCGCGAGATCGATCGCCCGACTCTTCTGTACCTGCACACCCACAAGACCGGCGCCCTCATCCGTGCCTCGGTCCGGGTCGGCGGGATCACCGGCGGGGCGGACGAGGAGCAGTTGCAGGCCCTCACCCGGTATGCTGAGCGGGTCGGCCTGGCATTCCAGATCGTGGACGACATCCTGGACATCGAGGGGGCCACCGCGGAGATGGGAAAGACGGCCGGAAGCGACCTCCACCGCAAGAAGGCCACGTACCCGGCGGTCATGGGGCTGGAGGAATCCCGGCGTCAGGCCGCCCATCTGCTCGAGGAGGCCAGGGATGCGTTGTGCCCCCTCGGTGAGAAGGGGGCGACGCTGGCGGCCCTGGCCGATTTCGTGGGATGCCGTCGCCACTAGCTGCTGAAGAGACCGCCGGGTTTACTCCGGCGGAGCATCAACCCGCGAAGCCGGGACCCAGCGCACCGCACGACATGCGTGCGAAGTGCGCTGGGTGCCCCCGGGTTGATCCCGGGGGAAGCTATCCAGCCTCCGAGTGGGGGTGAGTAGTAAGGTGAAAGCACAAACCCGTCGCCGGCTCGACCTTCTTCTGGTGGAGCGGGGCCTGTGCGCCAGCCGGCAGGAGGCGTCTCGCCTGATCCTGGCGGGCAAGGTCCGGACCGCGGGGGGCCGGATCGAGAAGCCCGGAACGCTGCTGCCCGCCGAGGCGCCGCTCGAGGTCATGGGTCCATCTCATCCCTTCGTGAGCCGGGGCGGCGTGAAGTTGCGTCACGCCCTGGAGGTTTTCCGTCTGGATCCGCGTGGGCGGGTGTGCCTGGACGTCGGGGCGTCCACGGGGGGATTCACGGACTGCCTGCTCCGGGCGGGGGCGCGCCTGGTGATCGCCGTGGATGTCGGCTACGGGCAACTGGCGGCCCGATTGCGGGAGGACCCGCGGGTCCACCTGCTCGAGCGCACGAATATCCGGTACCTGGACGCCTCCCGGCTCCCGGCCCGGCCCGACCTTGCCACGATCGACGTTTCCTTCATCTCTCTGGCGTTGGTATTGCCAGTCGTCGCACCCCTCCTGGATCCTCCCCGTGAGATCGTCGCCCTCGTGAAGCCGCAGTTCGAGGTGGGCAAGGGCCAGGTGGGAAAACGAGGCGTCGTCCGGGATCCGGCGCAGCACCGGGCCGTGTTGGAGCGCCTGGCGCGCGTGGCCGCCGAGCTTTCGCTCAGCGTTTCGGGGATCGCGGCCTCCCCGCTCCTGGGGCCCATGGGGAACCGGGAATTCCTGATGCATCTAACGGCGGAAGGGATCCCGGCGGACGTATCGGCCCTGATCACGGGGGCCCTCGCGTCGGCCGAGGTTCCCGCCACAGCCTGAGGAATTGCTGTGCAGCGCATCGGCGTCGTCACGAAACCGAGCAAGCCAGAGGCCGAGCCCGTCCTCCGAAACCTGATAGCCTGGCTGCGGGAACGGGGCCGCGAGGTCGTGCTGGACCGGGAGGCCGCGGCCATTGTCCCGGGGGCCGGGCCGGGGCTGCCCCGTGATGAGGTGGTGGCCTGGGCGGACCTCGTGGTCGTCCTGGGCGGGGACGGGACCATCCTGTCCGTGGCGCGGCTGATCGGATCCCGCGAGGTGCCGATCCTCGGCGTCAACCTGGGTGGCCTGGGCTTCCTCACCGAGATCACCCTCGACGAGCTGTTCCCGACGCTGGAGGCGGTCCTGCGGAACGAATTCGACGTGAGCCGGCGACTGACCCTGACCGCCCGGGTCCTGCGCGCGGGCGAGCCCATCGCCAGCTACGAGGCGCTGAACGACGCCGTGATCACCAAGACGGCCCTGTCGCGCATCGTGGACCTCGAGACGCACGTCAACGGCGAGTACGTCGCCACCTTCCGGGCGGACGGCCTCATCGTGTCCACGCCCACGGGGTCCACCGCCTACTGCCTGGCTGCCGGCGGCCCCATCATCTACCCTTCGCTGCCCGCCGTGGTCATCATCCCCATCTGCCCGCACACCCTGACGAACCGGCCCCTGGTGCTCCCGGATTCGGCCGTGGTTGAGATCATCCAGGGCTCGGCCGGCGAGGACGTCCACCTCACCGTGGACGGGCAGGTGGGCGTGGGCCTCCGGCACCGCGACGTGGTCGCGCTCAAGCGCTCGGGCCGCACCATCGCCCTCATCAAGTCCCCCAAGCTGAACTATTTCGAGTTGCTCCGCACCAAGCTCAAATGGGGCGAGCGCTAGGTCCCGTGCCGGGGCCGCGCGCTCGCGGCCGTCACCACCAGGATGCTCCGCGAACTGACAATCAGAAATGTCGCTGTGATTGACGAGCTGACGGTCACGTTCGACCCAGGCCTGAACGTGCTGACGGGCGAGACCGGCGCGGGCAAGTCCATCCTGATCGACGCGCTGCAACTCGTCCTGGGGGCCCGGGGCAGCGAGAACCTCCTGCGCTCCGGAGCAGAGGAGGCATCGGCGGAGGCCGCCTTCGATGTCGGTCCGGGATCGCGGGTGGTAGAGCTGCTGGAGGCCGAGGGGATCGCCGTCGAGCCCGGTGAGCCCCTGATCCTGCGCCGCCATCTCTTCCGGGACGGGCGGACCAAGGCGTACGCCAACGGGCGGCTCACGTCGGTCGCCACGCTCCGGGCCCTGGGGGAGTGCCTGGTGGACATACACGGGCAGCATCCCGGACAGTTGCTGTTGGATCCCCGCCGCCACCGCGAGCTTCTGGATGGCTACGCCGGCGTGACTGAGGAGGCCCGCGCGTACCGCGACCGCTACGGAGGCTGGCAGGCTTTGCGGCGCGAGCGGGAGGCGCTGCTCCAGGCAGAGCGCGAGCGGGCTCAGCGCCAGGACCTCCTGGAGTTCCAGCGGCGTGAGATCGAGGCCGCGCGTCTGGAGGTGGGTGAGGAAGAGGCCCTCTCCGCCGAGCACGCGATCCTCAGCAACCACGAGCGACTATTTGCCGCGGTGGAGCAGGCCTACGCGGCGCTGGAGGAGTCCGATGAGGCACTCCTCACGCTCCTCTCCGCAGCAGCGGCGCGGGTGCGCGAGGCCGCGGCCATCGACCAGCGTCTCCGTGAGGTCCTGGAGGCCCTGGAAACAGGCGCCGTGCATCTGCGGGAGGCGGCCCGGGGCCTGCGCGACTATCGCGGCCGGGTCGAGTTCGATCCCCAGCGACTCGATGCGATCGAGACCCGGCTCCACGAGATCGGCAAGCTCAAACGGAAGTACGGCGGGAGCATCGGAGAGGTCCTGGAGCATCTCACGCGCGTCCGCGCAGGCCTCGAGGCGCTGGAGCGCTCGGAGGCCCGGCTGGGCGAACTCGACCAGATGCTGACGGAGACCCAGCGGGACCTTATGAGTCGCGCCGAGCGGCTTTCCGCGGCGCGCCGGCGGACTGCGCCCAAGCTGCAGGAGACAATCCTGGCGGAGATCCGCGAACTGGGGATGGCCAGGGCGGCCTTCGAGGTGCGGGTGACTTCCCCGGCTTCGGGGGAGGGAACGCTCGGCCCGCATGGGATGGACGAGGTGGAGTTCCTGATCTCTCCCAATCCCGGCGAACCATTGAAACCACTCCACAAGATCGCCTCAGGGGGTGAGCTGTGCCGGACCATGCTGGCGATCCGGGTGATCCTGGCCATCGCGGATCAGACACCCACCCTCATCTTCGACGAGGTGGATGCGGGGATCGGCGGCAATACGGCCGAGATGGTCGGGAGGAAGCTCACGGCCGTCTCGCGGCAGCGCCAGGTGCTGTGCGTCACCCATCTGCCGCAGATCGCCTGCTTTGCCGATCACCATGTGGTTGTCTCCAAGCGCACCCTGCGCGACCGGACCCAAACCACGGTGCAGATGCTCCCCAGTACTGAACGCGCCCAGGAACTCGCGCGCATGCTCGGAGGCCTGAGCCGGTCGGGGACCCCACTCCAGCATGCGACTGAATTACTGGAGGCGGCAAACCGTCTGAAGAAGCGGATGAAGGGAACGCATTCGACGGTGTGATCGGACGAAGACGCGCGGTGCCCGAAATGGTGTATGACCAACCCAAAGGATGCATCCCCATCGAGGGCACGTTGGCCAATCGAGGAGAAGCTGGTCCGACAGTTTCCTAACCCTGATCCGAGAAAAACCTTGAACCGCCATGATCACCCAGCTCGCGCTGGGTACCCGGGTCGCCAAAGATGCGATGTTTCGATCTCCCGATCCAAGAACGCGAAAACGCGTTCGTGGGGCCTTCAGAAGCTTGGTTTGTCTCACCCAAGGAGCTTATCCGGTCTTGGCGTTCTTGGCGCCTTGGCGGTTGATAATTTCGGATTGGGGCTAACTGCTTGAAAACGCGGGGTTGAGAATTGTGGCAAGCATGTTCATTCTGGCACAAACATCGCTGGGATTGACCCAATTTAGGCATAGTCCAGTACGCATAGCGTGTGGTAGCTTTCGAATGCCAATCCGAAAGGGGGTGAATGAGAGATGAAGAAGTTCGCCACGTTGCTCCTGGCAGTCGTCGTCGCGGTGTCCTTCTCCGGCCTGGCCATGGCGGGTGAGGCCAAGAAGGCCGAGGAGAAGAAGGCCGCTCCCGCAACGGAGAAAAAGGCCGAGGAGAAGAAGGCCGCTCCTGCAACGGAGAAAAAGGCCGAGGTAAAGGAGAAGGTGGCCGAGAAGAAGGCCGAGGTAAAGAAGAAGGTGGCCGAAAAAAAGGCCGAGGTAAAGAAGAAAGTCACCGAAAGAAAGGCCGAGGTAAAGAAGAAGGTCGCCGAAAAAAAGGCCGAGGTAAAGGAGAAGGTGGCCGAGAAGAAGGCCGAGGTCAAGGTCGAGAAGAAGGAAGAGAAGAAGAAGTAGTCGTTCTCCGTACGGCACAGCTTGGCAACGCGAGGGCATCTCACATCGAGATGCCCTCGTTGTTTCCGGAGAGGGAGCCTATCCAGGGCGTGGACTGTCGCCTGAGAAATCGGCTTGACTTCTGGCGGCGGTTCGAATAGATATCCTCCTACTGTCGTTTCGACCCTGATTGAACTGTCATTGCGCTCGAGGAGGAGTGTCTCGGACAACTGAATAGGCGAAGCTGAGTGGTCCCCGACCGGGGGACCCCCCGAGGGAAAATGGTGATTCCTCGCGCCCTCCTCTTCGGCGGGAGGCGAGGAAGAATCCATTGCTGCCCCGCAACTGTGAGCGGCGTTGAAATCTGCACAGGCCACTGTCCCGCACGACGGGGGACGGGAAGGCGCAGAGAGTAAGCCAAGCCGCGAGCCAGGAAACCTTCTCAGCTTTTCGGGTGTGCTGATCCTTCCGCGGGGAAGGGCGCCCCAGTATCTTCGAGTCCCCGGGCATTCCGACGGACTGATGGATCATGGCGCCCCGATCTGCGAGTGACGGATCGGGGCGTTCTGTTTCCCGAGAGCGGGCGGCCTCCTTCCAATCATCCGGCGGGAACGGCGGCAAGAGGCCTGCGGCGTCCGCCCCAGGTGCTGGCGGCGGATGCGGATCCCCAGCCGAGTGGAGGCGGGCCGTGAAGGTCCTCGTATCTTGGAGCACGGGGAAGGATAGCGCGTGGTGTCTCCACGCGCTGCGCGCCGTGGCGAACGTGGAAGTGGTGGGCCTGCTCGCGACGGTGAACGAGGTGCACGATCGCGTCGCGATGCACGCGGTCCGGCATGAACTGCTGGCGGCGCAGGCTCGCGCCGTCGGCCTGCCACTCGTGGTGGTCGGGCTCCCTTCGCCTTGTTCGAACGCGACGTATGACGCGGCCATGGAGCAGGCGATGACCCAGGCCCGCGCCGAGGGGGTCGAGGCGATCGCCTTCGGCGACCTGTTCCTTGAGGAGGTCCGCCGCTACCGCGAGGAGCGGCTGGGTCTCGTCGGGATGACCGCGCTGTTTCCGCTCTGGGGCCGACCGAGCCGTGCGCTTGCCGAGGAGATGATCGTCGCTGGGTTGCGGGCTCGGCTGACCTGCGTGGATCCCCGGGCGCTTCCGGCCTCGTTCGTCGGACGGGAATTCGATCACAGGTTCCTCAGCGAGCTGCCGGCGCGCGTGGATCCGTGCGGGGAGAACGGCGAGTACCACTCGTTCGCCTGGGACGGACCGATGCTGGCCCGGCCCATCGGCATCCGGACGGGTGAGGTCGTCCTGCGTGACGGATTCGTCTTCGCGGATCTCCTGCCGATCGAGGCCGCACCGTGAAAGGCACCGCACTCAGGCGTCGGCTCGAGGGCGTGGCACGGCCCCGCGTATTGTGCCGGTGGCTGGCCCAATCCGATCGTGTGGCCGACACGCTCGAGACGCATCTGGACGTGGTGCGCATGCTGGACCTGGCAGGCGTGCGATGAGCCGACGAACGCTCCTCCCATCAATGCTCTGGGTGCTCCTGGCGGCCACACCTACCCAGGCGGCCACCCTGGCCGATATGCTGGGCCGGCCCGTGACGATTCCCGACGGGGCGGTGCGCGTGGTGTCGCTGGCCCCCAGCCTGACCGAGATCGTGTTTGCCCTGGGGCGGGGCGACTCGCTGGTAGGCGTGACGGACTTCTGCGACTACCCACCTGCGGCGCGGTCCAAGCCCCGAATCGGCGGTCCCATGACGCCCGATGTCGAGCTTATCGTGCAGATCCGGCCGGATCTGGTGCTGGCCACGGCCGAGGGCAACCCTCGCGACACGGTGGCGCAGCTCGCGCGGCTCCAAATCCCTGTCTTTGCCGTCAAGCCCGAAGGGTACGCCGGGATCCTCGCCTCGATCGAGGCGGTGGGGCGCGCTCTCAGGGCTGAGGCGGCGGCGACCGCTCTCACCCAGGACATCCAGGCTCGCGTTGCCGCGGTCCGCCGCGCCGTCTCCGGCCGGCCGCGCCCGCGCGTCCTCTACCTCGTGTGGACGGATCCATTGATCGCGGCCGGCCCGGCCGCCTACATCCACGACCTGATCGAAATGGCGGGCGGGGGGAACGTCGTGCGGGAGCGGTCGGTGCCCTATCCCCGTCTGAGCTGGGAAGAGGTCGTGGGTGCGGCGCCGGAGGTGATCCTGGTCGCCAGTCATCGCGAAGGTCCCGATCGCCCACCGATGGGGGAGGCGTGGCGGGGGTGGCAAAGCGTCCCGGCGGTTCGATCCGGCCGCATCGTCGCCGTCCCGGGCGACACGATCCACCGCCCGGGCCCGCGGGTGGTTGAGGGAGTGGAGCGGCTGGCGCGGGCCATCCATCCCGAGGCCTTCACGCGGCTGGGGGCGCGATGATGGCCCGGACGTCGTTTCCACTGGTGGCGGGGTGGCGACCGCTCCCCATCCTCTGCCTGGCGGGGATCCTCCTGGTCGGGCTCCTGCTGTCGGTGATGGTCGGGAGCGTCCCGATCACCCCGCGCGAGGTGGTGCGGGCGCTCTTCGCGAGCGGAGCAGATGCGCAGGATCCCGTGGTGGCGATCGTCCGGCACATTCGCCTTCCCCGGGCCATCCTGGCGGGGATGGTCGGGGCCTCCCTGGCCCTGGCGGGCCTCGGGTTTCAGGCCATCTCCAGGAACCCGCTGGCCGATCCAACGGTCCTGGGGGTGAGCAGCGGCGCCTCCTTGGGCGTCACGATCGCCACGCTGCTGGGGCTGGCGGGCCCGTTCGGCAACCCGGCCGTGGTCACGCTCTTCGCCTTCGCCGGGGCCCTCCTGGCGGCGGTGAGCGTGTACGCGATCGCCCAGGCGGATGGACGCCTCCCCATCACCACGCTGCTCCTCTCGGGCGTGATCATCGGCCTGTTCTTCACGTCGTGCGTCATGTTGATCACGGCGCTCCTGGCCGCGGCCGAGCTTCAGGGCGTGGTCTTCTGGCTCATGGGGAACCTCACGCCCGCCGGCGGGCGGACCCTGGCCGTCCTGGCGCTGGTCCTCGCCATCGGCGTCCTCGTCCTCTCCCGCCAGGCGGCCCGGTTGAACCTCCTGGCCCTGGGAGAGGAGCAGGCGCTCCAGCTCGGCGTCGAGGCGGAGCGGGTCAAGCGATCCGTGTTCGTGGCGGCCGCCCTCATCACCGGGGCGGCGATCTCGACGGCCGGCTCCATCGGGTTCGTGGGGCTGATCGTTCCGCATGCGGCCCGGCTGCTCCTGGGCCCGGATAATCGTCGCTTGATCCCGGCGGCCGCCCTGCTTGGGGCGGCCTTCCTGATGCTGGCCGATCTTGCCGCCCGCAGCGTGATGGCCCCCGCAGAGCTGCCGGTCGGGGTCATCACGGCGTTTTGCGGGGCCCCGCTCTTCGTGTACCTGCTGCGGAGCCGGCGGGGAGGCGAGTTGCTGTGAACGCGGTGGAGGTCGGGGCGACAGGGACAGGGACAGCGACAGGGATAGGGATCGCCGCGGGGAACACGGGATGAACACCGTGGAGGTCCAGGGCATCAGCTTCCGATACCGGACGGGCCAGGGCGTGGAGGACGTCACCTTCCAGGCCTTTCCGGGAGAACTGCTGGGAGTCGTCGGTCCCAACAGCGCGGGGAAGAGCACGCTCCTCCGCCTCTTGAGCAAGGTGGTGGCGCCGCAGCAGGGCCGTATCCTGATCGAGGGGCGCGACCTCGCCACGCTTCCCCGCATGGCACTGGCGCGGCGGGTCGCGGTGGTGCCGCAGGAGTTTCACGTGGCTTTCCCCTTCCTCGTGGCCGAGGTCGTGCTGATGGGCCGCTACCCGCATGTGGCGGGTGGAAGCTGGGGGGGCATCCAGGAGGGTACCCGGGACCGGGCGGTGGCACAAGCCGCCCTGGAGGCCACGAGGACGGCCCACCTGGCGCATCGCCGCATGGACGAGCTGTCGGGAGGCGAGCGGCAGCTCGTCTCCCTCGCGCGGGCCCTGGCGCAGGAGGCGCCGATCCTCTTGCTGGACGAACCCACGGCACACCTGGACCTGCGGCATCAGGGGATCGTCCTGGAGATACTGCTCAATCACCATCGGGAGCGGCGGGGGTCCACGATCCTGGTTTCTCACGATCTCAACCTGGCGGCCGAGCACTGCGACCGGCTCCTGCTTCTCGCGGGGGGGCGAGTCCAGGCCGTCGGTCGTCCTGAGGAGGTGATCACTCCGGAGCACCTTGAACCGGCGTACGGCTGCCCGGTCGCGGTGGAGCGGCACCCGGTCTCTGGCCGCCCCCGGGTCCAGGGCAGCCTGAACCGGCGCGACACACACGGCGCAGCAGCGCATCACTCCCCGGATGCAAGGGAAGCTGGTCACTCCTGAGCGCTTGATCTCATATGTTCGTGCAGGGTTGGCCACAGCCAATCCTACACGAAACGCCCTTGTCAAAGGGCGATCCGTATCAGGCGAAGCCTGATACGGATTTATGAGATCAAGCACTGAGTTCCCGTCGGGTCAGACGGGAGCGGGGGGAATCCAGCACGGTCCCGCCACTGTGAGTGGGGAGCGATCCCGCAGATGGCCACTGTTCCGCCCGAGGCGGAATGGGAAGGCGCGGGGGAGCCATGATCCACAAGTCAGGAAACCTATCCGGGAATCTGGCGTCACCACCTCGTGGAAAGGAAGGTGCCCCCATGTTTCGGAGAGCCATTCCAGTTGTCGTCTTTGCCCTCGGGGTGCTGGTCCCCGTGGGGCTCGCGCCCCGCGAATCGGCGGGGGCGCAGGCGCCGCCCTCGCAGGAGCCGGAGCTGGCGGTCGAGGAGATCGTCGTGACCGCCACGCGACTGGCCGACACGATCCAGGAGCTGCGGCGGGTTCCTGGACAGCTCTACGTGGTCTCCAAGGAGGATATCGAGCGCACCAAGGCCCGGAGCGTTCAAGACGCCCTCCGCCAGGCGGTGCCGGGCATCGTCTTCTATGATCTGGTAGGCAACCACTTCCAGCAGACGGTGGATCTGCGGGGGTTCAACGGCCAGCCGAACCCCAGCGTCTCGGTTTTCGTGGACGGCGTGCGCGTGAACGAGCCGGACTCGAACGCCATCAACTTCGATCTCATCTCCATCCAGGACATCGAGCGGATCGAGGTCCTCCCCGGCGCCACGGCACTGTATGGCCGGAATGCGCTGGGGGGTGTCATCAACATCATCACCAAGCGGGGGGGGAGGTCCCCGCAGACGACGATCGAGGGGGCGCTGGGCAGCTACGACCACTACCGGGTCAAGGCGAATACGAGCGGGCCGATCAAGGACTTGGATTATTACGCGAGCGTCGTGTGGGATCGCGAGAGCGGGTACCGACAGTCCTCCGACGGCAGGGTCACGAACTTTACCGGGCGTGTGGGGTATCGCCCCTCGGACAAGACGGACCTTAGCGCAGCGTACAACTACGTCAACGATCATCTGGAGCAGGCGGGGACGCTGCCGCTGTCAATCCTGGACCAGGATCGCAAGCGAAGCCTGACACCATCCATCTACTCCAACGAGCTCTCCTCCGTTGCCGTCCAAGGACGACAGCAATTGGCGTGGGGATTCTCCCTGGCGGGCAACGCCTTCTATCGCCAAACCTCCCGAGAGGGAATCAGCTACTTTACCGGGGGTTTTTTCCGGGGCACCACGGATACGGGCACCACCGGAGGTGCCCTGCAGCTCTCGAACGAGATGCAGTTCTGGGGGCGAACCAATCGCCTGGTGCTGGGCGGCGAGCTCCAGCACGGCGGTGTCAACGCTGCCTCCGGGGGGACGTTCGGACCCAGCGAGCGTGCGATCGACGAGAATGACGGCGCGCTCTTCGCCCAGGAGACGTTTGACCTGACGCAAGAGCTCGTGCTGAGCGCCGCCGTGCGCTACGATGTGACCAGGTACCGGTTCCAGGACCAACTGAGCACGCTCCCCGATGGGAGAACGCGGTTCAGCCGCATGACGCCCCGAGCTGGTGTGACGTATACCCCGTGGTCGGCGCTCTCTCTCTACTTCAACTACGGGTGGGGATTCCGGGTCCCCACGACGGACGAACTGTTCGCGTTCCCGGGATTCGGTTCGAACCCTGACCTAAAGCCGGTCAAGAGCGAGACGTACGAGGTGGGGGTCCGTGCGCGGCCGCTTGGATGGATCGATGTCCGCGGGGCACTATTCCTCACCGACGTGCGGGACGAGATCGTCTTCGATCCTCTGGCCTTCACAAATCGAAACGCGCCCAAGAGCCGGCGGCAGGGACTGGAACTGGAGGCCAAGCTTCGCCCCCACGAGTCGGTTGACCTGGTGGCCACCTACGCCTACACGGACGCCCGGTTCCAGACCGGCGTCGCGCCCGTCGAGAAGGGGGATCGGGTCCCGCTGGTTCCGCAGCACCGGTTGACAGGAATGGTGACCTACCGCCCGCTGGAGGCACTGGAGCTCAGCCTGGACGCGGTCTACGTCAGCCGGCAGGTTCTCCTGAACGATGAGGCGAACCAGTGGGTGTTCCGCGTGCAGGACTACTATGTGCTGAATGCGCGGGCCTCGTATACGTGGAAGCTCCTCACCGCGTTCCTGCGGGTGAACAACCTGACGAACAACAAGTACGAGACATACGGTGTCCTGGGTGGATTTCCCACCCAGCCCTACCTCATGCCGGCTCCCGGCATCAACGTGTTGGGCGGACTGACGATCCGGTTCGAGAATTACTACTGAAGCATTCAGCCGTCAGCGGTCAGCTCTCCGCGTTGCCTCCGACTGAGAGCCGACTGCTGTGAGCGAGCAGGGACCCAACGTGAGGCTTCTCCGGCGTTGGAAGAAGTGGCAGCCTGACGGGCGGTGGTCCGGATGGATGGCCGCATCCGGGCTGCTTCACGTACTGCTTCTGGGAGGGCTTGTCCTCCTCGTGGGAACCGCCACCAGGCCGCCTGCGAGCCTCCGGAGTCTCCGGGCGCGCCTGGTGACAGAGATCAAGGCCTTGTCGGTGTCGCGGCCCGAGAGGCAGACACCAGCCACGCCGGTGCCTTCCCCAACGATTCCTGCCCCTCCGGCACGGGCCAAGAAGGCCTCGACGCCTTCCGCCCCGACGGTGAACCAGGACGCAGTTGAGTCCTCCCCGGCAAAGCCGGCTCCTCTTCCGGATGCGGTCCCGGAAACGACTAGGCCGCCCGTCGCACCCGCAGTGCCCGCGGGAGGCCAGGGGCAGGAGGCCGCCCCGACGGTGAACCAGGAGGCAGCCGAGTCCTCCCCGGCAAAGCCGGCTCCTCTTCCGGATGCGGTCCCGGAAACGACTAGGCCGCCCGTCGCACCCGCAGTGCCCGCGGGAGGCCAGGGGCAGGAGG
>Ga0315285_10005198_pt1 | contig 13458 bp, 30 predicted proteins | sample YL17G09_36_MG_FD_203698 | JGI IMG/M metagenome (GOLD analysis project Ga0315285, IMG submission 203698) | Sediment microbial communities from Yellowstone Lake, YNP, Wyoming, USA - YL17G09_36 | ecosystem: Environmental > Aquatic > Freshwater > Lake > Sediment | place: USA: Wyoming | collected... | reverse complement strand
CTTATGGTAGATAGTGTAGCCATTTAAACAAATCACTAACAAAATAGAACTTTTAAGGGTGGTTTCTATGCCTGAAACAATACAGGAAGTTAGAACTGACTTTAAAGGTTTCTTGAAAATGGCTTTAAGTGCCGTAGATGCTGGTATTGAAGAAATCCAGAATAAAGGCGTGGGTGTTAGATTTAGTGCTGACTATGCTAATGGTGTAGTTGAAGCATTAAAGGCTATACCTGAATTTAAGGCTAAATCGGAAACCGAGATAAAGTTAGCTTTGAAGGAACTCTTTAAGGCAATAATCTTGAATGTTGTTGCTAAAGAGTTAAGGGTAATCGAACAATAGAAGGTTCGATAAACTTCTTTGAAGGGGTGGGTTAATTTAACCCCCCTATTTAAGATTTTTTGAAGGTGAGTTAATATGGGATACCTTATTGAAGGCTTGAGTAAAGTTTATCTTGAAAGGGCGGAAAAGATTAAAAAAGAAATTGAAGCCCAGAATAAGAAAAGGGCTTTCTTTGAAAGGCTGGGATATAAGCCGAAGGGATTAGTAATATGATTGAAGTTATCTTTGGATTAGCCATAGTTTTAATAGGCTATATCTGGCTGTGGATTTGGAGGGAAAAATGAAAGCGGTATTAAGGCTGGATAATTTGGAGGCGAGTCCAGCACAGGTTGAAAAAGGATTGAAGGCGGTGCAGGAAGCCTTTAAGTCTTTGATGGATTTGCCTGATAAGAAGCGAAGGACATTAAGGACAAGAAGGAGAATGCTAAGGCTTCAGATGCTTAAGGGTTATCTGGAAGGGCTGAAAAGGATAAGATAAAAGCCCTTTCCTTTTTTTTGTTTTTTTTAATTTTTGCGCTAACTTTAAGGGCGGAATCTTTAAGGAGGTTTTTGAATATGCCTACGAATAAGGAACTATGGAAAACGGATCCTTCTTACCGAAAGAAGGTTATACGGGAATTAGAGAAGGAAGGGAAGATTAGCAAGATTCCTGAAGATGAGTTTGGAAGGCTTGTCTATGGGAAGTGATGCTCATTTCTTTGAAGGGAAAGAGGAGTTTGGGGCAGGGGACTAATTCTATGACTATAAACTATCCATAAAACCCCTGCCTTTTATGTTCATTAATTGGAGGCGGCTCCATTCATTTGTTGCAGAAAAGAGGCTTTCTTTGATAGTTTTAAAGATAATAAAAACTATTGCAACAGAAGGCTTGTTGCAGGGTTTTGATTGCAACAGGCTGTATATGAAATTAAAGTTTTGTTGCAGTTGTTGCAGGGTGTTGCATAGGTTGTTGCAATCATTAAAAAGCCGCAGGGGAGGATGATAAAATGGAAACTAAATTGGTTGGAGATTCAGTTTCAAACAAGATAGCAATAGAGATGAATATTGCTGACTTTTTGAAGGCTATGAAGATAGGCCAGAAAGGAAAGGTTATATCTATCTATGCCAGCAAGAGAAGCTATGAAGAGACTGTCAAAGTTGATATTGAGATTGAAACTATGGACAAGTTGAAGCAGATAGATTTTACAAAGACAGTTGAAGGAAAAGATTAAATATTGGAGGTGCTCTATGGGCAAAATATCAGAACAGGTAAGCGGTATCTTTGAGCAGCACAGGGCTAATAAGATCGCTTTGAAGGAAGTTGTCTTAAGGCTTTGCAGATACTCAAGGAAGCTGGCTTATGGGCATCTGATGCAGATATTTGAAGATGCATTAGACACTCATTTCGATGAGATGGGAAACATAAGGCCATAAAGGGTGATTGAAATTGGAAGAGCCAAAAAAGATCAAGAAATTGATATATATATGGGTAGAATTTCCTTTTTGGATAATATATATTATAGTTTTATTATTAGTATTAATATTATTTTTGGAGAATTTAGAATGAAATGCCCGTGCTGGATTAAAAAAGCGTATGGTTGCTATTATTTTGAGCAGAAAGGAGCTAAAGCCTGCTCTGTTTGCTTCCATAATAAAAATCAATCATTAGATAAGTTTAAAGGTGAGGAAATTGGCAAGGGATAAGCATATGCCTTTGTTCTTGTATCTATTTGGGAAAGGATTAGACTTGATTGTTTTTATTCTTTATCTGTTCTTGTTTTTGACCTTATGTTATCTGATGATTAGGTTTGTAATGCGTTATGTACTAACTTATAGTTCGCAAAAATGCTCACCAAAACTCAAAACCCTGCGAAAAGAGAATAGATGATGAGATTGGAGCAAGTGGGTTCGATTCCCGCCTTCATTGAATCTCTTCGCAAGAGGGTTTGAGCTTCATAAAATCATAGACATTCAACGATATTAAAACATAAAATTTCCCCCTAATGGAATGAGGTAAAAAAATGAGTAATGAAGGATATTTACAAATTAAGATAAGAGAACTAAACGAAGAAGTAGAAAAGATAGAACAAAGAGTGAATATCTTATCTGAACAAATTGACAAAAATGTGGAGAGATTATTAAAAGCAAAAGATGAAATGATGAAAGACCAAGAACCAATGCTTAAAGCAAGGGATGCAGTAGAAGAAGTAAAAGAAGAAATGTTTAAGATTTCAAAATTCGTGGCTAAAGAAGAAGTAGATAAAGGAATGAATGAATTAAGATTTTTAGTCAATAACTTCGATAAAGAACAAAAGGAAATTATTCATAAGATTGGTAACGGAATAAATAAGGAGTTAGAATCAATCGAACAAAAAAGAGATATATCGTTTAGGACTTTTATACATTTCTTAAACGAAACATTGAATTTAAAATTGGTTATGGGAAGTTTACCTAATAATTTTAATAAAAAAGATATAATAAATGCAAAAAAGAAGTATGAAGAAAAGATAAAAAAAGAACTAGGGAGAAATTTTACCTCTGCTGAGGTCGTTGAATAAAGGCTAAATTCAATAGCCTTCGGCTACTTTCCCTCTGGGAATTTAGCCTTATACATTATGAGACATAAAAATTTGGAGGAACGATAATAATGAGAATTGAATTTGATAACGAGGGAGAGAAAATTCATATTAGTCCCCATTCAGATGCAGAAGATATAATTACAATAGAACAAACAGGAAGGCATTATTATATTGGAATCAATAAGAAATACAAAGACGAGATTGAAGTAAATGAATTTGAAGTGGGAAAAATATAGTCTCCAAATTTTAACGGTCTCATAATTTCCGTTAAATAAAATATTCACTCCGTTCATACTTCATTTGAACGGAAAACATTCAATCCAATAAATCCCCCGACACGACGAAAATGAAAAGGGGATTATATGGGTATCTTAAGCAAGTTTGGTGCCAATAAGGCAAAGGCAGCAGAGATATTCATAATCTTAGGGGCAAATAGAACAGGGGTTGAAAATGCCTTAAAGTTTGTATGATTATATTACTATATTATCAAGATAATATAATGGCTGAAAGGCGGAGGCGAGAAGATGGCGATAAGCGCAGAAGAATTGAAGGCTAATATAATGCAATGCACAGGCACAGAAGCATACCATAAGATAACTATGCTTCCTATGAACGCCACAGATGGCGTGGCTATGGTTGCGCAGAAGGCAGGAGCTTTCTGGTTGTTTGATGCGATTGCGAGTTATCAAGGGGAAGCAAAGATTAAGGCTTTATCAATTCAATTCTGGTATCTTGAAGTTAAAGACAAGAAGGCAGAGTTGTATTGCATAGAAGATTCAGGAAAGCCTAAGATTGTTTCACAGAAGATTGAATACACTAATTTTCCCGAAGGCAAATGGGAATTCTATGTGCAAGGAGATGTTTTGATGTTATCTAACGAATATTAGATGGAGGCGACACAATGAGCTATATTGTATTTGTAAGGAATTGGTGGAAGAATAATCCATCATGGCCAAATGGATTAGAGCCTGATGCTGGGGCAAGAAAGACTAAAATAGGAATGGTTGCAACAGAAGAAGAAGCACAAAAGATGTGCAAAGAATATGGCATTAAACATAAGCCAGGCAGATTAAGCAGAAAAGCAGAATATACGGATTCTGCAAATTATTAACTTTTGAACGGAGGCGGGAATATGCAAATATTGCAAGTATCCCAATTCTTCAAGGTTCCTGAAGGAACGAGTTGGGAAGATTTGACAAAAGTAGAAGATGAGCCTGTTCTTTTAACTGAGGACAAGAAACATTGCCTATGGACAGAAACTCCTAAGTTGAAGGAAGTAAAGAGAAATGAATATCCTTCCAAAGGAGAAGTATGGTATAAGAAAGGCAAGAAAGGATTGGCTGAGATTTACAAGGCAAACTACGACACAAGCGATTAGGAGGGCAAAATGCAATTTATAGAAATTAGCGGAAAGGACATCAGGGAAAAGCCAATAGAAGAGATTAAGGCAGATGTCAAAAAGAAGTTAGTTGATTACAGGGAAATTGAGAAAAGCATTGCAGAGATAGATGATGAGATTGATGACTTGAAGATGCAGAAATTGGAACTAGAGAGAAAACTACGAAAGGTTAATAAATTTGAAAAATAGAGATTAGAAATGGGGGCTGGGTTTTCGGCTCATTCTCCTAAAAACAAATTGAGCCGAAGAGGGTATCCTTTCTTGATAGGCTATCTTTGAGGGATTTCCTCCATTTTACCAGCCCCCACTAATATTCTGCTTATGAACATCATTACTGAGGATTTAAAGAGCCAGATAATAGAGCTCTATCCAAAACTAGGGGCAGCCGAGACTGCCAAAAGGGCGCATATAGAATACGCGAGATGCAAGAAGATTATACTTGAAGCAGGGATTTGGGTAAGACCACCTAATGCCCCAAGTGCAATAACTATGGATTTGAGGCATTTCAAGGACAAGTACTACAAGGAGCTTCTGAAATATACCAAAGGAACTGTCCTTTATGATTTCATCACAGATTACTTGAACAGCTATGGAGATGGCACAATTAAGGAATTGGCTAAGAAGTATAGCATAACAGATCCTACTGTCCAGAGATTAAGAGTTAAGTTAGAAATGCCTCAGTTATTTGATAAAGACCATCCGGGCTACAGGAAGATGGTTAAACGAATCAAGAGGCTTTATTTCAAAGGGCAAAGCAGTCTGCATATAGGGCCTGTTGTTAAGATGAGCCCTGAGAATGTAAGGAAGATACTTTTAGCCAATAATGTTGAGATGCGACCTTCTCATGTTACTGATTGCAAATATTTCAAGACTAAATCTCATTTATCTCCTACCAGATTATTGAAGGAGATTAAGAGGCTTTACACAGAAGAGAAGATGCCGTTGTGCGATATTGCAAAAGAGGTTGGAATCTGGGAAGGCACAGTATCTTCAAAATTGAAGGCTATGGGATTTGAGATAATCACGAGAAGAAGTGTGCATAAAATCACAGTAAAACCCAATTACAACATTATCGGGATTTACCAAGGGACTTCAAATCCTTATGTTGTTTATTATTTCAATGGGGATTATGAATTTGGGCATAGGGAGCATAGAGGGGTTAAGGGAAACTGCCTATGGTGCTTGGCTGAATTCACTTCTAACATTTCAAGAGGTCCAAGAAGGCAGAAGTATTGCTGCCGAAAGCATAATGAAAAAGCTAAGGATTTGAGAAGGGCATTAATCCCAAGAGTGATGAAAGGCAAGGTTAAGTTATACAAAAAGCATTTCGAGAACCTGGCTCTTGAATTCAAAGGCGACATTGACCAATTAAATTTACCTGATAATGTGAAGAAAAAGATATTGGAGGTAAGAAAATGTCTGAAAAATATGAAGTGAAAGTTGATGATGACTTTGTGACAATCAATGGAAAGGTTATGAATGTTGAGGACATTGAGGATATGGAGATGAAAGACTTGGCAAAAGGCAAATTGGTTCACAGCGGTTACACAGATGAAGGAGATGAATTTAATATCCACGAGATTGATGGGAAATTCTTTATGGATTATGAATGTGCAGCAGGGATAAGGATTGCTAAACTAACGATTACTTAATTAGTAATGGGGGTGAATAAATGAAACCTGAAACTCTAAAGGCTAAGTTAAAAGAGATTGAATGGCACAAGATTGAGACTGATTTCAAAATGCCATTCTCCCAGGGATATCTGATTAATGATTTATTAAAAAGATATTTTGTTGGGAAGAAGAAACCTAGAGTCTTGGAAGTCGGATGGCATTTGGATATCGTTGCCATCAAGACAACAATTCAGATAGTTGCCTGGAAGGATACGGGAATAGGTGCAAGATTCTTAGGGTTATTGAATCAGAAGAGTGGAGTTGTTGAGCAACATCCTGATGATACGGGAGTTAAGCAGAAATTGGTGTTCAATTCATTCAAGGAATTAAGGGACACAATAGACAAAAGAGACTTCAACAACATTCTTGGATTAAAGGCAAAGATAACCGAAAAGGATTATATGTATTTTCTTGAAGTGTTGCCACCAATGAGATGGAAGGAACATTCCTTTGTGTTATCAGAGGCATTGACAGACCAATTATATTACCAATTCAGCGAAACAAAAGAAGGTTATTTTGCTGAAGTTGTTAAACTTGAAGATGAGGAAGTAGAAGCATTTGAGATGGCATAGGAGGGTAAAATGAAAGGAAAACCATGCCCTATTTGTGGAAAGACTTGGTGCTTTTGTGAAAGCCACAAGTTTAAGGCTGAAGTGAGCCATGTATTTTATGGCAGAACTTTAGCTCAGGCTAACAGGGCATTAAAGAAATTCTACAATAGTGGCGGAAGAGAACTGATGGGGGCAAGTATGGCCACCTATCCTGGATCGGCAACAAAGAATGAATATGACAAGGGACTTATGAAAGAAATAGTCCGGTTGTTTGTTTCTTTGAGGGTGAGTTATGGATACACGGAAGAGGCTATACAGGAAGAGTTGAATAACTTGTTTCCTAGAATTGAAGAGGAAGTAAGCATATATTATCAGGAACTTAATGCAGAAATGGCTTATGAAAGAGCCAGAGAAGAAGGAAGGACAGGATGACTCAGGAAGAATATGACTTAAGGATTCTGTTGCTGGAAAAGGCAATAAGGATATTGAAAGGTGAGAGCAATGAAAATGTATTACCATAAAACTGATGGTGGAGCTGAATATCTATGCTCCGACAGAGTGAAAGGCACAACAGAAGGCAGTCTTAATTCAAAGTATATTGTTAGAATTGACGGGAATATCAAAACTGATGCTGAGTTATTTATACGGGTGAAATAATGAACATTTGGGATAAGGTAAAGGCAACTTTTGGCAGAAGCAACATAACCATAACCATAAACACAGCAAAAAGAACGTTTGAGTGGCATCTAGCAGGTATCACTACAAAAGAAAACGCAATAGATTCACTTCTTAGCCAGTATGAAAAGACTAATGATTTGCAGATTAGGAATAAGATAGCGCTCTATGTGAAAGAAATCTGGAGGCGACCTTAAATGGAAGCAGATGATATAAGAGAGACTGCGGAAAAAAGAATCAAGAAATTGATTTGGAAGGCATTGAAAAAGAAGAAGTTGCTGGAATTTATAAGAGATACCATAAAAGATGAAACGAATAGGCTATTCTGGAATTGGGAAAACAGGCATACTTCAAATAATGACAGGGTAAAAAGATTAGTTTTAGATGTTGCCAGCCTGAAGCAATCGCCGTTAAGGATTGATAACACGACATTAAAGAAATTTGTATTGCAATCAATAGGTGAGACTTTCCAAGCATGGCAAACCTATCATACTGATACTGAGTTAAGGATTGTTAATCTTGAAGTGAATATGTCCAATGTCAAAAAGGAAATGAAGAAATTGAGGGGAAATGATGAAATACACATACAGGATTGACTTCAAGGCATCTGCAAAGAGAATAGAAAAATTCATCAAGAGGTTTCATAGAACCAAGAGTTTTTCTAAATATATTGATAGAGAGGACACAGATTTGCCTTTTAATGAAGTCGAGAGAATAGAAAAGGAATTAAACGCAAAGATAGTTATTTTTGATCCTAATAACGTAATTCTTACAGAATAAAATAGCTGTGTAATTCAGCTGGAGGTGACTACAAATGGGAGCAATAAGTCTGTTAAACCAAATCTATAAGCAAAAGACTGCTGATTACGGAGAATTGGACGTAAGGGCAAAAGAGATAGAAGCCAAGAATGAGGCTAAAATGTATAAGGAAACTCCATTAAGAAAATTGGAGATAGAGAAAAAACAATTAGAGCGCAAGATAACAGCAATAAAGAAGAGATTTGGGACGGATAGCAACAATTGGGAAATAAAGAAGAAGATGCAGGCAGCAATTGCAGCAAGGAAAACAGAGATTGAGGCAAAACTTATATCAGTTGAGGCAAAAGAAGCCACCCAATTAATCATAGGATTTCAGAAATGGTGGCCTAAAGAAGTTTAATGTTTGAACAGATTGTTCAAATAAATTGGCAACTTAGTTGCTGGGGGTGAATACAATGGGAAACGAGATTATGGAATTGAAGACTCTTGAAGTGACTGAGTTGAATATTCCATCAACCAAACTGAACTTTATGCAGGAGAAGAAATACAGGGAATATGGATATCAGGTCCTTAATGAAATTGGGGAAATGATGACCAAGATCCAAGAAGAAGAGCATAAAAGATTTGTTGCAGAGAACAAGCAGAAGATAATTCAAGACATTGCAGCAAAGAATCCTGGAATAAAGAAAATATTGGCTAAAATCAATTCAAGGCTAAATGCAATAAGGTCTCACACAATTCTAAGAGATACGGGTGCAGATGAATTGCAGAACCAGATTGATGCATTGCAAGCCAAAAGGAATAACTTGGTTGAGAATTGGGATAACAAAATCAGCACAGAAGTCATTGAACTGGAGAAAATCAGAAATGACCTGAATAAGGCTGGAACCTTTGACACAACATTCCTTCAGCGTATAACCAAGGATGATGACAACAGGAAGCGAATGATAGAGGTCAGAGGGATAGAGACAGACTTTAATCCAGAAATGCTGATTAAAGAGACAGAGATAGAAGAGAAATTAGATTGCCTCTTTGAGAAGCACGCAAAGGACACATTCAGGACAGCTGCAATAATAAAGCAGATGAAGGACAAGCTTGAGGAGATTATGCTCTTTGATGAGAAGAAGCTTAAGCCTTTGTTTGAGCAGGTATTGACTCTGAAAAAGCTTGTCAATGGCAAATATGCAGCATTATTCCTGGGAGAGTAAAGATGCAGTTTAAGGACGTTCAGTTCTTATCTGCTGCTGAAAAGGAAAAGGTCTTTCGGGCCTGGAAGCGATTTCTAAATGGTGGCTTGAAGGAAGAGAGCTTTACAGATGCTCTCTATAAGCATTTGAGTTTAAATTGCTCCTTTATAGCCCATTATAACAGGGAAGGATTTTGGGGAACTTACTTTGCAGACCCGGAAGACTCATTTAAATTCTTTCAGCAGTTTGATAAGGACAAAGGATACCAAAGCTGGGAATATGGCTGGAACTTCTTGGACTCTGAGGAATACAATGACATAAACAAGGCCATGTGTGATGAATTTGAGAAACGCAAGAAGTCAATGTATGCCAGATTCAAAGTTGAAGCAAAAGACAACAAGTTAGCCGAGATTAAAAGGCTGCAAACAGAAGTGACAGAATTGGGGACAACAGAACAACAACAAAACATAAGCGGGGTGAGAAATATGCCGACTAATTCAAGCGAAGTAAACGAAGAAATAGGGGAAGATGATGATGATAACTATGATGACGCCTATGATGATGACGGAGATGATGAGCCTGAAGAAGAGGTTATACCAAATGAAGAAAGGCTTGCTAAGGAAAAGGAGAAGGAACTTAAAGAGAAAGAAGAAAAGGCTCAGACAAGATTAGGTAATTGGGGTTAAGATGAAAAGGAAAGACAAGGCAACATTAATCATTTGGATAGGCTAAATCTATGGTGATACCAAAGGTTCTTAGGTGAAAAATGAGCAAAGAATATCAAAAACTCTATTATCAAGAACACAAAGACGTAATTAAAGCTAGAAGCAAGCAGCGAGCTGAAACACACAAAGAAGAAATAGCCAAATATATGGTTAAGTATGCAAAAGACAATGCTGAGCAAATTAGCAGTAGATTGAGGCAAACTTATCTACGATTAAAAGCGGAAGGCTATTACCAAAAAAATAAAGAGAAGATTAAACTTCAAGACAGGAAACACAGGCAAACACATCAAGAACAAGTAGATGCAAGAGCAAGAGCAAAAAGGTTGAAACTAAGGGGTGCAGTCTGCCAAGATTGTGGCTCTACAGAGAAATTGCATTTCCATCATACAGATTATAAAAATAATTTAGGCATGACTTTATGCCCAAGGTGTCATGGAAGAAGAACAAGGGAGGCAAGGAATGTTACCTAAAGTTTTGCGAGTTTCAGTTTTCAACAACTTTAATTACACAGAAAAGGAATTTGTTCAGCTTGATGAACTTGCGGAGAAAAGGATTGACTTGAATATATTTGTCAATTCAAACAGCTATAACAAGATTACAGGGAATTATCCTGCGATAGTCACAATCAATCCGCCGATTGACAGATTCATCAGGCCTAGAGGCGACATCAACTTGATTAAGGCTGCCAGGATAAAGTATGTTTCAGATGGAAGTCCAAAAGTAATTAGGGCATTTCAGGACTCTTTGGGCTGGTGCCTGAACAATAATATCCCTGTGCTGATTACCTATATGAGATTCAGGAAAGAAGAAACACTAAAGGGATTAACGATGTCCAAATTCAATTATGTCTGGGCAAAGAATTACTTCAGGCAGAAGATAAAGCGAAAATGGGCAAATCCCCTAATCAATTATTGTGATCCAAAAGAACAAGGCTGCCCTTCCTGCATGAATTGCGCAAGGCTTACATTCGGATTTGAAAAGGCAGACTTGTATTCTATCAATTTAAGTTCATCAGGGATCTGTAACGCCAATTGCCCTGATTGCTATGTCAAGACAATAAGCCAATGGCATGATGGTAAGATTTGCATGGATAAGATTATGCAAAACACAAAGCAGACAGGCAAGAAAGACTTTAAGATTTATAAGTATGGGCAGAAGAAATTAACATTCGACAACTTTATCAAATGGAATGAAACTAATATAAATAAGTAATGATTACTTTATTCAAAAGTAATGGGGGTGAAATGATGGGACAAAGAAAAGGCTATAAACAAAGCCCTGAGCATATTAAAAATAGAATAGAAGGGCTTAAAGGAGTGACTCTTACACAAAGATTTGGACAGGAAAAAGCCCAAAAAGTGAAAGACAATATGAGTAAAGGCAGGAAAGGAAAGTTAGTAGGTAAAGACAATCCGATGTATGGAGAAAAAGGATGGAATTGGAAAGGAGATAAAGCTGGTTATGCAGCGATTCACTATTGGGTAAGAGCCCATAAACCTAAACCTGAATGTTGTGAAGATTGCAAGAAAGCAAATAAAGAATTAGAATTGGCAAATATAAGTGGGGAATATAAACGAGATATTAATGACTATAAATACCTCTGCCCAAAATGCCATTTTGAGTTTGATTTCAGATGGAGATTCTTGAAGCAATATTCAGACAAAGGAAATGCATATATCAAGAAGTATGTCGATGCACTTAAGAAATGCAGAACAGATGAAGAAATAGGAGCAATCTGTGATAGAGTGTATTCCGATGGCTTTACCGATGGAACAAATGAAGGAAGTGATCCAGATAAAGTCAGAGAGGATATGGCATCTCAGAAAGAATGGGAAAGAGATGGTATGGATTAATGGAGGTTAAACAATGCCAACAACAAAAAACAAATTGTGTCTAGATTGCGGTAAACTATGACGGAAGAAATAATAAAAATAATTAAAGACGCTGAAAAACAAAGACACAATAATCATATTCAAGCTGGAAAGCAAAACTGGGAACAAGTAAGGCGAGAAGCAAAGAAAGAAGTGTATTACCATATATCCAAAATACTTAAAAAATGGGATTATAGTCATTACCCCAAAGAATGTATTACTGAGTTAAAGAATTATATACAAAATAAACGTCACCTTCCAACTTTTGCCGAGCAAAAGCGACATAATAATGATTTAATCAAAAGCAGTTTTACAGAAGTGAAGAGAAGAATGAAAGAGGATAAGAAAAATTCAACAGAAATGCCACAGACGAAGATAGAAACATTTAAATAATAGATGTATATATAAAATCTATGTATCGAGGCACCAGACTCCGAAACAGGGCTTGCTTACTATCCAACAGGTTTAAGAAACCTTTGCGGGAATTTTACACCTGAGTTTAGCTAGTTCTAAATTAGGAGTGGTGACACCTGCCCTAGGAAGTTATTTTAGAGGATGACCAAATTGAAGAGAATTTGTGAATATTGCGGACAAGAACTTGAATTGCCAAGTCAATTGACAAGAATGAACAAAAGATTTTGCAATAGAAAATGCAAAGATAAGCAATTGAATTTATGCAAATGTGGAAGAAAAAAATTGGTAAGATCTACTCATTGCATAATCTGCCACAAAGAAAGGAATGTTCCTAATTGGAAAGGAGGTAGTGCAGGTTATACTGCTTTACATGAATGGTTGCACAAAAGAAAGCCTAAACCTAAATTCTGTGAGGAATGTGGATTAAAACCTCCTCATGATTTGGCTAATATTTCTGGAGAATACAAAAGAGATTTAAATGATTATAGATGGCTATGTCACAAATGCCATATGCGAATTGATGCTGCCAGAAACAGAAATTCTGCCAAGCAATATGCTTATAGACGACATCAGTTATTTCAAAAAGGAATAGGCAATCGGCTTATACCAACCAATGATATTTAATAATCATTTGTGTCCAAACCAAACCAAATGAAAGCAGATGAGGAGGAGAGTAATCTCCTTCTTATCTTTTTAATAGTGGAACAGCATTAGGGCGATCAAGTTGTGGTAGAACAATAAGCATAGATTCATCTCCGCTTATTGGTAGCCCTGTGCTCCACAATATCCTATTCTTAACTCGATGGGAAGAGATTGCATCCCAACAACGAAACAAAGGAGGATGAGACACATGGAATTTAGAATAACCCATAAAGGACTTATTGGTTATGAAAATGTAAACTTTGCAGTAGACCTAGTAAAGCTAACTAAGGAAGCTAAAAATAAAAGTTATCCCAATATTTCTAACTGTTGTAAAGCTGTGCTTAAGCAAACTAAGGCTTGCAGCATTTGTGGCAATCCTGTTAATTCTCAGGAATGTGCCTGTAAGCAATTTAAGTTAGGGAAAGAAGAAATAGCTATTAGCTCAGAGCACTTAGAATCAATCAAGCAACAACTAGACAGTGATTGCATTGTTATAAGTGAATTCAGAGAAAAAAGCGAAATTCCAGAATTATACTTTACTGATGCGGTATTTGCTGTTAAGCAGCATAAGAAGTATAAAAAAGATTACTTGGAATACGCAGAGATACTTAGCCAGACCAATAAAACAGCTATTGGTGAATTTGTTCTGAGAAGCAGACCTTAT
>Ga0315285_10005196_pt1 | contig 13461 bp, 11 predicted proteins | sample YL17G09_36_MG_FD_203698 | JGI IMG/M metagenome (GOLD analysis project Ga0315285, IMG submission 203698) | Sediment microbial communities from Yellowstone Lake, YNP, Wyoming, USA - YL17G09_36 | ecosystem: Environmental > Aquatic > Freshwater > Lake > Sediment | place: USA: Wyoming | collected... | reverse complement strand
CGTCGCCCTGATCGGCCTCTTCACGTCGGCCTTCATGTTCATGTCCATGCTGCTGTCGCCGATCCTCGGAGGATACTCCGACAGGTTCGGGAGAAAGAAGCTCATAATAATCGGGCTCATCGGCGACATCATCTTCGGCGCGATGACCGGCGTCGTCCCATCGTGGGAATGGCTTCTCGTCGTCAGGGCGATCAACGGCGCCGTGACGGCCGCCGCAACGATCCCCGCGGAGGCGCTGCTCGTCGACCTGGCTCCGCCGGACAGAGTCGGCGAAGCCGTCGGCTTCGTCATGGCGTGTGGGATGGTCGGGCGGAACATCGGCCCCCTCTTCGGAGGGGCCATACAGTGGTTCTCACTCTCGTCGGGATTGACCTTGATCGACAGTTACAGGGTCCCATACTTCGTCGACGCCGGATTCGCCGCCATCTCGGCTCTCCTGATAGCCTTCGGCATCAAGGAACCCAAGGTCGACGCGAAAAAGATGGAGGAGGAGAAAGAGAACAGGAAGGGGATAAAGATCCCGAGGGTCTACAAGATACTCCTACTATGCGCCTTCATCACCGGCATCGGCGAGGGCTTCCACCGCCCGATCATAGCGCTGTTCTTCAACGATGTCTTCGGGGCCGAGCCTTTAGAGATAGGCCTAGTAATGACCTTAGCCGGCTTCGTCACCCTCTTCGGCAGCTGGATCGCCGGACGGGCCTCTGACAGGTTCGGCAGACGGATAGTCATAGCGATGGGAGGGATCCCGGCCCGCCTCTTCGGCGCCGTCATCCCCTTCAGCGGAGGCTTCGACGTCGCGTCGATCCTCTATTCGGCAAGGAGCTTCATGTGGAGCGTTTACAACGTTGGGCTGCGGGCGCTCAGGGCGGACCTGGCACCCCCGGAGATACGGGGTAGACTGTTCGGGCTTTACAGGATGTGCTTCGACGCCGGAGACATCTTCGGCCCACTGATGGCGACCTACCTCTACGACCTCTACCGGTTCGATACGTTCAACATCGGCGCCGTAACCGTGCCAGGATACGGCATCCCGTTCTACATCAACTCCTTCATGGGGCTGATAACCCTGGCGATACTGCTCCTCTTCGTCAAGGTGGGACGCCAAACCACCCCGGGCTCTGAGACAAAAACCCAGACCCCAGAATGAGAAAAAGTCAAAGAGGCACAATGTATTGCGATGGGCATCTTTCAATCAAACACAGGCATTATCTCAACGAAGCGTATTTTCAGTGCTCTGAAGCGATCTCCAATCGGAGCCTGAGACGGGTTTTATCTACCTCCTCCCAACTCATATTTGAGGCTTCTTCGATGAATGTGAAGGCCGCGAACGGTCTCGTTAGGATCCTGAAGAAGGAGGGGGTCGGCTGGGTCTCCACCTTCCCGACGAACATCTTCACCAACGCGTGCGGCGAGGAGGGCGCCGAGAACCTGATGGTGAGGGACGAGCGCTTCGCCGTCGCAGTCGCGGACGGCTTCAGCCGCGTCTCGGACGGTAAGCGGTTCGGCGTCTGCTCCTTGATGGGGGGCCTGAACGCCGCGGGGACCGAGATGGCCTACGGCGCCATCGCCCAGGCCTACGAGGACTCGACCCCGCTCCTCTGCCTCACGGACGGCGTCCCAGGCGACAGGGCGGGGCTGGAGAGGTTCAACATAGAGGACGGCTTCACGCCCGTCTCCAAGTGGACCGGCTATATAAACAGGGGGAACAGGGTCCCGGAGTTCATGAGGAGGGCATTCACGATGTTGAGGACCGGCAGACCCAGCCCCGTATTGCTTCAACTACCGGGCGGCCTCGAGGAGTACGAGGAGGACAACTACCCGTACGAGCCTGTGAAGGGCTGGAGGAGCCAGGCAGACCCGAGGGACGTCAGGCAGGCAGTCAGGGCGATCAGGGAGGCCAGGAAACCCATGATCTTCGCGGGGCAGGGCGTATTCTATGCCGACGCCTGCGAGGAGCTGAGGAGGCTATCGGAGCTGCTTCAGCTGCCGGTGCTCACGACGCTGAAGGGGAAGAGCGCCTTCCCGGAGGACCACCCTCTGAGCCTAGGCGTCGTCGGGCCCCCCGCGGAGCGCTTCCTGAAGACCTCGGACCTCGTCTTCACCGTCGGATACGGCTTCAACCCGAGCCAGTTCGCCCACGCCATCCCAAGGGGGAAGAGGATAGTTCAGCTCGCCCTGGAGGAGTCTGACGTCAACCGTGGCTACCCCGTGGACCACGTGGTCCTGGGTGACGCGAAGCTCGTCCTTGGGCAGATGATCGAGGAGGAGGAGAGGCAGGGAGCCGTGAAGAGGCCTGGGCTCCTCGAGGAGATCGAGGTCGTCAAGAAGGAGAAGATGGCGAAGTACGAGCCCTTCCTCGCCTCAGACGAGAGGCCCATCAACCCGTACAGGGTCTACAACGAGCTGATGGGGGTCCTCGACCCGTCGAACAGCTTCGTCACCCACGAGTCGGGGAACACTAGGGACCAGCTCGTCACAGTCTACGAGGCCAGGATACCCCACGGCTTCCTCGGCTGGGGCAACGTCTCCACCCTGGGCTTCGGTCTCGGCGCATCAATGGGCGCAAGGCTAGCGTTCCCTGAGCGGCAGGTCGTCAGCGTCACGGGCGACGCGGGCTTCGGATACCAGGTAGGCAACTACGAGACCCTCATCCGGAACAAGATGGGGATAACCACGGTCCACATCAACAACTCCGGCTTCGGCGGCTACGGCCCGGGCTTCTGGGGCCCGGGACACTCCCCCTACACGAGCAAGGTGACGCCTTCTGACATCGTCCACACCGCGAAGGCCGTCGAGGGGCTAGGGATCGCGTCGGAGCGGGTCGAGGACCCGGACGAGATAGCGCCGGCGCTCAGAAGGGCGCTTAAGCTGAACGGCTCGGGGAAGCCGGCGTTCATCGAGGTCATCTGCAAGCAGCACCCAGTCTACGGCGGATGGATGAGGGCTTAAGGCCTCAATTTCACCGTTTCTCCAGTTCTTCCTCGAGCCTGGCCCGCGAGTCCTTCAGCTCCTCCTCGGTGAACTTACGCGTCGCCAACCGCCTTGCCACCTGGTCGGCTCCCCTCTCCATGCCCTCCGGGAGCTCGAGCAGCCTGAAGAGCTCCCTCTTGCAGGCTGCCGCCGCGAGGAGGGCCTCCCTCCTGAGCTTCGCCTCCACGTGCCTGACCTTCCTCCTGTTGTAGCCGTAGACGACGCCGTCGAGGAACGCCTCCGTGTACTCCTCCTGCCGCGTCCTCGACGAGAAGAACCTGTCCCCGAACTGCCCGGTGGGGATGATGGAGCCTGCGTCGAACGTCATCTCGTAGAGGAGCGGCTTCGACGGCTCGAGCTCCTTCCCGGCGGCCTCCGCCGCCCCTGGCAGGGGGTTCATCTGGCTGGCGAGGAAGTAGACCTCCGTCTCCCTCAGGGCCCTGTCGCCGCTCCTGTAGGCCATGTGGTAGTCCGTCGTGTAGGTGCCCTCCTCGTCGACGAGGTGGTTGGCGGTGTGGGAGTTCGTCATGTATCCTCCCCCCTTCTGGACGGTGCCGTGGAGGAGACCCGCGTCGTGGTGGGCCCTCAGATTGGAGCCGCAGCTCGACCCGAGCCAACGGAGGAAGTCCCCGCAGTCACGGTTGGGGAGGAGCTTCTCGACGGCGGGGTGGAGGAACCCGTAGAGCACCTCGTCGACCCTCACGTCGGTGGGCTGGGCCATAAAGACGCAGGCAGCCTCCACCGTCCTCCCGGAGAGCCTGAACCTCTCAAGCAGCGACTCCCTCGGCGTCGAGGCGAGCATCTGGAAGAGCTCGACCCTGTCCCCGAGGTCGATCACCGTGACGCCGCCGTAGAGGCCGATCCCGACGGGCCTAGGAGCCGGACAGCCGGCCTCCCTCGCCTCGGCCGTCCTCCTCAACTCGTTCTCAGCCTCCTCAAGCGTCGAGAACCCCCAGATCAGGCGGCCGCTCCCGATGTTCACGTCGCCGAGCCAGTACGTGCAAATTTTGTCGCCGGCCCAGAAGGGTCTGGAGCTCCCCGTGGGTATGCCGATGGCCTTCGCCTTGAGCCACCCACCCCTCGCCGGGAGGACGGCCGCCCTGAATCCGCTGGCGTAGGCCTCGACGCCGACCGTATCCGTCTGCCCGAAGTCGCACATGAGGGGGACCTCGTCGGCCTTGAAGGGGTAGAGCGAGGGTTCCAACAGCCTCGTGGCTCCAGGAACGATGCGAAGGGCGGTCTTCCCCCTAAGGAGACTAAGGAGCCTCTCGACGCTCATCCCTACAGCCTCCGGTTGACGGGCTAAATACCTTCCGCGGCCACGCGAATCACGCCCCCACAGCTCTTTTTACCTCGGTCCACGCAAGTCTCCAGCGTGAAGCCTGTTGTTTAAGACGCACGTGGATGAGGGCGCCGCCCTCAGGCTCCTCGGGGAGCTGGTGAAGATCAACTCGGTGAACCCGAGCCTGGTCCCGGGCGCCCCGGGCGAGGCCGAGATAGCCGAGCACCTCGCCGACTATATGAGGTCTCTCGGGCTTGAGAGCCGTTTGGACGAGGTTAAACCGGGCCGGTGGAACGCCATTGGAGTGCTGAAGGGCTCGGGGAGCGGCAGAGACCTCATGCTGAACGGGCACACGGACACGGTCGGCATCGACTACATGACAATCGAACCCTTCAATCCCGTCGTGAAGGAGGGGAGGATGTACGGCCGCGGCGCCTACGACATGAAGGGTGGGCTCGTCTCCAGCCTCGCAGCCGTCAAGGCGCTGGTCGACTCCGGTGCAGAGCTGAGGGGAGACTTGGTGGTAGCCGCCGTCTGCGACGAGGAGTACGCAAGCGTTGGCACAGAGAAGCTTATGGAGAAGACGCGGGTGGACGCCGCCATCGTCGGGGAGGCGAGTTCCCTGATGATAGTGCGTTGCCACAAGGGTTTCGCCTGGATCGACGTCGAGTCGAGGGGGGTCGCGGCCCACGGGAGCGCCTGGGAGACCGGCGTCGACGCAATCTCGAACATGGGCCCTGTCCTCACCGGCCTCAGCGAGCTCGGGAAAGGGTACCTGAGCCGCAGACACCCCTTCGTCGGCCCCGCCTCCGTTCATGCCAGCACGATCAGGGGTGGCTTGGAGCTCAGCACCTACCCCGATAGGTGTCTACTCCAGATAGAGCGTCGGCTGATCCCCGGCGAGGAGAGGAAGGACGTTGAGGGGGAGATGGAGGTTCTTCTAAGGCGCGTAGCCGAGGCCGACCCCAAGTTCAGTGGAAGCTACGAGATCACCTTCTACCGGGATCCAATGGACGTTCCGGAGGGCGAGGAGATATGCCAAACCCTGAAGGGCTGCGCGAAGGAGCTTCTAGGCTTCACCCCCGCCTTCATCGGTGGCGGAGGCTGGCTCGACACCCAGATCATCTGGGAGAAAGGCATACCCGCGGTTGCCTTCGGCCCCAGCGGAGAGGGAGCCCACTCCGCGGTGGAGTGGGTTGACCTCAAGTCGGTCCTCGACGCAGCGAAGGTCCAGGAGCTGGCCATCAGGCGCTTCTGCGGCGTCAAGGAAGCCTCCTGAGTCCTCAGCACCGGACCTGAGAAACCACTTTTACCCTGTGCATGGATCGACTGGGTGATGGCACCGTTGGTCGATGAAAACCTCCTGAGCAGGTGCGGCATCTACTGCGGCGCCTACTACATCTACAGGTCCCACAGGGACGGAGGTAAGTTCCTCGACCACGTTGCGGGGTGGCAGAAGGCGCCAAAGGAGAAGGTCAGGTGCCGTGGCTGCCTCGGTCCCCTCGAAGAGATGTGGCAAAACTGCCGAAAGTGCGTCGTCCGATCATGCCTCGAGGCCAATGGGTACGGCTTCTGCCACGAGTGCCCCGTCTTCGAGGACCGTTCATGTGAGAAGTTCGAGAGGCTGAGCAGGTTCTGCGCCGAGAGGGGGGAGGACATCAGGGGCGCCTTGATGAGGATGAGGGCCGGCGAGGCCGGTGAGTGGCTTGAAGAGCAGGACGCGAGGTGGAGGTGTCCCAGCTGCGGGCGGCCCACCTCCTGGTACGAGAAGAGCTGCCACCACTGCGGAGGCAAATTAAAGGACTAGGCGGGGCCTCCCCTCTTCGCCGAGGCGTGGCTCAGGATATCCCCGACGTTCAGTATCTCTAGCGTGCTCGTCCTGCCGGGCGCCTCGAGGGTGGAGCCTGAGACGAGCATGATGACGCTGCTCCTCTCAAGGTGGCCCTCCTCGAGCCCCACGGTGACCGCCCTCAATATTAATTCGTTCCTATCCTCCGTCCATGGTACGTCGAGTGGCTGAACGCCCCAGAAGAGGTGCATCCGCCTGGCCACCTTCTCATCCCTCGCCACGGCGAGTATCCTGGTCCTCGGCCTGTACTTGGAGACCATGAGGGCGCTGAACCCGCTCCTCGTCACGACGATGATGGCCGCCGGCTTCACCGACTCGACGGCCTCAGCCGCCAGGCTGCCTATGAGGTCGGGGATACGCTGCCCCGCCTTGGTCCCCTCGATCCTCCTCAGCGGCGCGCCCTCTTCGACGGCCCTGCCGAGGCTGTTCATAGCCCTCATGGCCTCCAGCGGGTAGAGCCCGGTCGCCGTCTCCTCGCTCAGCATCACGGCGTCTGCGCCGTCCAGGATCGCGTTGGCGACGTCGCTCGCCTCTGCGCGTGTCGGACGAGGGTTCAGGACCATCGACTCGAGCATCTGGGTGGCCACTATGACGGGTTTACCCACGGCGTTGCATTTGCCTATTATGCTCTTCTGGAGCAGCGGCACCTCCCAGGGTTTCACCTCGATGCCGAGGTCGCCGCGTGCCACCATGACGCCGTCGCTCGCGGCTATGATCTCGTCCATGTTCCTGATCGCCTCGCCGTGCTCTATCTTGGAGATGACGGGCTGGTCTCCGCCGGCGTCCCTAACCGCCCTCGTGAAGTTCTCGACGTCGCGCCCGTCCCTGATGAACGAGGCCGCGAACCAGTCGACCTCCTCCTCGACGCCGAACCTGATCCCCTCAAGATCCTGCTCCGTTGGCGGCCTCACAGACAGGGTCGCGCCCGGCGCGTTGACGCCCTTGTGGCTCGAGACCTCGCCACCTGAGACAACGCTTCCGGAGAACCCCTTGAGGTCGCCGTCTATCGAGTCGACTGTGACCTCGATGAGGCCGTCGTTGATGAATACTCGGCCCCCCACCCGTACCTCGGCCGGTAGCCTGTCGTAGTTCACGGGCAGGACGCGTCTGTCGCCCACGACGGGCTCCGTGGTGAAGTAGACCTCGTCGCCCTTCCTGAGCACCGCCGGGCCGGCTATCTCGCCGAGCCTCATCTTTGGTCCAGGGACGTCGACGAGGACGGCGACGCCTCCGATCCCCCTGAGCGTCCTTACGACCTCCCTGTGCTCCTCCTCCGCGCCGTGGGAGAGGTTCAGCCTCGCGACGTCCATCCCCGCCTCGACCATCGCCCCAAGCATCTCGGGGGAACTCGAAGCAGGCCCTACAGTGCAGACAATCTTAGAACGCACGTAATCTTCGCCAGACAAGCCTCAGCCCTCAAAGTTTGATCCTCTTCTCAGCCCTTTTAAGCACCGCGCAGCCGCGCCCTTCATAAGGTCTGGGAGCCTGAGTAGAGGATTGAGCTGGGATGCCCTGCCTGCTGATCATCCACGGGGGGATAGGAGCCGGCAAGACGACGACCGCCACGGCGCTGGCCGAGAGAGCGAGGATGAGAGGCATCCATGTGAGGGGCGTCCTGAGCAGGCGCGTCTTCGAGGCGGGCCGGCTCATCGGCTACGACCTCCAGGACGCCGATGGCGGTCGCCTCTTCCCCCTCGTCAGGCTGAGGAACATGGTCACCGGAGAGGGGTGGGACACCCTCGGCAACCCACTCTACACATTCTCCCTCGTGGGCTTCAGGGAGGCGAACAGGCTCCTCTCCGAGGCGGCCGAGAAGCTCGACGCCTCGACTCTGATCATCCTCGACGAGTACGGCGGCGTCGAGTCATGGGGGCTCGGGCTGCGCCGGGGTGCGGAGGCTGTCCTCGGCTCCCTCTGCAGGGGGGGCGCGGCCGTCTTCCTATGCAGGACTGAAAGGGTCGACGAGGTCGTCGCCCTCGCCTCGGGGAAGGTCGACAGCGTCCTCTGCCTCGAGGCGGGCGACCATGAGGCGGCGTGGAGGATCGTCGCCGGATGCCTAGGGCTGAAGCCTTGAAATATCCCGTATGCGATTCTATCCTACACGGTGGGCGCAGGATGGAGTACGATAAGATTCTCGGGGACCTGCTCGGCAGGGACGAGTACCTCGTCGTCGGCAAGAGCGTGGTCAGGACCGACGCCCTGGACAAGTGCCTCGGCAGGGCGAGGTTCACAGCGGACTACATCCCAAGGGGGACCACGGTCGTCAAGGTTCTCAGGAGCACAAAGCCCCACGCCCTCTTGAGGCGCGTGGACGTCTCAGCGGCCCTCGACGTGCAGGGCGTGGAGGTGGTGCTGACGGGCGCGGACGTGCCGGGCGAGAACCAGATAGGCTACGCGCTGCCCGACCAGCCCTTCCTGAACGACGTTAAGGTCCACTATGTCGGCGACCCCATAGCCCTCGTCTGCGCCCGAGACGAGGACGTAGCCCAGGAGGCGCTCGACGCCATCCAGGTGGAGTACGAACAGCTTCCCGCGGTACTCGACATAGACGCGGCTCTAGCCGAAGGAGCCCCCGTGATCCACAAGGAGAACAACGTCGCCGTCACGACCCAGATCAGGAAGGGCGACGCCGAGAAGGGGTTCAAGAAGGCGAAGGTCATCGTCGAGGACACGTACTGGTCGCCGTACCAGGAGCACATGTGTATCGAGCCGGAAGCCGCGTACGCGGTGCCTGACGGCGCCGGGAAGGTCACCGTCGTCGCCTGCATGCAGAGCCCCCACCTGGTGAGGGAGAAAGTAGCCCACGTCCTAGGCTGGGGCCTCAACCAGGTCAGGATCATCCAGGCCCTCACCGGCGGTGCCTTCGGGAAGAAGGACGACACGGGTCCGCTGATAAGCGCCTACGCTGCCTTGGCGGCTGTGAAGACCGGGAAGCCGGCGGCCATAGTCTACGACCGCAGCGAGGTCATGGCGACGACGCCTAAGAGGTTCCCGGTCAGGTTCAAGTACAGGAGCGGGGCCGACGGGAAGGGCAAGATGACCGCCGTTGAGGTCGACATAACGCTTGAGTGTGGCGCATACGCGAACCGCGCCCCGTTCTGGCTATGGAGGCAGACCGCCCACGCCTGCGGCCCATACGAGGTGGAGAACGTCTCCGTCGATGGACGAGCCGTGTACACGAACAAGGTCTACGGCGGCAGCTTCCGCGGCTTCGGCAACCTGGCCCTCCACTTCGCCGCGGAGCAGCAGGTCGACAAGCTCGCCTACGAGCTCGGCATGGACCCGGTCGACTTCAGGCTCAGGAACATCCTGCGAGAGGGCTCCCACACGACGTGCGACCAGATCCTCGACAGCAGCGTCGGCTTAGAGGAGTGCCTCAGAGGCGTCGCCGAGGCGTCAGGGTGGGCGAAGCACCGCGAGCCGGTCAGGAACGGGAGCAGGGTGAGGGGCTGGGGCGTCGGCTGCGCCTACCACGGGAACAGCACGAGCCGCAGCACCCCCGACTGGAGCGCCGCGAGCCTGATGCTCCACGAGGACGGCACCCTCACCTACCGCACAGCCATATGCGAGATCGGGCAGGGGAGCCCCTTCGGACACGCTAAGATCGTCGCGGAGATCGTCGGCGCAAGCATCGGCTCCATCAAGATCGAGCAGCCCGACACGGACTCGACGCCGGACTCCAAGCCGACCCACGGGAGCAGGGGCCTCATGATGGGGGGCACCGCCGCGGCCGACGCCGCGATCAAGCTCAGGGAGAGGATGGTCAGGGTCGCCGCAGACATGCTCGGCTGCCCCCAGGAGCAGGTGGAGCTCCGCGACAGCGTCGCGTACAACAGGAGGAAGCCGGGCGTCAAGATACCCTTCAACGAGCTCGCGGAGGAGATGCACGCCAGGGGTGAGAACCCCGGAAGCTACGGCTTCTACGCCTCGCCTAAACGGTTCTTCGACCCCGAGACCGGCCTAGGCGTCAACTACTCCGTCTACACCTTCGCCGCGAGCGTCGCTGAGGTCGAGGTCGATCTCGAGACTGGGCAGGCCGAGGTGGTGAAGGTCTGGCCGGCGATGGACGTTGGCAAGGCCATCGACCCCCTCATGGTAGAGGGGCAGATCCAGGGCGCGGTCTCGCAGGGGATAGGCTTCGCCCTGATGGAGAACCTTCAGCTAAAGGACGGCGTCGTCCTCAACCCCGGCTTCAAGGACTACGTGGTACCGTCTGCGATGGACACGCCGGAGATAGACGACACGATAATCGTCGAGTCCGCCTACAGGTACGGGGCGTTCGGCGCGAAGGGAGTCGGGGAGCCCGCCATCATAAGCATCGTCCCCGCGGTGGTCAACGCCATACACCACGCGACGGGGCTGAGGTTCAGCACCATACCGGTGACCCCGGACCGCCTGCACAAGGCGCTGAAGGAGGCGGAGAGATGAGGCCGCTGACGGGATTCGAGCTCCTCAGGCCGAGGACCCTGGTTGGGGCGCTGGAGATTATGGCGACCCTCGAGGAAGCCCAGCCCATAGCCGGAGGCACAGACCTCATCCCGACCTTCAGGGACCTCGGCTGCAAGCCCGGGAACCTCGTCGACCTCGGTCTGATACCCGAGCTCAACTACCTCTTCGAGGAGGGGAGATACGTCAACATAGGTCCCACAACCACCCATGCGCAGCTGCAGGCGTCGAATCTGATCAGGGAGAGGGCTCAGGCCCTCCACGACGCCGTCGATGTCCTAGGAAGCGTCCAGATAAGGAACAGGGGAACCATCGGAGGCAACCTGTGCAACGCCTCGCCGGCCGCCGACACGGCGCCGCCTCTGCTTGTGCTGGATGCCGAGGTCGCCGTCTCCTCCCTCGACGACTCACGGTGGATGCCCCTCCAGGAACTGTTCGCGGGACCGAAGATGACCACCCTCGACCCGGACGAGCTCCTCACGGGCATCAGGTTCCCCAAGACCGAGGGCTCTGGCTCAGCCTTCCACAGGCTGTGCAGGAGGAGGGGATTCACCCTGTCGGTGGTGAACGCCGCCGCCTACGTCGAGCGCGAGGGCGGAACCTGCAGGTCGGCGAGGATAGCCCTTGGCTCCGTTGCCCCCACCCCGGTGAGGATAAACGAGGCCGAGGGAAAACTCGAGGGGAAGAGGATGACGGGGGCGCTGATCGACGAAGCAGCCGAGGCGTGCAGGGAGCACGTGAGTCCGATAGACGACGTCAGAGGCACCGCCGAGTACCGGCGCGACATGTCCGCGGTCCTCGTCAGGAGGGCGCTTAGGGAAGCCTGGAGGAGGGCGGGGGGCGAGCTCTGATGACGACTTTCGACCTTAACGGGAAATCAGTGGCCGTAGAGGCGAAGAGCACCACGACCCTCCTCGACTTCCTCAGGGTCCAGCTCGGCGTGACCAGCGTCAAGAAGGGGTGCGAGCAGGGGGAGTGCGGCGCCTGCACCGTGCTGCTGGACGGCCTCCCCGTGACGAGCTGCCTGATACTGGCGCCGCAGGTCGACGGGAGGCATGTCACCACCATCGAGGGGCTCGCCGAGAACCCGCTGATGAAGGAGCTGAGGAACGCCTTCATGGAGAACGGCGCCGTCCAGTGCGGCTTCTGCACCCCAGGGATGCTCCTATCGAGCTACGCGCTGCTAAGAGACAACCCCCACCCGTCCGAGGAGGAGGTTCGAGCCGGCATCGAGGGGAACATCTGCCGATGCACCGGCTACGTTAAGATCATCGAGGCGATCCTAGACGCGGCGGAGAGGATAGCCCCTGAGTGACGCCGAGATCGTTGCGAGACTGAGCGAGCTGCTCGCACGAGGGAGGGGCGCGGTTCTCTGCACCCTGATCCATAAAGAGGGGTCAGGGCCCAGGGACCCCGGCGCGAAGATGCTGATAACTGACGAGGGCCAGACACTTGGCACCATCGGCGGCGGTGGGATGGAGAGGCTCCTCGTCAAGGAGGCACTGGAGGCCCTGAAGGAGGGGAGACCCCGCACACTCCACTTCGCCCTGGGCGTACCTCCTAGGGAGGGGATGATCGCCGTCGACTCGAAGTGCGGCGGGGAGGTGAAGGTGTTCATGGACGTGGTCAGGCCCGATCCGAGGCTCATCATCATGGGCTCTGGGCTCATAGCCCAGGCCGTGGCCAGGTACGCCCGCGACTGCGGGTTCCAGGTGATCGTCGTCGACGACGCCGAGACGGCTAAGGAGGAGAACTTCCCGGGCGCGACGCTCGTCAACGATCCCTACCCGGACTCCCTGAAGAGGGTCGAGGTGAGGTCAAGCGACTACGTCGCAGTCCTACACGGGGAGACGCCGTTCGAGCTCGCCGCCCTCAGGCATGCCGCCGAGGCTCGGCCCGCCTACATCGGGCTCCTAGGGAGCGCGAACAAGGCTAGGAAGCACAGGGAGCAGCTGGCGAAGGAGGGCTTAGACGGCGAAGTCTTGGGCATCATCCATGGACCGATCGGCCTCGAGATAAACGCCGAGACCCCCGAGGAGATCGCCGTCAGCATATTAGCCGAGATCATCAGGGAAAAGCGCGGCTAGATTTCCATAGCCTCAGCGCATGCTCGTAGTCCTCCGGGGTGTCGAGGTCGAGGACGGTCCACTCGTCGCCCTCGACGGTCCTGTGCTCTGTCTCGTGCCTGAGGACGACGTCCTTTAGGGTCTCTTCACCCCTAAGCCCGAGGATTTCGCTAAAAAGGGGTCTCCTGAAGAGCGTCGGGTGGCCTCTCCTGCCCCCGTAGGCTGGGCTCACGATGAGGGCTGATTGGTCTCCCTCCATCATATCGATCATTCTCAGAAGGAGACTCGGCTCTAGGCCGATCTGGTCTCCGAGGACGAGGAAGACCGCGTCCGCGGAGGCGGCTCTGAGCCCTGCCCGGAAACTGGTCGTCATCCCCTCCTCGTAGTTCGGGTTATGGACGACACTGGTACCACGGGATTCTGCAATGACTCTGATGGGCTCTGGATCTTTGCCCGTTACGACGATGACCTCGCCTAGGACGCTGGTCAAGGAGGCCAGGAGTCTGTCGAGGACGGTGGCGCCGTCGACCTCGAGGAGGAGCTTGTTCTTCCCCATCCGGCTGCTCCTGCCGGCGGCGAGGACGACGGCGGCTGCCCTCAACCCTGTCCCTTCATCCTGGCGGCCGCGGTTTGGACGGCCTTGACGATGTTGACGTAGCCGGTGCAGCGGCAGATGTTGCCGTTCAGGTGCTCCCTTATCTCCTGCTCAGTCGGCTCAGGGTTCTCGTCGAGGAGCGCCTTCGTCGCCATTATGAAGCCTGGGGTGCAGAAGCCGCACTGGACGGCGCCCTCGTCCAGGTACGCCTCCTGGATCGGGTGGAGCCTGCCAACTTTAGCGAGTCCCT
>Ga0315285_10005192_pt1 | contig 13463 bp, 12 predicted proteins | sample YL17G09_36_MG_FD_203698 | JGI IMG/M metagenome (GOLD analysis project Ga0315285, IMG submission 203698) | Sediment microbial communities from Yellowstone Lake, YNP, Wyoming, USA - YL17G09_36 | ecosystem: Environmental > Aquatic > Freshwater > Lake > Sediment | place: USA: Wyoming | collected... | reverse complement strand
GGCCTGGCAGCGGCCGAGGAGCAGGAGTATGAGTGAATGCAATGGAGGCGTGACGGTGCGCCTGCACGGCGCGCTCCGCCACGCGGTGGGGACCCGCGACGTTGTGCTGTCGGACGGCGTTGGGACCATCGGAGACGTGCTTCACCTGCTCGCCGAGCGGCATGGCGAACGAGCGGCCCGGATGATCTTCGATCGGCAGGGAAACGTGTGGCGAAGTCTGATCCTGCTGGTCAACGAGGAGCCTGCCAGCCTCGGGCCGGCTACACCCGTGAAGAGCGGGGACACTATCAGCATCCTCCTGCCGCTTGCCGGCGGGTGACGCTTCAGCCACCGTGACCCTTGTCCTGTTCGGGGTGTTCGGTCTCCTCTACGGCATCGTCCTCCAGCGAAGCGGATTCTGCTTCGCCCGGGCGGCCTTCGAGCTGTTCCTCCTGCGCAGCCGCGAGGCCGTCAACGGCGTGCTTGCCGGACTGATCGTAGCAGCCATTGGTTTCGCCGTTGTCGCAACCATTCGCGCCCGCCTCGGCCTGCCCGTAACTGACCATCTCCTGCTTCTGCCGTTCGGACCCGGGACGCTTGTTGGCGCAGCCATGTTCGGGCTGGGGATGAGCCTGGCCGGGATGTGTGTCGTTGGCTCGCTGTTCCGCCTCGGGGAGGGGTATGTGGCCGGAGCGCTGGCGCTGCTGGGGATGGTCATCGGCGCGGCCCTGGATCCGTTCCGCGCGTTTATGCCGCACAGGTGGGGCGCGCCAATCGCCGGCCTGAGCCTTGCCAGCCAGCTCGGATTGCCGGCGGCTGTGCTCCTCACGCTCGCGGCGTTGGCGGCGTTGTGGTGGTTCGCAGCTAGAGCCACCGGGGCTGTGCCGGTCCTCCAACGGCCGAGGATCAGGGCAGACCTCGCCAGCGCGCCGGTCGTCGGCGGAGTCCTTCTCGCGGTTCTCAGTACCCTCCAGATGGCGCGCCACTCACCCTGGACGATCGCTTACCCTCTCGGCGTCGTCGCCGCGGCCGCATCCGGGCAGGTCCGCCCTTCACTCATCTCTCAGGCTGCCCCACTTATTGCCCTGGACGTGGGCGTGGTGGTGGGCGCAGCCCTCTCCGCTCTTGCGGGGGGAGACCTGCGCCTTCGCTGGCCGCGGCAGTGGCGGCAGGTCGGCATGTCGCTCGCCGGCGGCGTGCTCATGGGGTGGGGCGTGCAGCTCGCGCGCGGCTGCAATATCGGCGGGCTGTTCAGCGCCCTCCCTTCGCTCTCGGTCAGCGCCTGGCTGTTCCTGCCCGGGCTGGTCCTCGGCGCGTGGCTTGGGTCATTGGTGGTCCGCCGCACTGGCTGAACTCGATCTCTATCCCCGCCCGCGCACGCAGGCAGACTCGTCGCGAACGGCGAAGCCCCGCCACGAGAGGGCATGGGAGAAGCGACATGGCGAAACGGTTCGCGGTGATCGGAACGGGACTCTGGGGCGAGATGCACGCGAAGACCTATCGCGACCACCCAGGGGTGGAGCTGGCCGCTGTCTGCGACCTGAATGTGGAACGGGCGAAGGCGGTTGCCGCTGAGTGCGGCGCGCCGAAGGCCTGCGCCGACTGGCGCGAGGTAGCGGCTGACGCCAGCATAGACGCGGTGTCCGTCGTGACTCCCGACTTCGCGCACACCGACATAGTGGTGGCCTGCGCGAAGGCCGGCAAGCACGTCCTGGTCGAAAAGCCTATGGCTACCACCGTTGCCGAATGCGAGTTGATGATCCAGGCGGCCCAGGCTGGCGGCGCCAAGCTGATGGTGGACTTCCACAATCGCTGGAACCCACCGTTCCATCTCTCCTATCAAGCGATCCGCAATGGCGAGATCGGGCAGCCGCGCTTCGTCCACTGCCGCCTCAGCAACACCACTTATGTCCCGCTCAAGATGCTCAGCTGGGCGGCGAAGTCCAGCTCGCTCTGGTTCCTGGGCAGCCACACCATAGACATGGTCTGCTGGATGCTCGGCGAATGGCCCGAGCGCGTCTACTCGGTCTCCCGCCGCGAACTGCTGAAGAGGCTGGGCGTGGATGCGCCGGATTTCTACCAAAGCATCCTCGAGTTCCCGAGCGGCGCGGTGGCAGCTGTCGAGAACAGCTGGATCATGCCCGACACCTTCCCGACCGTGGTCGAGTCCGTGTGCCAGTTGATCGGAACAGAGGGGCGCATTGACATTGACACACACACCAGCGACACCCTCCGGATTACGGAGAAGGATGGACGACGGTACCAGGATGTGCTGGGAGCGCCGGTGGTCTTCGGGAAGCAGATGGGCTTCGCGGTGGAGAGCATCAAGCACTTCGCCGACTGCGTGATCAATGATAGGCAACCGCTCGTGTCGGCCGAGGACGGCCTCGAGGTCACCCGCATCGCCTGCGCCATCGAGGAGTCAGCCGCAACGGGTCAGCCGGTACAGATCGCGCGCTGAGCCTGCTTGTCGCGGCCGCCTCCCACTGCTATACTCCGGCCCTGACATGGTCAGGTTGCTGACCTACAATGTGCTCGAGGGGGCGCTGCCCGACCGGCTGCCGCAGGTGCTGCGGGTGATACGCAGCGCCAAGGCCGACGTGGTGGCGATCCAGGAAGCGCGCCACTGGCGCCGCAATCGGCGGGAGGTCTTCCTGAAGGTCTCTCGCTCCCTCCGCATGCGCGGCCTGCTTTTCAAGGCAAACTCCGGTTTCGATCTCGCTGTATTCTCGCGGCTGCCGGTGGTAAGCCATGCCAACGACGGCCTCGATACCTCCTTCCTCCACACGACCGGGTCAGTCACGATGATGACGCCCGGAGGCAGTGAGTTCACGGTTTTCGTCACCCATCTGCGGCCCGACTACCCCTACCGGCGGCGCGAGGTAAGGCTGCTGCTGAGATGGATGCGACCATACCGCAAGCAGTTGTGCGCGATGTGCGGCGATCTCAATAGCCTCACTGCAGGCGATCCCCTCGCGAGGCGACTGATACGTCGTGGCTCAGAGCTCAGGCAAGGTCCGCGGGGGGTCATCGCAGACATCGAGCGCGCCGGCTGGGTTGATTGCTTCCGGCTGCGCAATCCGCTTGCGCCAGGTCTCACTCTTGGCGCGGGCAGGCGCGTTGCGCGGGTGGACTACATCTTCGCATCGAAGCCCCTTGCCGAGAGACTCTCGGCCTGCCGCGTGCTGTCACATCCCCACGTCGCCCGCGCCTCCGACCACAGCCCCGTCTGGGCGGAGTTCGATGTCTGAGTGGTCGCTTCGGACAGGTCACTGGGTGTGCCGTCTGGAACTCGCGGTCATATGAACGCCGACACCGATTCCCTCCCCGAAGAGTTCATGGCCTACATCCGCGATCTTGAGCGGCACTACCTCATGAACGACGTCCCGATCAAGCAGTCGGGTTTCTATGGTGGCGCGGAGAGATGGCGAAGGGAAAGGGGGATCGTGCTCGACGCGATCGAGCAGGATGGCGATTTCCTGGATGCTGCCTGCGCGAACGGGTACCTGCTCGAGTGTCTGGTTGACTGGGCGCGGGAGAAGGGGATCGTGCTGACGCCCTACGGGCTGGATATCGGGCCGCGGCTGATCGAACTCGCCCGGAGGCGGCTCCCGGCATTCGCCGATCACTTCTGGGTCGGGAACTCCTGGACGTGGGAGCCGCCCCAGAAGTTCCACTATGTATACACACTTCACCACTGTGTCCCGGAGAACTTGCTCGGCGAGTGCGCGCGCCGGCTGCTGGGCAGATGTGTCGCGGGTGGCGGTCGGCTGATCATCGGCGCTTATGTCAGCAAGAGCGAAGGCAGGCCCGCGCGGGATCTAGCCCCGGCGCTGCAAGAATCGGGGCTCGCAGTGGCCGGCTCGGCCTCATGCGGTGAGCTGCCGGTCACGCGGGTCGCATGGGTGGACAAGCTCGTAGAGCAGGAGCCTGCCTCCTCCCCAAACCCCACCGACCTCGCGCATCAGGAGTGAGGGATGTCCCTCAACAACGCCTGCAAAGACGGGCCTGTTCTCATCGTCGGCTCGGTGGCCTACGATTCAGTGCGCACGCCCTTTGGCGAGGTGCGTGAGGCCCTCGGCGGCGCGGCCAGCTATGCCTCAGTCGCCGCCAGCTTCTTCGCGCCGGTTAGGCTCGTGGCGGTGGTCGGCGATGACTTCGCCGAACAGCACGTCGCCGCGCTCGCCCAGCGCAACATAGACCTCGCCGGCCTCCAGCGCGCGCCAGGCAAGACCTTCCGCTGGTCAGGCTACTACGAGTTCGATCTCGCCCACGCCCACACCACCGCCACCGAGCTGAACGTCTTCCAGGACTTCCGGCCCTCTCTGCCCGATAGCTACCGGGACAGCCCCTACCTGTTCCTCGCCAACATCGAGCCAACGCTCCAGCTCTCCGTGCTCGATCAGGTCCGCCGCCCCAAGCTCGTCGTCTGCGACACCATGAACTACTGGATCGAGAGCGCGAAAGAGAAGGTGCTGGAGGTGCTCGCCCGCTGCGATATCGCGCTGATGAACGACGCAGAGGCGCGCGAACTGTGTGGCGAGCCGAACCTGATCGCCGCCGGCCGGAAGGTGCTCAACTGCGGCCCCGGCGTCGTCGTTATCAAGAAAGGCGAGCATGGCGCGGTCATGATATCGCACGAGTCCTACTTCGCCGCGCCGGGGTACCCCTTAGAGGAACTGAAGGACCCAACCGGCGCGGGTGACACCTTCGCCGGCGGCCTGGTGGGCTATCTCGCCCGCTGCGGGCAGACGGACGACGAGACCCTCCGCCGCGCCATCATCGCCGGCTCCGTGATGGCCTCCTTCACCGTCGAGGACTTCTCCCTCAACCGCCTCTTCTCGCTCACCCCCGAAGAGGTCGCCGAGCGCTACCACGAGATCATTGCCATGACGCGGTTTGGGGGGCTATAGCGCTCGCTTCGCGCTTGACGGGCCCCGGCCAAATGGTCATAATGACCAGGTGAGGTGGTGCGAACATGAAGACCGTCGGTGTCGCGGAAGCGAAAGCCAAGTTCTCTGAGCTTCTGGGGCGGGTCCTCCATCGCGGCGAGCGCATTATCGTCCAGCGCCGAGGCAAGCCGGTCGCCGCCCTCGTGCCAATCGCTGATCTTCCGCGGGTGAACGGCGAGCCAGAGCATGACTGGCTGGATGACATCGTCGGGCTCTGCTCTGACTGTCCTGAGGTGTGTGACAGCATAGACCAGGTGGTAGCGGAGAGACAGAAAGAGATGCCAGCCGACGTTCGCTTCCCTTGGGAAGAAGATGATCCTCCTCGACACTGACGCTATCAGTCACCTCCTCCGATCGGTGCCCCCAGCGCAACTGGCAGAGCGAGTTCACGCGGTCCCCCTGCGCAACCGCTATCTGTCCGCCATCAGCATCGCCGAGATACTCTACGGTATTGAGCGAACTGGGCAGTACGAGCACATCCGTATGATCCTTGAAACGCGCTTCATCGCGAGAGTCGAGGTACTGCCATTTGACCTCGAGGCTGCGCGCGTCTTCGGCCGCGTCAAGGCCTACCTTAGCAGCGCGGGGACGCCTCTCGCGGCGCCTGACCTCTGCATTGCCGCCACTGCTTTATCGCGCGACCTGACCCTGATCACGGGCAACGAAGCCCATTTCCAGCGCGTTCCCGGCCTCAAGTGCGACAACTGGCTGAAGTAGGCGCCGTGCCGAGCGCTACCACGAGATCGTCTCGATGACGCGGTTTGGCGGTCTTTAGCAGACCGCAGAGACGCCGAGACCGTAGAGCGGCACAGGCTGTTCTCCGCGTCCTCTGCGCCTCTGCGGTGAGAGAGCCTCCTACGGCAGCCCCTTCAGCTCCGCCAGTGCCTCCGCTAGGTCGCGCGCGCGCCCTGCCTCGGTGAAGGCGACAAAGAAAACCGACTCCCTCGTCTGCCGCGCCTCGTGGGTGGCGCCGCGCCACGCGTTCAGGCAGTAGCCATCCCGCCCCCACACGGTTCCGCCCACGTTTGCCTCTCGGTCGCCGCACGCCAGGGTAACCGCTTCGCCGGCCTTCCGGTTTTCGCCGATCACCCACCGGCTGTTCTCGACTCCGCCGCCGTACTCGCAGCGGATGCGCTCCGCACCGCCATCTTCGCTCCCGCGGATCACCGCGTCGAGGAAGCTCCCCGCCAGGGCGGGATAGAGCTGGAACGACGCATCCACCCACCCCGCGATGTCTGAGCGGCGCGTCAACCTGATGCACACCGCGAGAATCGCGCTCCCCGGCGCCAGGAGGTAGTCCATTGCCAGGGCATCCTCTCGCCTCCGTTCCGCCTTCGGCGAGCACGTCACCCGCACGCCTTTCCACACCACTCCCTGGCTGCCGCGCCGCGTGATCTGGCGCGCCCTGAACGTCTCCTTGAAAAGCTCCGTGTTCGAGAGCCCCCCGATCCCGGGCTGGATCCCTCCCGTCCACGGATTCTGCCACGCCAGCGGCCGCGCCTCGGGGTAGGCCGAGCGCACAAGCTCCTCCTCGCCTCTCCGCAGCGAGATCGCCGATCCCATGAACCCCGGCGCGACGCTCATCGCAAGCAGGCCGTTGCTGATCTGGAGCTGGCTGCCCTTCTCCGCGCGCTTGACGGTCACGCGTTCGGTGGGGTCGCCCAGCACGATGATCGCCTGGCGTTCGTGGTGGATTGCGCGGTCTACGCGAGCGGTGGCCTCGGCGAAGTACGCGCCCTCCGGCGTGGAAGCGCTCCGCGTCACCGCCGCCGCCCGCCTGATCTTCCGCGACTCTTTCGCGCCGGCGAACTCGATGCGCGCCGGGGCCGCCCGCAGCCCCTTCGGCATCTGCAGCCGAAGGCTCCCCGCGAACTCCAGCCGACCGGCTGAGTCTACCGTGAGCGCTGCTTTCGCCTGCCGGCCGTGCACGACCAGGGGGCGCGGCCTCAACCCGAACTCGAACGGCCGGCGTGTCTCGAGGGGGCGCTGCTCGCGGTCAACGCGCGGCCCGAAGAGCGTCTGCCACCATCGCCGCGCCGCGAACGCGCCACCCTCGCCCACAAAGATGTAGAAGGGCCCGGCCGAGACCGACTGCCCCGGCGCAGTCGCCGGGAGCGCGCGCACGATCTCCCCCCATTCGACCCGCTCGGCCTTGTCCCACAGCAGCGCCGCGGTGGCGCCGTTCTTGTCCTGCGTCGCCAACCAGCCCTCGGCCCAGTCCTCGCCCTTCTCGGGAAGCTGATGCTCGCCCAGATGGCGCCTCGCTCCTCCCGCCGCGCCCTCGACTACCTCGCCGTTGACCAGCGCCGCAACCTTGCCGCGGTTGATCTGGAACCAGGCACGCTCGGATATCTTCGCCTCCAGGCGAGAGGCGGAGTTGTTGATGACCGTGTTCCTGATCTCGACCAGAGGCAGGTTCGAGAGCGCGATCCGCTCTTCGAGCATCACGCCGGGGCGATGGGTGGATGGGGTCGTCAGCACCGCCACTGCTCGGCCCTGCTGCTCCTCCACCCGTGCCTCGCAGGGCGTCTCGAAGAATTCGTCCCAGGCAAACGGCGGGCCGACCTGCGGATGCACGACGCTGGCGACGTCGCGCCAGTTTCGCAGCTTGTCGGTGATCCCGACCCATCCCCCGCGGCGCGAGATGTGGACGCGCAGCAGGGCTGACTCGAGTACCACGCGCTCCTTCTCCACGTGCCCAACGACATCGCCCGCCCCGAGCACGTGCGCGTGCAGCTCCGCCTCCTTCGGGCGAACGGTCTTGGTGTCCGCGCTCACCTCCGCGCGCAGCTTCAGAGAGATCGCGCCCGGCTCCCTCGCCGTCACTATCACAGGAACCTCGGCCGAGCCCTTGGCGCGGAGCTGAACGGAGGCCGCGCCCTTGTCCAGCTCGACGCCTGGCGACGCGGCGAGGTGCAGCCTCACCCGCGCCGGCTTCTCCAGTTCGCTGCGACACTGGATGACCAGCGGCTCAACGCGGCCAGGGCGGAGCCCCTGCCCGTCACCGTCCAGGCTGAAGTGCACGGCCTGCCTCACATCGAACCCGGCCTCGAGCCGGATCGGCTGGCCGTTGACGAGCACATCCGTCCGGATGATCTGAGCGCGCGGATCCTTCTCTTTGTCCCGGATCTCCGGATCTATCTCGAACTCGGCGTGCGACTCCGCCCGGCGGCGAACCGTCAGCAGCTCGCGATGATCGAGCTGAACGCCCTCATCAGCGTTCGCGATCAGCGCGACCTCCAGCGGCTCGCTTCGATGGTTGACGATGCGCCACGTGACGCGCTGCGGCAGACCTGCGACCAGCTTCTCCTCAGCCAGCGAGCAGCGGACCAGGAAGTCGTTAGTCTCGATCTCGAGCAGGCCCCACGAGCGGCGGTCATACACCATCCGCAGCCGCTCGCCGCCCTCCTCCCAGACGTATTCGTACACGCGCACCTTGCCGCGCTTGTGCTCATCAGCTGTGAGCGACAGGTCGCGCTTCATCGTCGCGTACCAATCGTGCTTGCGGAAGAACGCCTGGGCGAACGGATTACGGCGCGCGCCGGGCGTGAAGTTCTGCATGTACACCCCCCACTGCCCCGACTCAGGCGACCACATGAATCCCGACTTCTTGTACAGCGGCACCGCCTTCATGTTCCCCGGCCAGGTATGCAGGTCTACCCGAGCGATGCCGCGCTGGTGCACCCGCTCCACCGCCGACAGCAGCACCGCCTTGCCGTACCCCTTGCCGTGGAAGTCAGGGTCGGCCGTTAGCAGCCCGACATAGGCGCCCTTGGTCTCAGTCGGCTTGGCGTGGACGCTGCAGAAGGAGCGGAACTCACCCCCTTCCTCTGTCACGAAGATCCCGAGTGCCTGCTGCTCCCGCACCTGGCGCGCCGTCTCCTCCGGCGTTCGCGGGTCCGATCCGCCGTCCGGCCACCCCTCGAACGTCTTGTTCATGAACCGGGCGAGCCGCTCGGCGTCGCTCGCCCGCCAGTCGCGACTTAGGTCTCGAACGCGCTTTGGCATCTCTGTTCTCTCTATCCGGGTCTTGCCCGACACCGCGTCGCGCTAGCTCAAAGGGCGACGATCATCCGGGCAGCATGAACCACGGGTCCGGCAAGAAGAAGTGATGGAAGATGTGATGGAAGAACGTCAGGCTGACAGCATCGCGCCCCCAGGCCGCAGGCGGCGCGACAGCAGGCAGGAGAGATGATAGGGGCTGTCGGCCAACGCGTCAAGCGCGATGTCTGGCCTTGTCGGTGCTTCGGATGCTTGCCCGCCTCTGGCGGGCCACAGTCCCGAAGCGCCCCCAACTACGACGGATAGGCGTCAGAGCAGATACGCCAGCACCGTCGCCACTCCCACCACCACGACCAGTGCGGCGCCGACCGCCACCTTCACCGCTCGGGATGGGCGAGCGCCGAACTCGGTTGCGCCCAGGAGCATATCGCACAGCAGCGCGGCGAGCGGGATTAGCAGGAGCGGGTCGGAGAGCTCGCGGAAGCGCGGCTTCGCAAACGTCAGCGACAGCCCAAGAAGGTAGGACAGAGCCGGAGCAGCGACCAGAGCATACCTGCGCCAGTGCGCGAGCGAGAGGGCCAGCGCAAACACGGTGAGAGGCGCGACGACGATCCGCCATCCCGTGAGGAGGACAATGCTCCGCTTCTGCACGGCCAGACCCCGTGCCTCAAGCTCAGGTGATGCGGACACGCCGCTCTCATACGCCTGGTAGACGGCCGCCATCGCTAAGTCGTTCTCGCGGGTCGGCGCCAGGTACTTAGCGGCCCAGCTGTCGGCCTCCGTCCCCAGCAGTCGAGCCGCGCGCGTCACGCATAGGGACAGGTAGCGCCTGGGATGCGCCCGCGCCCACGCCACCGCCGCCGACCTGAATGCCGCGTCGGTGTCCCTCTCGCTCAGCCCGGTCAAGACCAAGGCGTCTCGAGCCTCTGGGCAGTCTCCCCCTGACTGCGCCAAGTCGTTGTTGCCCATCCAGAGATCCGAGCCTCCCGCGGTCGCCAACGTGGTCGCACCCAGGCCGATGAGGTGGTTGCGTATCAGCCACGGCGCTAGCGTGAGCACCAAGACGCAGACCAGCACGACCGGCGCGCGAACGCTCGCGCTCCGACCTTTGTGCGCGCAGGTAGCGATAAGCAGGAATCCCGGCACGAAGTACGCGCCTGCCGGCCTAACCAGCAGAAGCAGCCCCAGCAGGAAGCCGGAGGCGACGAGCGCCCACCACCGAGTTCCCCGGTTGCGGCGGCTCGCGCCCATACACAGCAGCGCCCCCACCGCGAGCGGCGCTGCCAGGTTCTCGCTTGCTAGCACCGGGACATAGGCGATGGCGGTCGGCGAGAAGACATACAGCAGGCCCGCTGCGAGGGCGCTGCGAGGCGAGACCACCTGCGCGGCCAGCAGCACCACCAGGGCCGAGGTGAGGCCCCCAAGCAACGCTTGCGCCAGTCCAGCCGCCCCCCAACTGCGGCCGAAGGCGGCGTAGATGCCGGCGAGGAAAGCAGGATAGCCTGGCGTGCGGTAGGCCGAAGACCCGTAATGTCCGGTGGTCAGCCACCGCCAGGCGATGGCATCATAGCTCGCGAAGTCGCCTATCGGCGTGACGTGCGCATGGAGCGCCCACGCCAGGCGAAGACCTAGGGACAACGCTCCCGCCGCCAGCGCGTATCTGACCAGTGTTCTCGAGTTCGCACTTGGACGCACGGATGCTCTCCCGAGGCGCGTCCCTGGCCACGTCATGACCTGGGTTCCGTGGACAGGACGTCAAGGTTCCACTTGGAGAGGACAACAGTGGAACCGCTTTCTGCGCCTCGAACGCCGGTCCTCGCCGCCGATAGGCCCTGTTGGCCGGGAACGCAAAGCGCGACTCACGCTTTCTCCTCCCGCCGCGCCGTTGCCCACCGCTTCTCCCCCGTGCTACACTCGAATTGTGACCACCGATGAGCACAAGGTTGTGCCCACCCGCGCGCTGCTCATCGCGGCCGCTGATGATGCCGCAGCAGAGCGCGCCATCGAGACGCTGAGGGCGCGGCTGCCGGGGTCCCAGGTCACCGCACTCGTGCGCGCCGGGGCCTCGGTCGGTGCCGACCGCTTGCTCTTCGCTGCCACCGAAGGGCCCTATGGCTTCATCCTCACCCGTCATCTGCTCCGCGAGGTCAGAAGCGGATTCGATGTCGCTTGGGCCGCGGTCGGCGATCTCGGCAGTCCCGCCTATCGTCGGGTGGCGCTTCTGCTGTCGTTGTCGCGGGCGAAAGAGAAGGCCGCGATCGGGCCGGGTGGCGAGGTGGTCCCGCTGGAGGAATGGCTCAAGCGCTCGGGCATCTCGCTCGGCCCGCTGAGCCTGCTGCGCGCGGGCTGGCGGCGCCTGCTCCTGCCTTACCGGCGCCGTCGCGCCGCGCGGCTCCTCCGCGGCGACCGCCCTCCCTTCGGATTCCGGCGCGTCAACATCGGTGTCAGTGACCGCTGCAACCACCGGTGCATCATGTGCTCCGAGCACTCACCCTACTGCGCCGACGGCGGCCGGCGCATGGCCGCCGAGGGTGTGCTCGATGAGCGCGACTTCGGCCTCATGGATCCCGAGATGTACCGCAATCTCATCCGCGATCTGCGCGCGATGGGCTGCCGCGAGGTCGAGCTATGCGGCCTGGGCGAGCCATTGCTCCACCCGCGCCTGTTCGGCTTCCTCCGCGAAGCGAAGGCCGCCGGCCTTTGGGTGCGGCTCGTCACGAACGCTAGCCTCCTCGACGCGGAGAAGGCAAAGCAGCTGGTCGCGCTCGGCCTCGACGAGATCCACATCAGCCTTAACGCTGGCACCCCGGAGACGTATGCGAAGGTCCACGGCGTCGCACCATCGGTCTTCGACCGAGTGCTGAACGCCATCCGCGCCATCGCCGACGCCCGGCGCGCCGCCAGCCGCGCCGCACCCACCATCGAGACCTCCTTCGTTGTCCAGTCCGACAACTACCGGGAACCCGTCGAATGGGTGAAGGTCGTGGCCGATGCCGGCGCTGACATCATCACCTTCAGCGCGCTCGGCGCCGCCCCGCCCGGCGCGCCGGTGCAACTCACACCGGAGCAGTTGGAGGAAGCCAAGGCGAACGTCGCCGCCGCGGTCGAGCTGGCGAAGTCGCGCGGCCTCGAAGTGCGCGGCACCTTCGGCGCGCTCGCCGAGAGCGGGGCCGCCTTCTCCGAGAGCCTCTACGCGCACATGCCCTGCTACATCGGCCACATCTTCGCGCTCGTCACCGCCAGCGGGCGCATCCATCCCTGCTGCGCCTGCGAGCGCGTGGTCGGCGATCTCACACAGGGGGGTTTCGCCCAGGCGTGGCGATCAGAGGCCTATCGCCGCTTCCGCGATGAGTGCCTCGACCTGCCGAACCGCTTGCCAGGCCTTGACGACTGCTCGTGCATGGCCTGCCCCTATGGGCCGTGGAACGTGGAGTTCCACCGGCGGCTGTACGGAGGCTGAACGGGTATGGGCAGGAGCCAAGCTCCTGCCCTGCGAAGTTCCCCGTCGCGTGCAGGAGGGCGGTATGCCAGGCAAGCTCCGTATCGGCGTCCTCGCCTCAGGCGGGGGGACGAACCTTCAGTCCATTATAGACAACTGCAAGTGCGGCAAGATCGCCGGCGAGGTGGTGGTCGTCATCAGCGATGTCCAGTGCGGCGCGCTCGAGCGCGCCCGCAATGCCGGCATCCCCGAGCACTGGCTCAACCGCCATGACAAGCAGCGCTTCCCGACTCGCGAGGCATTCGATACCGCCATTCGAGAGCGCCTCGATCAGCACGATGTCCAGCTCGTCTGCCTCGCCGGCTACCTCCGCATCATGACCCATGAGCTGGTGGACCCGTACCTCGGCCGCATGATAAACATCCATCCCGCCTTGCTTCCCTCCTTTGGCGGCAAGGGCATGTGGGGCCATCACGTGCACCAGGCCGCGCTCGATTATGGCTGCAAGGTGTCGGGCTGCACGGTACACTTCGTCTGGCTGGAGACCGATGGCGGCCCAATCATCCTCCAGCGCGCGGTGCCGGTGGAGGAGGGTGATACGCCGGAGACGCTGGCGGCTCGCATCCTCCCGCACGAGCACGCGCTCTATTCCGAAGCCATCCAGCTCTTTGCCGAAGGGCGACTGAAGATCGAGGGGAGACGCGTCCGCATCTTACCACGCGCCTGCTGATGAGCGACAGGCAGACCGGCAAAGCAGAAGCAGGAAAGCCTAAGCCCGGCATGTCGCTGATGCCGGTGGTGAGCGCCATCCTGGGCACCGCCGTCGCGGTTCAGGTCATCCTTTTCGTACTGCACGCCTATCAGGCGATCGTGTTCCCGTATCAGCTCGACTACGGCGAGGGGCCGATCCTCCAGATCGCCATCGAGGTTGCTCGCGGCCGCCCGATGTACCCGCCGGTCGCCCGGCCGCCCTACCTCATCGCCAGCTACGAGCCCGCCTACTACCTCATCTCCGCCCTCGGCGTGAAGCTCTTCGGGGTGGGCTTCTGGTGGGGGCGGCTCGTCTCCACCCTCAGTGTGCTCGCAACCGC
>Ga0315285_10005191_pt1 | contig 13464 bp, 13 predicted proteins | sample YL17G09_36_MG_FD_203698 | JGI IMG/M metagenome (GOLD analysis project Ga0315285, IMG submission 203698) | Sediment microbial communities from Yellowstone Lake, YNP, Wyoming, USA - YL17G09_36 | ecosystem: Environmental > Aquatic > Freshwater > Lake > Sediment | place: USA: Wyoming | collected... | reverse complement strand
CCTTGCGCGGCGTGCTGTGGCGTCATCGAATTACAGGCAAGTCGCCCTGTTCGCAGCGAGTTCATCGAATTATTCAAACCGTGGCGTATGCCCTATTCGCAGCAGCATAAAATGGCTAAACCGTACGATCGTGTAAACCCGTGAGCTTCCGTCGGGATTCGGGACAGCCCGAAGCTCAAACTCTCCGTCAGGATCACCCACTTCGGCGTTTCGGACATCATCGGGCACGTCGGCGCCGTCGAAGGTGATGCGCGATAACGCGGCGAGCGGTACGGGGTCCAAGTTGTCCTCGACGATGATGTTGGCAGATACCGGGACGAATTCGCACGTTGGCGCGGGCAAGGTCGGTGGCGCCAGTTCGACGTGCACAGTCGGCGGCGTTCGATCAACGAAGGTCTTAATCGCCGAGGTCGGCAGGCCGGCCACCGGCACTTCGTCGAGGAGAATCTTCATCTCTCGGCGTGAACTCCAAAGCCATTGGGATCACCGCGTCCGTGCCTTGCCCCGTTCACCAGTTAGGGGCTACGTTGACACGGACACGGTCAGTCCATGTTCGCCGTGAGTGATCGATTCGAGCTGGCGCGTGGCGACGCAGTACCACAGGCAAAAGCGCACTTTCAGCTGAACACGTCCCTTCAGTTTCGGGCAGCCGACGCGACATCACAGTGTTGCAGGCTTCGGCAGCGTGACGCTGATCTTCCCGCAGCGCCAGCAACCGCGCGGGTGACGTGTCGCCAGACGGCGGGGACTGGGAAGACGGTCCGCTCAGCGTGACGGAACAGGGGGTGTTCAGGCCCACGTTAAGTCGTAGCGTGGCGGCGGCGATCCCAGCTGCTGCACTGTCCGGACCCCGAACTCGTCGAGTACGGCGCCCGTCAAGCGGATCGCTCGACAGGCTTTTGCGCTGCAGTAAGAAAGAAACCGACGAGGGTCTTGACGTGCTTTGTACAGGTAGTAAGTTCTTGGTTCGATAGTGATGTATGGTGGAAGCCGCCGGCCGTACTCGCGGGATCGCGAAATGGGGCAACGATACGGAACGGCAGCAGGGTGTACGGTAGGTGTTGTTCGCGTTTTCTGGGCTTAGGCGATCCGATGTCTGTCCGTCGACCCTGGCGAGCAAGCACGCAGCGCCCGCGATTCGCATCGTCGATTCTCCTGGCGTGGCCGGCTCGCCGATCAAAGCAGATGTCACCGCGTAGCGGGTACCGACAAGCGGTCACGCGCAGTTGCGCTCAACTCGGGTCGTTCCAGGCAAAGCTCCTCTCCCATCCCGCAGACCCCGGCCGGTGGTCGGCGGTGGCGCGAGGTTTCTACTTGTCGGGAACTCCATCCGGTGACTACGATCTGTCTCGGGAGGCGAGGGTCTCCAACTCGCCGTCTGTTTCTATAGGGGCCCGCATCGCGTTTCAGAGGGGGTCCCGATCCTCGGTTTGCCAACTTGGTTTGTTAACCGATCGGCCGGCGCGAGGACCGGCATAAGGTTTTTGGCGGCCGGCGTTCGCTCGCGAGGCCGCGGGGAGACTCTGCACCATGTCGGTCGCAACATCGTACGAATTCCTCGACAAGGTAATCCGTGCCACCCCCGACGGGGAGAAGATTCGCAAGTGCCTGCAGTGTGGCACATGCAGCGGCATTTGCCCATACGGCTTTGCGATGGACTATCCGCCGCGGTCGCTGATCGCGGCGCTGCGAGCCGATGACTTCCACGGCGTTCTGGAGAGTGACACCATCTGGCTCTGTGTATCCTGCTTCGCGTGCGCCAGCGTTTGCCCGGCGAAGATTCCGCTGACCCGCGGCCTGCTCGCGACACTGAAGACGGAGATGTTGGTTGGCGGGAGCATACCCCAGGAGCTCCAGGCTGCCCTGGGGAATTCACGCCGCTACGGCAATGCCCTCGGTGAATCGCCCAAGAAGCGGGCCGAGTGGACTAAGGATTTCACCGTTCCCGTTCCGGTTTTGAGCGCCCACAAGGAACCGGTTGAAGTGCTCTGGTTCGTGGGAGATTACGCTTCCTATCACCCCCGCGCTCAGCAGGCCAGCCGGGCACTGGCGAAGCTGCTGTTCGTGCTGGACGTGGACTTCGGCATTCTCGGCCCGGAGGAGAGCAGCGACGGGGATACGCAGGCGTTCACGGGCGAATGGGGGCTATTCGAATTGCTCGCCCGTAAGAACATCCAGGCGATGAGCAAGTACCAATTTAAGGAGATCATTACGGGCGACCCGCACGCATACAACGCATTCAAGCACGAGTATCCGCGGCTCGGGTTCGACCGCCCGGTCAAGCACCATACGCAGTATCTGGCGGAGCACTCCGAGCGCATACACGCACTTTTGCAGAACCGGGGCCCGCGCCGAGTTACGTACCACGATCCGTGTTATCTGGGGCGTGCCAACGACAACAACATTTACGAGGAGCCGCGACAGCTCTTGCGGGCCATCCCCGGATTGGAGCTTGTGGAGATGTCTCACAACCGTGCCCAGAGCATCTGCTGCGGCGGCGGCGGCGGGGGCATGTGGCTTGACGGCTACTCGTGGGAGAAAGCCCACACCCGCACCTCGGAATGGCGCGTCAAGGAGGCCGTCGCCGTGGGGGCCGATGTGCTCGCCGTGGCCTGTCCCTACGAGACGCCCCGCTTCGAAGATGCGGTGAAGAGTACCGGGAACGAGGGCAAACTGGCGGTGAAGGATGTTGCGGAGCTGCTGGTGGAATCCATGTTCGGATAGGTCTGCCTGCGGCCCTTCGGGGCAACGGTCCGCAAGGAGAGTTCGCGATGGACATCGTCGTCCTGATCAAGTTTGTGCCGGACTTGGTGGAAGATCTGGAGATCGACACCGCGACCGGCCTTTTGGATCGCAACTTTCTGCGGCTCATGCCCAACGAGCTGGACGAACATGCCCTAGAACAGGCGATCATTCTCAAAGAACGGCACGGCGGACGGGTCACGGTGCTGGCCCTCGACACCGGCGACGTTGACGAGGCGCTGTACACGGCGGTGGCCAAGGGCGCGGATCGGGTGATCAAGATCCTCGGTGACGGGTTCGATCGGGGCCTGGGCAACCGGCGAATCGCCGCGATTCTGCGCCGGGCAGTCGGCGACGTGCGTTTCGATTTGATCCTGACCGGTACGCAGGCGGTGGATGACCTTGACGGTTTTGTCGGCGCGTTGCTCGCCGCGGACCTCGGGCTTCCGTACGTCGGGTATGTCACCCAGGTGGTTGCCGCTGACGGTCGAGTCGTGGCCCGGAAGGAGTACCCCGGAGGGCTCAACGCCGAAATCGAGGTCAACGGACCGGCCGTCCTTGGGATTCAGGCTGCGGAACGGGCTCCGCGATATGTCGTCACCAGCAAGGTCATGGAAGCGATGAAGTCGGCGAAAATCGAGGAGTTAACGGTCGACGAGGTGTCGGTGGAGAACGAGCTTGCGGTTTCGTCCATGGCGCTTCCGGAGTCGGGGACCCATGCGGAGATGATTGAGGGGAACGTTCAGCAGGTCGCACAGAAGCTCGCCGTGCTTCTGAAGGAGCGGGGGGTTTTGGCCTGACAAGACGTGTTGATGCGGGCGTCAAGCCCGCGCGAGGGTAGACCATGTGCGGTGAAGTATGCGTCTTTGTCGAAGTGTTGCGCGGCGAAGTCAAGGACATCACCTACACCATGCTTGCCGCGGGGCGGCAGCTTGCCGCAGGGCTGAAAACGAAGCTGACCGCCCTTTTGATCGGCCGAGATGTGCAGAAGTTGGTCGCGCAGCTTGGGGCGGCCGACCGCGTGGTCTGCGTGGAGCACGCCGACCTTGCAGAGTTTAACCCGGACGCCTATCTGCACGTCCTGATTGCTGTTTTCGAGCAGCACGCCCCGCGACTGGTGATGTTTGGACACACGGCCACGGGGACGGATCTGGCCTGTGGCGTGGCTCATCGACTTCACTGGCCGGTCGCCACGGCGTGCCGGACCTTCTCTCTGGGCAACGGGACGGTCCAGTGCTCATCGCTGACTTGCGGCGGGAAACTGATTGCCAACGGCCCGCTGCCGGAGCCCTCATGCGTCGTGACGGTGATGCCCGGGGGCTACAAGGCTAAAGACGGGCAAGTCCACAAGACGCCCGCGGTCGAGACGGTGTCCGCGCCGGGACTCGACCAAGTCCGCACCCGGTTTAAGCAGTACCTGGAGCCGCCCGTCGGCGACGTCGACATCACAAAACAGCGGATCTTGGTGTCTGTGGGGCGCGGGATCCAGAACAAGGACAACCTTGCGCTGGCCGAGAAACTGGCTGCGGCGCTGGGCGGCGTTGTGTCCGGGTCGCGGCCGGTCATCGACCAGGCTTGGTTGCCGACGACGCGGCTGGTCGGGAAATCGGGTAAACAGGTCAAGCCGAAGCTGTACCTCGCGATCGGGATCAGTGGGGCTCCGGAACATCTGGAGGGGGTGCCCGAGGCCGAGTTGATGCTTGCGATCAACACGGATCCCAAGGCGCCGATCTTTGATGTCGCCCAGTACGGCGCCACCTGCAACGCCCTCGAGTTAATGCCGCTGCTTACAGAGAACCTCAAGAAGTGAGAAGGCGGGCCGCTCTGCGTCGGCTTCAGCCGGCCTGCGGGTTCCTGTTCTTTTGAAGGTATCGACAGATGTCGCTCTCCACTGTCGTGGTGTTGCTCGGATTGGTTGCCTCGGTAGGCCTTTTTGGCTATCGGTGCTGGCAGCGCGTGCAACATCTTCGTCTGGGCCGCCCGGCAGGCCCATTCGGCCGTTGGTCGGAACGCATTCAGGGAGTCCTGGTCTTTGTCGGCGGACAGACTCGACTTCTTCGAGTTCCCGGAACGGGGATTGCGCACCTGTTCATCTTCTGGGGCTTTGTTCTTCTTCTGCCAACGATTCTACAGGCGATCATTGAGGGCCTGTTCCCGGACTTCGTGTTGCCTTTCTTCGCCACCTTCGGCCCGTTGTTGCTCGTTCAAGATATCATCGCTCTGGCCGTGACAGTCGCGGTGCTCTACGGCCTGTACGTCCGAGCCGTAGTCCGGCCGGAGCGCTACAAGGGCAGCCACGAGTTCGAGGGCAACCTGGTTCTGTGCTTCATTTTCACCATCATGGCGACGCTGCTATGCCACACCGGGATTCGCCAGAATCTAGGTGAGGCTCATGTGGCGGCGGCGTGGCAGCCGGTCGCGGCGGTCGTCGGCTCACTGTTGCGAGGTCTGTCTCCCGAGACCCAGAAGGCAGTGAGCGAGGTCTGTTGGTGGGTTCATCTCGGCGTGGTGCTCGTGTTTCTGACGCTGCTCCCGTTGGGTAAGCACTTCCACGTGGTGACGTCCGTTGTCAACGTGCTCCTGCGCAATCTGGAGCCGCCGGGGCGGCTTAGGCCCGCCCTGCGCGACGCGGGAGCGGAGGGTGCGGAACGGATCGAACAGTTTAGCTGGCGGCAGATGCTCGATTGGTATTCTTGCAGCGAATGTGGACGCTGCCAGGATGTCTGCCCCGCATACGGCAGTGGAGCCCCTTTATCGCCGAAGTTGCTGATCATGGGATTGCGGGCCCACCTTCTTGAACGGGGGCAGGCGTTGCGGGCGCGCCCTGGAGACGGCCGCTCGGCCTCGCTCGAAGCGACCCTCAGCAAGCGCCTCGTCGGAGATGTTCTGTCCGAGGAATCCGTTTGGGCATGCACAACCTGCAATGCGTGTGACCGGGAGTGCCCGTTGTTCGTCGAGCATGTGCAGCCGATCGTCGATCTGCGCCGAGGGCTTCTTTTACAGCAACGCGGCGACAAGACTCTGGCGACCGCCCTTGAGAGCCTGCGGCGGTACGGGAACTCGTTCGGCAAGTCGGACAAGCAGCGGGCGAAGTGGACCACGGGGCTGGACTTCAAGATCAAGGATGTCCGCAAGCAGCCAGCACAGACGTTGTGGTTTGTCGGTGACTACGCCTCCTACAGTCCGGCGTTGACGCAGGTCACACAGGCCACGACGCGTGTATTCCAGACCGCCGGGTTGGACTTCGGACTCCTTTTTGACGCCGAGCGCAATGCAGGCAATGACGTACGCCGGGTGGGTGAAGAGGGGTTGTTTGAGTTGCTGGCGCAGAAGAACATAACCGCGTTCCAGAAGTGCCAATTCGAACGGATCGTCACGACCGATCCGCATACCTACAACACGCTGAAGAACGAATACGTGCTGACCAACGGCCGGTCGCAATCGCTCGGCGCCAAGGTTCCCATTCTTCACTATACGGAGCTGCTAGATGAGTTGATTCGTGGTGGGCGGCTCAAGGTTCTTCGGAAACTCGATAGCGCCGTGACCTACCATGACCCGTGCTATCTGGGACGCTACAACGAGGTCTATGAGGCGCCGCGTCGTGTGTTGCGGGCCGTCGGGTGCCGGCTTGTGGAGATGCCGCGGAACCGCGATCGCGCCCTCTGTTGCGGGGCGGGCGGGGGACGCATCTGGATGGACGAGGGCAAGGTCAAGGAGCGCCCCGCCGAATCTCGCATCCGGGAAGCCGCGGCGCTGGGCGTCGGCTGCTTGGTGGTGGCATGCCCGAAGGACCTGACCATGTACCGCGACGCAGTGAAGACAGCGGGACTCGAAAGTCGAATCGTGGTCCGGGATCTGATCGAGTTGGTGGATGAAGCGACGCGCGCCGACGTCGAGCCCACGGCGACCGCGATTGCCACGACGGGGGCGATGGCGTCGAGCTCGAGCGCCGGTTGATGGCGGGCGCTCCAGGAGGTGAGTCAATGGCCGAGAGAGTTGGCGTTTATGTTTGCCACTGCGGCAGCAACATCGCTGGTATCGTCGATGTCGCGGAAATCGCCCGCTGGGCCGGAACGCTCGAGGGGGTCGTCGTCTCGCGGGAGTACAAGTTTCTGTGCTCATCCTTGGGTCAGGCGATGATCGCCGACGATATCCGCGGAGAGCGGCTGACCCGCGTGGTGGTCGCGGCCTGCTCACCGCACCTACATGAGAAGACCTTCCGACGGGCTTGCGCGAACGCCGGCCTCAATCCATTCCTGCTTCAAATGGCCAACATCCGCGAGCACGTCTCGTGGGTGACGAAGGAGAAGCAGACGGCGACGGACAAGGTGAAGGCGCTGGTGGCCGGGGCCGTGGCCCGCGTCAAGCGTCACTGTCCGCTCGAACCCATGCCCGTGAAGGTCAACCCCCACACCCTGGTCTTGGGCGGCGGGATCGCCGGTATCCAGGCCGCCCTCGAGTTGGCGGACGCCGGTTACCCCGTCTACCTGGTGGAGCGTGAACCGAGCATCGGCGGACACATGGCCCAGTACGACAAGACGTTCCCGACGCTGGACTGTGCGGCGTGCATCCTGACACCCAAGATGTCCGAGGTGGGACAGCACGAGAATATTAAGCTGCTTACCTACTCGGAGCTGGAGGAGGTTTCAGGCTCGATCGGCAACTTCAAGGTGCGTATTCGCCGCAAGGCCCGTTACGTCCGCGAGGACGTGTGCACCGGCTGTGGGCTGTGCATCGACAAGTGCCCGCGCAGAGTGGTCGACGAAGTCTTTGAGGCGGGCATGGGCTATCGCAAGGCGATCTACACGCCGTTCCCGCAGGCGGTGCCGAATATACCGGTAATCGACCGCGGCTCCTGCATCTGGTTCGAGCGAGGCAAATGCCGGGTGTGCGAGAAGCTCTGCCCGCCCAGCGCCATCGCGTTCGATCAGCAGGATGAGATTCTCGAACTCGAGGTGGGCAATATCATCCTGGCCACCGGATGGGATCTCTTCGATTGCCGGCGGATTCCGCAGTACGGCTACGGCCGGCTGGCCAACGTATTCACCAGCCTGGAGTTCGAGCGGATGTGCAACGCTTCGGGCCCAACCGGCGGTCGAATCGTTCTTCGCGACGGCGTGACCGAGCCGAAGTCGGTGTGCATTGTGCATTGCGTGGGCAGCCGGGATGCAAACTACAACGCCTATTGCTCAGGCATCTGCTGCATGTTATCGCTGAAGTTGGGGCACCTGGTCATGGAGAAGACGGGGGCCAAGGTGTATGCCTGCTACATCGACATGCGGCCCAACAAGAAGGATTACGAGGAGTTCTACCAGCGGCTGCTCGAGGAGGGCATGCTCTTCGTGCGCGGCAAGGTGGCCGACGTTACCGACATGGCCCGCCTCCCGCAGGAGGAGGGGAAGCTGATCGTGCAGGTGGAGGACACGCTGCTCGGCAAGCAGCGTCGGATACCGGTTGACATGGTGGTGCTCATGGGTGCCATCGAACCGCGACGGGATGCACGAGAGACCGGCCTCAAGGCGGGCATCTCGTGCAGCATGGCGGGCTGGTTTATCGAGCGGCACGTCAAGCTCGATCCGGTGGCGACCATGACGGAGGGCGTCTTCATCGCCGGGGCCTGCCACGGACCCAAGGACATCCCCGATTCCGTCGCCCAGGGTGCGGCTGCGGCGGCTCGGGTCCAGGGCATGATCACCAAAGGCACGGTCATGATCGAACCGGTTGTGGCCTCGATCTGTGCCGACAATTGTTCAGGCTGCCGTATCTGCAACAACCTGTGTCCGTTCAACGCCATCGACTTTCTGACGGACGACAAGGTGAGCAAGGTGAACCCGGCGCTGTGCAAGGGCTGCGGGACCTGTGTCGCGGCCTGCCCGGCGGGAGCGATCAGCGGCGCCCACTTCAGCAACGATCAGGTCGGCGCCGAGATCGAAGGTCTCCTCTGGGATGCGCGCGGCGACGGGCAGCCGGCGGTGGCGGAGGATGCACTGAGTTTGGAACCCGTGGTGTCGTAGGAGTAAGAAGGGCATGCAGCGTGAAATCTACGAACCGAAGATCGTCGGCTTCTTCTGCAATTGGTGCTCCTATCGAGCAGCAGACGGGGCCGGAACGGCGCGGATCAAGCACTCGCCGAACGTCCGCGTGATCCGCCTGATGTGCAGCGGGCGCGTCGACCCCGTCTTCGTGCTCAAGGCGCTGTCCCTCGGCGCGGACGGCGTGCTGATTGCCGGCTGTCATCCGGGCGAGTGCCACTACATCGAACAGAACTACAAGACCATGCGACGGTTCGCGATGCTCAAGCACACGCTACGGGCCTTCGGTATCAGCGAGCGGCGGGTGCGGCTGGTGTGGGCGTCGGCGGCGGAGGCTTCCCAACTCACCGAAGCGATCAACGAGTTGGTGGAGGACATCCGTACGCTCGGACCGCTGCGCTGGCCGACGAACTGGGCCGAAGACGACGGACATCTACCTGCGGTCGACAGGGTCCTGCTGGAACACCAATCGGCCATGGAGGTCGGGCGATGAGCGACAAGGGCAGACTGGCCATTTATTGGGCGGCTTCCTGCGGCGGATGCGAGATCTCCATTCTGGCGCTGAACGAGAAGATCCTCGACGTCGCCAACGCCTTCGACATCGTCCTCTGTCCTTGCATCATGGACACGAAGACACGTGACGTGGAAAAGTGGCCCGACCGGCATGTTGACGTGTGTCTTTTCAATGGCGGGATCCGGACGAGCGAACAGGAGTACATGGCCCGATTGCTGCGGCAGAAGTGCAAGGTCCTGGTTGCCTTTGGTTCGTGCGCTCACGAGGGTTGCATTCCCGGTCTGGCCAACCTCACCTGCCGCCAGGAGATTTTCGAGACGGTCTACTTCGAGACGGCCTCGACCGATAACGCTAGGCACGTCATTCCCCTGCCCGAGACGCGATCCAACGGCTTCCACCTTGCTCTGCCGGTGTTCTATGACACCGTACGCACGCTCGGACAGACCGTCGCCGTCGATTACTACCTCCCGGGCTGTCCGCCAGAGGCGCCGCGAATCTGGGACGCAGTCGTGGCAATCCTCGAGGGCAAGCTGCCGGCGCCGGGATCGGTGATCGGGGCGGAGACGACTTGCTGCGACGAGTGCCCCCGAACGCGCAACGAGAAGAAGATCAAGGCCTTCAATCGCACCTGGCAGATCATCCCCCGAACCGACACGTGCCTGCTCGAGCAGGGGCTTCTTTGTTGTGGCCCCGCCACACGGGCCGGATGTGGGGCGCGCTGTCCGGAGGTGAATTCGCCCTGCATCGGCTGCTACGGTCCCAACGTCGGCGTCGAAGACTTTGGCGCCAGAATGATCACGGCGCTGGCCTCGGTCATTGATTCGAACGATCCTGACGAGATCGACCGGATCATTCGGGAAGGCATCCCCGACCCTGTGGGCGCCTTCTACCGGTTTAGTCTGGCGCACAGCCTGCTGCGACGGAGGGCCCTTGTGCCGGATGCCGAGCGCCTAGAACTGCCGCGGCCCAAAATCGCCGCCCAGGCCTAGGTCAGTGTTGACCTGAAGGAGTGGACCCGATGACGATGAAGCGCATCAGCATAGACCCCATCACCCGCCTCGAGGGGCACGGGAAGATCGACATCTTCCTGACCCCGGACGGCGACGTAGCCGAGACTTACCTGCAGATTCCCGAGCTTCGTGGGTTCGAGCGGTTCTGCGTCGGCCGGGTCGCTGAGGACATGCCCAACCTTACGTCGCGAATCTGCGGCGTCTGCCCTGAGGCGCATCACATGGCGGCCAGCAAGGCGCTCGATGCCCTCTTCCACGTCGATCCGCCGCCGACGGCCAAAAAACTCCGCGAAATGTTCTACTCCATCTTCTACACCACCGACCACACGACGCACTTCTATGCGCTGGGCGGTCCCGATTTCATCATGGGGCCCGACGCTCCGCCGGAGGAGCGCAACATCCTCGGGGTCATCAAAAAGGTCGGCATGGAGATCGCGGGGCGGGTTCTCAAAATGCGCCGCGACGGGCACAACATGATTGAAATGATCGGTGGCCGGAAGGTTCACCCGAATTGGGGCCTGCCCGGCGGCGTCAGCCGCGGGATCAATGAAGAGCAGCGGAAGGAAATCGAACGCCTCGGGCGCGAGGCCATCGACTTCGGCAAATTCTCGATTCAACTCTTTAACGACATCGTGCTCGGAAACCCGGACTACGTTCGCCTGATCACCAGCGAGGCGTACACCAGCCGCACGTACAACATGGGTACGGTCGACGCGAACAACCGGGTGAACTTCTACGACGGCATGATTCGCGTCGTCGGGCCGGACGGACGAGAACACGCCAAGTACGACCCCAAGGACTACCGGGACTACATCGCCGAGCATGTCGAGTCGTGGTCCTACCTGAAGTTCCCGTTCCTCAAGAGGATCGGCTGGAAGGGCTTCGTGGACGGGGTGGACTCCGGTATCTACAAGGCCACGCCCCTGTCCCGGCTGAACGCCGCCGACGGTATGGCGACGCCCTTGGCGCAACGGGAATACGAACGGATGTACGAGGCGCTCGGCGGCAAGCCGATCAACCATACCCTGGCGACCCACTGGGCACGCCTGATCGAGTTGTTGTACGCCGCCGAACGCTGGGTGGAATTGGCGACGGACCCCGAGATCACCGGCTCTGAGTATCGCGTGCTCCCGACGGCCACCCCGGATGAAGGCGTGGGCTCCGTCGAAGCTCCCCGCGGCACGTTGACCCATCATTACTGCACGGATGAACGCGGCATTCTCACCCGGGTGAACCTCATCGTCGGCACAACCAACAATTACGCTCCGATCAACCTCTCGATTAAGGAGGCGGCACGGTCGCTTATTCGCAAAGGCACGACGGTCACGGAAGGCCTCTTGAACAGGATCGAGATGGCGTTCCGCGCTTACGACCCTTGCTTCGGCTGTGCTACGCACTACCTTCCCGGGAAGATGCCATTAACTGTGGTGTTGCGTGCACCGAACGGCGAGGTTCTCCAGACAATCCGTCGCGAGCCCCCGCGCTGGGAGGCGAAGTCGGACTCATAAACCCATGTTGGAAGTGCGTCAAATCTCGACTTCTCAGGCTCCCAGGCGGACCGATGTTGCCCCTCCGTTCACTGGCCGGACGCTCGTGCTCGGCCTCGGCAACCCTTTGCTGCGCGACGATGCGGTTGGGCTGCATGTCGTCCGGCGGCTGCGGTCCCTTCTCCAAGAGGCCCCCGGAGTCGAGGTCGCCGAGGATCACGGTGGCGGCCTGCATCTGATGGAGAGGCTGATCGGGTTCGATCGCGTCGTGATCATCGACGCGCAGCGCAGCAACCGCAGCCCGGGGACGGTGCGGGTGTTCTCGGCGACCGTTGTACCGACCCAGCATTCTGCCTCCGCACACGATGTGGACTTGCCGACCGCCCTTGAGCTCGGGCGGCGATCCGGCGCTGCCCTGCCGCGTCTGAGCGACATTCGCGTCGTTGCTGTCGAGGCCGCCGACGTGCATTCGTTCGGCGAAGAGTGTACGGCCGCCGTTGCTGCCAGCATCCCGCTCGCCGCTGGGGCCGTGCTTGACCTTCTGCAAGCCTGGAGGTAACAGCCATGGTCTCTATCGAAGTACTGCGTTCGTTCCCCTACTTTGCGGGTGTCGGTGCCGACAGTCTCAAGGCCGTGGCCGCCGCCGCTGAGGAGCGGCCCTTCAAGCCCGGCGAGCCGCTCTTCCGCGAAGGTGACCCGGCCCGGGCCCTCTACATCCTCCGCGAGGGCCAGATCGATATCGTCTACCGGCTCCATGAAGGCGAGGGTCACGTGGTGGATACGGTTGTGGCCGGCGACCTGATCGGTTGGTCCTCGCTCGTCGATCCGTATCGTTGCACCGCGACCGCCGTACCCCGCGGGTCCGGTCGCGCGGTGCAAATCGGGGCCGTCGCGATACGCGACCTGTGCGAGCGCGACCATACCCTGGGATATCAGCTGTTGAAGGAACTCGCCGCTACACTCAGCCGCCGTCTCCAAGGGGCTCTCGTTCAACTGGCGACGGGCAGCTAGTCGAGGCCGCGAAGCGTGTATCCGTGGAGATCACGGCCCACGGGTCGCGTTGCGGGAGTGTGGTCGGGCGAGTGCTGGATGCGAACGCCATGGACGTACAAGAGCGTACGGCAATCCTCCTGATCGACGATGACGCGGACATGCACCTCGTGGTGACTGCGGTCCTGGCGGGGCCGGGGTGCGAAGTGAGGTGCTGCACCACGGGCGAGGCTGGGCTGGAAGCCATGCGGCGGCAGCGTCCTGCGCTCGTGCTCCTCGACATTATGCTCGCAGCGCCGACCGAAGGCTTGCAGGTGGCCTGCCAAATGCGTCAGGACGCGAGGCTGAAGGACATTCCCGTTATCTTCATGTCGGCCATCGGCGAGACTTACGGGGCCGAATACGCCCGCGAGGTCTGCCCGGTGAGTCTCAATGCCGACATGTTTCTCGAAAAGCCGTTTGATGCCACCACGCTGAGGGAAGCCGTGAAGTGGGTGCTTTCCCAGAAACCAATCGGCAACGCTCCACCGCCCTGATGGCACGAGCGTCGAAAGCCGCTGCACAGAGGCCAAAACTCCCAACCTACAGCTAAGGCGGCGTAAATAAATAAAGGTCTCAAATCGACCATGATGATCGTGGTTGAATGGTGTAGTTCCATTCGCCGTGGAAGCTGTGACGTTCGATGTTCA
>Ga0315285_10005189_pt1 | contig 13469 bp, 8 predicted proteins | sample YL17G09_36_MG_FD_203698 | JGI IMG/M metagenome (GOLD analysis project Ga0315285, IMG submission 203698) | Sediment microbial communities from Yellowstone Lake, YNP, Wyoming, USA - YL17G09_36 | ecosystem: Environmental > Aquatic > Freshwater > Lake > Sediment | place: USA: Wyoming | collected... | reverse complement strand
CGGAGTTGGGACTAACATCCACTACTTCGGAGAAGGTGGTGATGCGAATCTAGCAACGGCCCAGGCGATGGAGTTGCCTATGGTGAAATCCTATGAGGACTGGCAACAGTTCGTCCAGGGAGAGTTCACCAAGCTATTGCTTTATGTATTGGGACAGGCACGGGATCCGGACAGTGCCAAAGATGACATCAAGCGGGTCGCCTTCATCTTCCCACCAATCATTAGCCAGGACGTTGTGAAGTACATGACCGCCTGGAGCCAGATGGTGACGAACATCGCATCAGGCAACAGAGCCGTCCAGGAGCAGGCAATCCGCGGTGGCCTCACGGTCATGGGGGTAGCGAATATCGACGGGCTCATGCCGGGGATTCTCCAAGAGATGGAAAGGGCTGAGTTGGAGAAGCAAGCTCAGGCACAGGCCATGCAAGATGCTCTGGCAGGCAAGAACAGCCCGGACAATCCACTAACTGGTGATGGGAACGGTAAAGGACCCCCAAACGTCAGGAATCGGGATGGAAAGAGCGTAATTGCTGGCCGAGACGGCAGTAGCAACGCCCTAGATCCGAAATTGAAGCGCGTAGCTGTGGGGAAGCCCCCAGCCGAGAAGTAGGAGGATAAATGGGACTTCTTGAACTGCCAACCTTGGCTCCAGAACAGAAACGCCTATGGTCAGAGTTCCTGTCAAAGACTGGTTACAGCCGGGAATCAGTGATTTCCGTTAGTTACTACTCCAAGACTTTCCTCACCCACAATGGCGGCAGGTACCAGATGTCGGATGGTGGCAAGATCAAACACCTTGCCGGTCCTTCTCCATACGCTGAGGATAGAGCTTCATGAGTGCTTTGAGTGACCTCCTCTCCAATTTCTACAAACTGTCAGGTTGTGTAGTTGGAGATGTACTAGCAACGAACACCACAACCTGGAAGGTGGTTACCACCAAAGGGGGGAAATACGCTCTCAGTGGTGGTACCCCACCTAATGCAACTATCATCACACGGGAATGTGGACCCAAGACCCCGAAGGATACACCCAAGGCAGTTCAGCCTTTTGGAGTTCCAACGGTGGCATAGGAGAATAACATGGTAAACGAACCGGAGGCGGCGGTTAAGAACTGGATGACCGTGTTTCTGAAGAACACCGGCTATTCAGAAACCAACGTGCTGTCTTCAAACCCAGCCAAACGGACTGTGGTTACATCCAATGGTGGTAAATATCAGGTAATGAGGAATGGGAGGGTGCGAACCCTTTCTGGGCCTTCATACCCGAAGGAGCAGAAGAGTGGCGAAGAAGAGTAAGAAATCCAAGCGCGGATGCTAGGGGCAAAAGATGCCAGGCTCCGTAACAGTCCCCTCAACTCTGAGTGGGAATGCGGCCTCGATCTGGCGCAGTGCCTTTCTCGCAGCCTATAAAGAACACAAGGGCAGTGACGAAATTGCTGCCAAGATCGCATGGTCCGCGGTAAAGAACAAGTACAAGAAGAATGAGAAGGGAGAGTGGGTGACGAAAGAAGCAGATAAAAGCCCCACCACAGAACATGAAGTAGTTGAAGTCTTCGACCTCTCTGAAGGAACCACATTCTCTGTGGATGAAGCCACGGGGAAGATGGGGGCGAAGATTACAATCATCAAGGCCGGAACCTCGAAGAACAACCGGCATTATCCCCCAGAAGTGCTAGAAAACGCAGTAAATCAGGGGCACTTTAACGGGATTCGGATGTTCATCGATCATGGTGGGCCACCCCAGAAACGGTCTATGAAAGACCTAGTTTCAGCTATTGGTGAAGCTTACTGGGATGCAGAGAACCAGAAGGTCACAGGGGATGTAGATTTCTTCAACAAAGAATTCTTCGAGTATGCCCAGCGGGCTACTAACTACATCGGCACTTCAATTTCCGCGCAGGTCCGGGGATACCGGCAGAAGGAAGCCAGTAAGGTCATCGAGAAAGTTACGGGTTTCGAGCGAGTCCATTCCACAGACTGGGTAATCTACCCAGCAGCTGGGGGTGGCGTAGACCAGTTCGTATTCGAAGGAGAGCAGGACGTGGATTGGGAGAACCTTACTCTGGAAGAGCTGGAGAAGAACGCTCCCGGATTGGTCGAGCAGCTTACTGCTAAGATCAAGGAAAGTCTGAAGCCGGCGGATGATGAGAAGGACACGACCTCCTTCACCAAGGAAGAGGTTGAGGCTCTCATCGAAACGAAGGTGAAGACGATTCGCGAGTCTTATGATGCCGAGCAGGCTAAGAAGGCAGAAGCCCAGACCAAGTATCGGGAGTTCATCACCAAGGCTGGAGTTCCGGCCAAGACGCAGGAGCGTCTCATCCGCCAGTTCTCAGATGGCACTGAGTTCGTAGAGGAATCCGCCAAGGCAGCTGTGGAAGAGGCCAAGGCAGAACTCAAGGAAGCCGGCGCTGGGCCCCACATCACCGACATGGGAACCACTGGTTCTACTGATGGTGAGAAGAGTCCTCGTGTTGTTACTGCTAAGGATGCGGTCGAGAGTTACTTCAAGACCGGCCAGAGCAACAAGGAAGAGGCTAAGAAGTGAGCACCAACTTCATTCAGGCAGGCCGCAGGTACCAGTTTACCTCCACAGTCTTGCATCACGCTGGTGATCTCGTCTACAAGGATGGGTACTTCGGAGTCATCCAGGACGACGTTCACACCGTCGGCGACAAGGTTATGATGATCCTTGAGGGCGTTTGGCTCTTGCGGAACCCTCTCGGAACAGCTGCAGGAATGGCCCCTGGAGATCTGGTCTACGCGAATGCCGTGCATTATGCGACGACTCTTCAGGTTCAGGCCGCTGCTTCACAGGGAGCTTCTGGTCCTCTCAACTTTGGCAAGGTTTGGGCATCGGGGAATGCTTCCCTGGTTGCTGTCAAGCTCATTCGCCCCTAATCTAGGAGGGTTTAAGTACTAATGGATGACATCCTCGGGAACGCGATGGGAATCGCTCCTGGCAGGACGATCCGGGTCTATGAGGCTTACATCGAAGCCAAGAAGCAGGCAGACGCTGGGCTGTTGGACGCAGAAGAGGCAATGTCCACTTCTGACTTCCCGACCTACATGTCTGCCCTGATCCGACACCGCTTCCTTACCAGGTTCAGCGAGCTCCAGGGCGTCTGGACCCAGTATACCAAGGACTTCTCCCTCGAAGACTTCGAGGAATGGACGTCTTCTCGCTTTGGCCGGTTCGCCGACATCAGCCAGAAGGCCCTGAATGCTCCTTACGAGCAGCTGGCAATCAAGGAATTCCCGGCTGAGAAGCTCCGGTTGAAGGAGTGGGGGAATGGCTTCAGCCTGACTCGTCAGTTGATCCTGGCAGACAGGCTTGGAGAAATCGCTCGGCTCCCGAACTTGCTGGCGGAAGCTCTCGCGCGGACAATGTCCAAGCGATGCGCCGTCACCATGTTTGAGGGCAATCCCACGATGTATGATGGAGAAGCACTGTTCAGTGCTGCCCATGGTAACATCAAGACCACGGCCCTCACCGCTAACATCACCGGAGTTCAGACGGTTCAGGCCGCAGACCTCCTGTTCGATGACATGACTGACGATGAAGGCTACAAGATCGTCACGCCGGGCAATCGGACTATGATCATCCCGACTGAGTACCGATGGATCGCCAAGGCTCTCCAGCAGAACCAGCTCATTCCGAATGCTGGTGGGACTGCCCTTGATGCGAACCTGATCGCGGGTACCTTTGACATCCTCATGGAGCCCTTCTTCTCCGATGATGACAGCTGGTACCTCGCAGCCGATCTTAAGGGTGATATGGCCTTCATGGCTCATATTACTCTCAATGGCAATACCACTCCTTTCGTTGGGCTCAAGGATCCGGCCGTTCGCGCAGTCATGGGCGGGAACGATCCCTACTCCTTCGAGTTCGATGAGGTGGAGTACAAGCTCCGCCACGACTTCGAGTTCAAGCCGATCGAGTGGCGCGGGATCATCGGTTCGGTAGTTTCCTAGTAAATCACCTGTGCTTTTGCACTAGAGGAGAGTGAAATGGCGGCGCAGCAGATTTCCCTCGGTATGATAGTTCGTAACGAGGGAAGAACACTCGACATGTGCCTGTCGTCGGTGGCTCCTTACGTCCATGAAATCGTGATTGGATTAGGTGGGGAGTCCACCGACGATACAGAGCAGATTGCTAGGAAGTACACTAACAAGATCATCCCGATCGAGTGGCATGAAGATTTCTCGGAGGCCAGAGAGATCGTCATGGCACAGTGTACTGGACAGTACTTCATGTGGATCGATGGAGATGATGAAGTACTAAATGCCAATCTGATCCCTTCCATGTTGGCGAGCAATCCTAATGTAGATGGTTTCTACATGGGTTATGATTACGCTCGTGATGAGAATGGGAATAACACATGTTACCTAATCCGTGAAAGGATAGTCAAGTTTCATCCAGAAGCTCCCAACAGGGGTTGGGTCTGGTTGGGGAAAGTGCATGAAGTTCTCGTTAGCCGAGAATTTGAGGAAATTCCCCTCAAAGTGGATGAGATCGTCATCAGGCACCACAAACCACTTGGAAAACATGACCCAGAGAGAAACCTCAAGATCCTCTACGCAGAACTGGCTGCCAGCGAACCAAACCCAGACCCACGAGTTCTTTCTTACATAGGAAATGAAATCTCAGGTCGGGCTCCCAAGGAAGCAATCCAGCACTGGCAGCGCTTCATCAAGCTCTCTGGATGGCGTGAAGAACGATACCAGGTACAACATAAGATAGCAGATACCTACCGCGCCTTGGGCGAGTACGATAAGGCTCTGCTAGCTGATTACGACGCTATCCGCCTGGCCCCTGATTGGCCGGACGCATACTTCGGACTGGCCGAAACTTACTACATAATGGATGAGCACAAAGCAGCGGTAGAGATGACCAAGGCTGCTTCAACGAAAACTCCACCGCAGACAATGCTCATCATCAATCCTAGGGATTATGATTACAATCCACTGATGGTTCTGGCCTTGGCTTACACCAAGTTGAATGATTTTGAGATGGCTCTAGCCAACTATGAGAAGGCTTATAAGATTAAGCCACATCCGTTGACGGCTGAGCAAATCAGGAATCTCAAGCGTGAGATAGACCTCCACAAGACTGTGGATGCTTTCCTTACGCTCCGGACTCATCTGGGTCGGTACGATGAATGGATTAAGGTTCGAAACCTCTACAACTCAGTTCCGAAACTGATTTCACAGCATCCGACAATCCAAGAGACTTGGCAACGCACGATGAGACAAACTTCTCATCTAGTTAATCCGGAGGCTATGAAACAGTACTACACCCACAACGAGGAATGGACTCCCGTCCCTGAAGATTACCTCACTAATCCAAGATCATTCGACAACTCGCCGGGTTGGGGTGGATTCAACGGGAGAATGGCCTTTGCTTTGAAGATTGCGAAGGATATCAAAGCGAAGAAGGTCGTAGACCTGGGCTGTGCGGATGGGATGTTCTCTCTTCTGCTAGCTCAGAACGGATTCCCCTCTGTGGGATTTGACATGGATCCCAACTGCTTGGCAGTCGCCAAAGAACGAGCTGAGAAGTATAATCTTCCAGCCAAGTTTGTAGAGGCGGATGTCATGGAGATTGGTGGGGTAGATGGGGAAAAGGCAGATCTGGCATTAGCTTTCGAATTGATAGAGCACTTAGTGAACCCAGAAGACTTCCTACGACGCGTAGAGCTTCTGGCAAATCATGTAGCTCTCACTACTCCATACCTGGCTTATGATGAGGGGAATCCTCCCTCCTGGGATAAGGATGACTTCCGAGGGCATGTAAGGATCTTTGATCTTTACGATGTCGAGGCCATGCTGACTCCCCGTGGGAGGATCAACAATCTCTACCGCGTGCCACAGGGGGAGAGTGGCTGGATCTTCGCTGATTACGAAGTTAATGAACCCAGCGGCCCTTCAGTTACCATTGCGGCATTCAGCAGCCCAGAACCGCTTGATCCTACGAAGATGGCTAAAGAGGGAATGGGCGGTTCAGAACTGGCTGTTGTTAAGTTGGCAGAAAATCTGGTTAAGATGCCAGGTAACCCTAGGGTTTATGTTTACTCTAAGAATGAGAATCCTGGGTATTATGACAAGGTTTGTTACCGACCGGAAGACCACTGGCGACCGGAAATCGCAACTGACCTCTTCATTGCGTGGAGAGCGCCAGAAGCTGCAGAGTGGGGGGTCAGAGCCAAGAAACGCATCTTGTGGTTGCATGATATGGACTATGGCGATAGGCTTACCGCCGTCCGCGCGCAGGCTTTCCACAAGATCGTAGTACTGAGTGAGTGGCACAAACAGCACATGCTTGCTACTTACCCCTTCCTCGATCCAGAACAACTAGTAATCATCGGGAATGGAGTAGATCCCTCGAGATTTAATACCCCAGTCAAGCGTCATCCAAAGAGGGTGATTTACTCCTCATCTCCAGATCGTGGCTTGGATGTCATTCTTGAGGGCATCTGGCCCAAGATAACTCAAGCAGTCCCCGATGCTGAGTTGCACGTGTACTATGGGATGAACGTCTTCGACAAGTACGCAGACAGGTTCGAATACCTCAAAATCTGGAAAGAGAAGATTAATGGGTTGTTCCTGGCTAATAAGAACGTAGTACAACATGGGCGGGTAAACCAGGAACAGCTAGCGGAGGAGTTCAAGAAAGGGGCAATCTGGCTCTATCCAACTTACTTTTGGGAGACCTACTGCATCACAGCGATAGAAGTACAGTTGGCCGGCGTCATCCCAGTCTTCAACAGAATAGCAGCTCTTCAGGAGACTGTGGCTAGTGGGTTTGCTATTCCTGGAGATGTTAGGGATCCCAAGATACAGGAGGAATATGCGAAAGCCGTGATCCAGATCCTCACAATGGACAGGGAAAAGAGGCAAGCCATTCATAAGGAAGTGAAGGCTTCAGTCCGTTACCAGACCTGGGAACAGGTAGCAAGAGAGTGGTACTCTAACTTCCTTCAGGGAGGAACTAACTAATGGCTAATGCCCTCTACGAGGCTGGCAGGAATGCCTTTCTTAGTGGGTCAATTGCTTGGGTTGCGGACAACATCAAGCTCCATCTCGTCAATATTGTAGGCGTGGCTTCACCCTACGTCTTCGATGCAGCTCACCTCATGTTCGCTTCAGTTCCGACATCGGCAAGAATTGCGACGTCGGCATCTCTCTCAGCTAAGGCTGCGGCTTCGGGAATTGCTGATGCAGACGATACAATCTGTTCAGCGGTTTCGGGGCCGACAGCCGGCGCGATCATCATTTTCAAGGAGGGTGCCAGTCATGCGGCTAGCCTCCTCATCGCCTACATCGACACCGCGACTGGACTCCCAGTTCAGCCGAATGGTGGCGACATCACAACCCAGTGGGACTCTGGAGCCAATAAGATCTTCAAGCTGTAGTCTGGAGATGGGCCAGTGGTAGTCTGCGGATTGCCACTGGCCTAAATCCTGAGGTGGCTGGCATGATAGATCGGTGGGAGCTCCAGTTAGTTGGTAGGTTGAAGGAATTAGTGTGCTTTGAAGGGGAGGGCAGCTGATGGCTGGACCCTTCCCCACAGTCATCGCTTCTACTAGCTCGAACGTCGCGACCAACGGCACAGATCATATCGTTAACCTCCCGACAGGTTACAACGTCAAAGGTCGCCTCCTACTCGTGTTCTTCGCCACGGATGCGGCGCCGTCGATCTCGTGGCCGTCCGGGTGGGACTCCCTCATTGGTGGGGGGTATGCGAACTCAACCAACAGCAAGCTTGATATTGGCTACCGTGTTACAGATGGGACGGAGTCGGAGTCGCACATCCATGTCACGACTGGGGCGAGCGAGCAGACAGCTCACGTCTCGTACCTGATTGGGCCTTTCTATACATCGGCGACTCTAGCGGATTTCCTCGCCGCCTCGACTACTGCTACAGGAGCGAGCACGAATCCGAACCCGGGGAGTCTCAACCCGGCGAACTGGGATATCGAGAATACTTTGTGGGCTGCGGTTGCTGGATGGGATTACAACCGCTCCCTCTCTGGCTACCCCTACGCTGATAATAATCTTTACACCCGGGCGAACACAACGAATGGCTGTGGGGTCGGAGCCTGCACAACCCCCTCAGCGGCAGCTTCACTGGACCCTGGCAATTTCACGATCGGTGTTTCGGATGACTGGATTGCAGTTACTGTGGGGATTCGTCCACCACAGAACTACACAATTGCGCCGAGTGCCATCACTACTGGTCAGGCGCTTGGGACTGCGGTAATCTCCCGAAGGATTACGCCGAGTGGAATCACCTCTGCAGCGGCATTGGGCTCTGCTTCGGTTAAGTTGCCACTTCTGATCCGGCCTACAGGTATTAGTGCTCCTGGTGGGCTTGGAACTGTAGCGAAAGCTTGGAGTTGGCCTTCTGGGGCTGAATCTTTCAGCTGGAACGAGAACTATCAAGCTGGTATGACTGTATACACCCATACATGGGAGGGTGATGGGTGGCTGCGTGGAGTTGGTTCTTCCAGTGGAACAGCTGGGTATTATGGATGGTGGACTCTAACAACGACCTTCGAGGGGTTAGGGGTCCCAGCAGGTTCTACGATCACCCGAGCCCGTGTTACTTCTTGCATAACCTCTAGATCATCTGGGAATTCTGCCTGTTATAACAATGGGTATGTAGGGCTCCTCGTAGATAGTTATGACGACCAGCTACTAAACCTGACAGAATTGCTGAATGGTGATACTTCTTCAGACGAAGAGGGACCAGGTAGTTGGAGCAGCACTTACGTTGATGGCCTTCCCTCTGATCATGCCGTTAGTGTAAGATTGAATGAAGATAACAATGTAGATAGTCCTACAGGTGGTTACAACACCTGGAACTGGGAATCAGTAGAGATAGAGATTGAATACAGTGGACCTGGGGGAGCTTCCACTGTTGGTTCCCCGACCGTTAAACGTCTGATCCGCCCAGGAGCTATCTCATCTGCCCAAGCGATCGGTACTGCCACAGTTTCTAGTGGAACTGTTGGGGAGGTACCAACTCTCGTTCAGCAGAAAGCTGGAGCTACCGCCGGTGACCAATCATCTCTGACTATCACTCTCGATGCCCCATCCAAGCGTGGTAATGCATTAATCCTGCAGCTTGGTAGTCATCACGGATGGGACATCACAGGTATCACTGGCGGTGGTACCTGGCAAGAACTGGTCATAAGTGGTGCACATGTGCCAGTGCACATCTGGGCATGTTTCAATTGCGTTGCAACTACTCAGGTAGTTGTTACGTTTGAGAGTGCCCAAGATGCCGCAGCGAATGTTTCAGAATGGTCGAACGTTAGTTGTGCGCAGATCGTCCCAGGTAATACCATCTACCCATTTGGGTGGGAAGCCGATGGAGTAGATAATACTCCACATACCTTAGAAGGCACTCCAGCAGTAGTTCCAGCTGTGGCCCTTGCGGGAACTTACAAGTATTACAGCAGAACTCTGGTTAGTGGGCCAAGTGATGGCTTCACTGCTCTAAATACGGCCCAAGGAAATGACGGTAGCTATGATTACCGCTTGTGGTCTGCTTACAAAGTTTTAAGTTCCATTGCCGCCATAAGTACGAGTTGGGTACTCAGTGATACTGATGGCTGGGATGCCCCGATGGTCATCCTATGGAAGGGTGAAGAATTCACAGCTGAAGCCGGCGGCTCCATCAATTCCTGGGATGCTGATTACGCTGATGCCAGGGCTGGCTCTAACCTTGCCGTTAGCCAGAACTTCGGGGAAGGCCAGATAATCACCGGGCAGTATTATGGTGGTGGCACTCCAGAGTATGACATTTGGGAAGCTTTCCTAGAGTTCGACACTTCTTACATTAGTAGTAGATCTACCATCACTTCGGCAATCCTCTACTGCTATAACTACTCAGATCATGAAGGCACAGAGACTAGACAAGCTAGACTCTATGATTTCGGGGATGCACTAACTACCGCCGATTGGATCCCAGGCGCAAGTCTAAGTGGTTACACCCTACTCGGTGAACAAAGCTCTCCTTGGGATTCCGGTTTTAATAAGTTCAGTGATATTGCCTTCGCGGCAAACATCAACAAGACAGGCAAAACCCGGATCATAATTGCCTCCAGTCGACAAGCTTCTGGAAACGCACCGACTAGCACAGAAGAATATGTCGGTATCAACACAACAACCCGCCCACCAATCCTTGTAGTTACCTACACGACTCCACCTAGGATCGTGGCCTCCGGGGTGGCTTCTGGAGAAGCCTTCGGAGCCGCAGTAATCTCCGGTGGCGCTCCACAGGTAGTCCTCTGTGGACTGGAATGCGCTCCGGGCACTGGCTGGGGTGCAAACGTTACTCGCCACTGGTCCGGTTCCAGTGTCACAACTATCGTCGATACTCCTACAGTTGCTGGGAGTAAACGAGCTCTTAAGCTGACTGCTGCAGGTGCTGCTGGTGACTGCATCTGGGACAGCCAATCAATGGATTCAAAGTGCAAATCTATCCACTTCGCTGTCAGGGTAGAAGATCTACCGTCTACTGATGCGACACTCTTGACCTTGGTTAATGGATCAGGCACCAATAGTACTTGGGCACTTGTCTTCACTTATGATCAGGCGTCAAGCAAGTTCACCATATCCAGTCGTTCTAACTGGGCCAACCGTGTTCTCTCTTCAGTCATAGTCGAAGCTGACCGGTATTACATCATAGACCTCGAAGTCGATGGCATCAACGGAACTGTCGACTGGTGGGTCAACCTAATTGCTCAAACTCAACACGCAATAGGGAGTACTAATCTCCTCTATGGCGCCACGGTTCTGGGCCAGCTCTGGGCCACACCAGTAGCTCCTGCAAGTTATGTAGCTTACTTCGACGACTTCGTCTGGGTTAGCGATATTGTCAGTTATCCACTGCCTTTGGATATTGGCTCGATCGTAGGCTATCGGGTACTGGACACTTCCGGTACTCACAACCTAGGGTCTGGAGACTTCCGGGCGCAGCATTCTGGGGGTACCCCAAGCACCTGGGTCATCAGCAATGGTGATGCCTCCGGGGCGCTGCTCAATCTTGATATTGCCCCCACAAAAAGTCACGAGAACTGGCAAGATGTCCCAGATGCTAATGCCTACATCGAGTACATCTACGATACTGCCAAGGTAAATCAAGCCCCATTCGCAGTTTCTCAGGTAGTCATCGCCTGCCATGATCCTGGGGCGAGTGTCACCCAGAAAGTCCAGCTGTATGATGGAGTCACAGCAGGTGACTCTGCACTAGGCCCACTCCCAGATAGTAATACTACTGACTTCTTGTGGGAGGGAAGAACTTGGGCCAAGGCCCCATCTGGTGGGGCTTGGACGATTGATAAACTTAAGGCTGCACGGTTGCGGTGGGGGTTCGCCCACGATGGGACTTGGGGCGACCCGACTATCAACTTTACTGTGTTGGAAGTGGCCTTCCCAGTACAGAAGATTCAGCAGGGGTATCCCACTGTAGTCCTGGGTGATCGCCCGCTTGCCTACTGGCGATTCAGTGAGCCTAGTGGTACAGGATTGAAGGATACTGCGGGTTCAGCCGATGGGACGTTCTACGGTGTAGGTTACACTCGTGGAGTGGCCGGACTCTTAGCAGATCCCAGTGACCTGGCAACGCTCTTCTATGACCCAGATACTGCTACTGCCCAGGTTGAGGTTCTTGGCATCCCGGCTGGTTCTCCAGTTGGTGCTAGCTTCGAGGTATGGACTAAGTTCACCGCGCTCGGCGACCACATTCACACGTGGCTCCGCTGGGGGAAGCAGGGAACGTCGCGGCCGTATCACTGGTTCTACTACGAGCACCGAGCCGACCAAGCACCTGACTATCATCTGGGCCTTCAGTTCTGGACTCCAGTCAACAGCTACGTGTGGGCTGACTCTGCCACATGGTCACCGAATACCGGGCAACTATACCACATCGTAGCAGTGCACGACTATCTGGCTAGAGAGGTCAGATTCTATATCGACGGTGCGTTCCACAGCCTATACGAAGCGTCTGATACGGCTGTACCTGGGGCAGTCGAAGCGAATGATGATTCTCGCCTTGGCACATACGCCAGCTCGGCTCACCACCTCGATGGTGTCGAGGACGAACTGGCAATCTATCCTTATGTCCTGACTCCTGCTCAGGTTGCAGCTCACTACGATGCGAGATCCCACACCGGAATTGCATCTGCCCAAGCTTTCGGCACGGCTACAGTTTCAGTTTCTAGTATAGTTGGGCAGATCAAGCCTTCTGGAATTGCCTCTGCCCAGGCGATGGGGTCAATAATCCTTAAGGCTACCGCCCGGGTCTCGGCCACGGGGATCGTTACAGCTCAGGCACTTGGTACTACGGTAGCTAAGTCCACGAACAAGATTCTGCCAAGCGGCTTGGCTTCTGCCCAAGCGATTGGATCTCTAACCTTCAAAGCTACTAACCGAATCTCACCTAGTGGTATAGCTTCAGCCCAAGCACTGGGTACTCTGACGGTTGCTAAAAGCGTAGTTAAGATCATCCCAAGTGGGGTTAACTCCGCACAAGCAATTGGCACAGCTACACTGGTTGCGCCGGCCGCAAGCCTCTCTATATCCCCTACCGGTATCACTTCTGCCCAAGCTATTGGTTCTGAGATAGTTGGATTCAGTGTTCCAGGAACTATAGATAGTACAGGAGCTACGGATGTAGCTGCTGCGCTTAATGCCTGGATTGCAAGTATCCCAGCTCACTCAGTTCTATTATTCAAAAGCACTGGTACTTATCGACTTGATACTGGGCTTCATCTGGATAACAAGCATTACCTAGAACTGATTGGTAATAGCTGTACTCTCCAAGCTGGGGCTGGGACTGCAAGTAATACGTCTCTATTCCAGTTGCATAACACTGGTGGGATCTGCTCTTACATCACGTTTCATGGATTCGATCTCATAGGTACCAGTCCAACTCCGGGCGTTTGGGATCCAGATGCGGACCCAGACCCAGAATTCCAGTATGGGATTTCTAACGTCCAGGCACTTCAGGTAGAAGTTTACGACGTTACAGTTACTGCAACAGGCGGAGATGCTTTCTACGGCGGCGGGGGATTTGATACCTACTGGATCCATGATTGCCACGTCTACTCTTGTGGTCGTAATGGCGTATCTGTTATTACCGGCTCTAACCTGCTTGTCGAGGACAACTACTTCGATGTAGTTGCTTACTCAACATTCGATGTAGAACCCAATAATCCTGGCGAGAACAGCTATAACTTAGTATTCCGGAATAACATTATCGGAACAGCTGGGTATGCCGGATTCTTCAATGCTAGTGGATCGACTGGCACGACCATCGACAACGTGACGGTCACAGGAAACCTCATAACTGCCGACTCGATGGATACCGCTGTCACTACAGAACGTGGCGGCGGAACGGTACGGACCAACTTCACGTTCACCAACAATACGTCACAGGTCAACGCTTACCGTTGGGAT
>Ga0315285_10005187_pt1 | contig 13470 bp, 12 predicted proteins | sample YL17G09_36_MG_FD_203698 | JGI IMG/M metagenome (GOLD analysis project Ga0315285, IMG submission 203698) | Sediment microbial communities from Yellowstone Lake, YNP, Wyoming, USA - YL17G09_36 | ecosystem: Environmental > Aquatic > Freshwater > Lake > Sediment | place: USA: Wyoming | collected... | reverse complement strand
ACTGGATATTAAAGTTGTAGGGAATACCTTAACGATTAAGGGTGAAAAGAAAAGCGAGGTTAAAGAGGAAGAAGAAGGATATGTGAGAGTGGAGAGGTCTTTCGAGATACTGGAGACAATAGATATTAGTAAAATTGAAGCGAATTATAAAGATGGTGTGTTAGAGATTAAGTTACCGAAGAAAGAGGAAGTTAAACCAAAAGAGATAACCGTGAAGGTTTCGTAATAAAGAGTGAATCAGGAAGTTATAGTCGACGTCTGATGGCAATTCATAGGAGCGTATTGTCCAGCACTATTTAAAATAGTGCTGGACTTTTTTTATGTAGAGATTTTTATGGAAAATAATTGAAGTGTAAGATTTTTGAGGTAGACTATACTTAAATCTAATATGTTAGAAATTTGAGATTGGAAATTGCAAATTTAAAATTTAATATCTCCAATTTACAATTTAAAATATATAATTGGTGAGTCTTAATTGGAAATGATTTTTTGCTTGTTTTTATAATTGTGAAAGGGATAGATTATGTTTTTGTTTATAGGGCTTGTTATTATCCTTGTGGGCGTTATTGTTGTGGTATACGGTTTAATAGAGGCAGGGAGAATAAGAATTACAAGACTGGAATTAGAGTTTGAAAAATTGCCTGAGGCATTCGACGGTTTTCAGTTTGTTCATATATCTGATTTGCATTTGAGACGTTTTGGTTTGCTGGAGAAACAACTTGTTGAGAAGCTTAAGAACCTTCAGCCCAAATTCATCTTGATGACGGGTGATTTTAAGTTAAGTCAATATACGGATAATACGAAAGTTATTAAAGCTGTCCGAAAAATTCTGGATGGGTTGGATTCAGAGTGTAGTTTTATTTGTATTAGGGGGAATCATGATAAGCGCGGTTTTATAAATGAGTTGAAAAAACTAAGCGTGATTTATTTACATAATGAACATTACAAGTTAAGTATTGGTGAAGATGAAGTTTATGTTTTAGGGGTTTCGAAGTCTTATCCTAATAAACGAAATCAGGGTGTTTTAAAATTGAGGAAGGCAAAAGAGGGACTAAGAGAAGATGCGTTTAAGATTTTGTTGGCGCATACACCGGAATATATGCCTATTGCGAAAGATGAGAAGATTGATTTAGTTCTTGCTGGTGATACTCACGGTGGTCAGGTGAGATTGCCACTGTTGGGGACTCTGGCTTTAATCATAAGATTCAAGACTCCTTTGAAATATTCTATGGGTTTAGTTAAGGAAAATGACACGATTCTTTATACCAATCGAGGAATAGGAACAAGAGGAATTCCTATCAGGATTTTATGTCCACCAGAAATAGCTGTTATCACGTTGAGAAAGAAGTGTTTGTAGGAAACGGTTTAAAACCGTTCCCTACAATTATCAGGATTAATTATGAGACAGATTATACTGGCATCTATATCACCGAGAAGAAAGAAGTTGTTGGATGAGATAAATCTACAATATATAGTAGACCCAAGCGATTATGAGGAAATCAACGATAAGAAAAGGTCTCCGCGGGATCTTGTTTTAAGGCATTCGTTTGCGAAGGTTCTGGATGTATCGAAGAGATATAAGAAAGGGGATATAATAATAGGTGCGGATACGATAGTTTTATTAGAGGATGAGATTCTCGGGAAGCCGTGTTCAGAAGAGGAGGCGTTCCAGATGTTGAGAAAACTTTCTGGCAAGTCACACAAGGTCATAACAGGTATTGCAGTGAAAGAGGTCGGTGGAGCAACCTTGTTAGATACCGTGATGTCAGAGGTTCATTTCAGGCAGATAAGTGATGATGAGATAAGAGAATATATAGCAACTGGCGAACCGATAGATAAAGCAGGCGCATATGCCGTTCAAGGGATTGGGGAGAAGTTTATAGAAAGAGTGGATGGATGTTATCATAATGTAGTGGGATTACCAATATTGCGATTAGTAAAGATGTTATCAAATTTCATCGATACCTCTATTTTAAATGTTCAATGCAATTGTGAGTAGAGGTGGGGTTACCCCACCTCTAAATGTGGGCGAGGAAACCTCGCCCCGACAACGACACAACAAGCATAAAGGAATAAGAGGATAATTTGAAAGAAGTTATTGATATTCATATTCATATAGCAGGAACAGGTAATGAGGGAAGTGGGTGTGTGATGTCGAAGAAGTTCAAGAATTCTCTTTTTTATTTTGCCCTTTTGTTGTTATCGAAATCGAAAACTTTGAATGATAAAATTGCACGAGAAGCAGTTTTGGATGTTATAAATACTTCGACAAAAATATCTAAGGCTGTCTTACTGGCATTGGATTGTATAGTTGAAAAGAATGGTAAGGCAAGACCTGATATATCAAGCATAGTGACTCCCAATGAATATGTGATTAGAGTTCGTAATGAGAATAGAGATAAAGTTTTATTTGGTGCATCGGTTCATCCCCATAGAAGAGATGCTTTAGACTTAATCGATAGATATGTAGAGGAAGGGGCAGTTTTAGTAAAATGGATTCCGTCATCACAGGGTATAGACCCACAGGATAAGGTATGTTTCAAATTTTATGATAAGTTAGCGAAGTTGGGATTACCTTTATTATGCCATACGGGAGTGGAGAATGTTATTCCAACAGCACCAAATGCCATTGATAAGTATAATTCACCTATTCGGCTAATTCCCGCATTGGAAAGAGGGGTGAGGGTGATAGCAGCGCATTGTGGGATCTCTGCATATCGGAAAGATGATAGATATTTTGATGAGTTTTTATATATAATGAAATTTGCGGAAAAAGAAGGTTTTCATTTATATGGAGATGTTTCGGCATTTTCTAATCCCACAAAAAGAAAGTTTATGTTTCGGATAAAAGAGAATGTGGATCAGAAAAGATTACTTTTTGGTAGTGATTATCCTGTTCCTGTGTTTGATATGAAGGCAGAAGAGGCTTTGAAGAGGATTGTGTCGGAATGGTTTGGGATATTAGAGGATACAAATCCACTTGATAAGAATTACGATATAATGAAGAACCAATGGGGATTCGATGAGATTGTTTTTACAAATGCTCATAATGTGCTTTTGATGAATAATAAAGATGTAAAAAATAATTAAGAATTTGATGTTTCAGGTTTAGAGTTTTCAAATTAGACTTGACTTGTTTTTATGTGAAACATAACAATTCTTTATATCATCGATATTAAAGCAGGACAGTATTATAACGCCTGCCCGATGAATTCTTTAGATGGAGCATTATGTTATTAGGATTAACTCAGGCAATTGTCAGGGAAGAAATTTCCACTGATAATCTTTATCCTCCCTTGGGGATTGGTTACATTGCTTCTTATTTAAAAACGCATTTTGATTTTCAGAATATTGTGATAGAGCGGTTTAGTGAAAAGTTTTTGAGTCATAAGCCTGATATTGTTGGCATATCATCGACAACGATGAATTATAATAAAGCGATAGAGATAGCAACAAAGGCGAAAAAAGGATGGAATGCGATTACAATAGTGGGGGGACCGCATATTAGTCTTCTGCCAGAATCTCTTCACGAATCAATTGATATTGGTGTTGTCGGTGAGGGGGAATCAACAGCGAAGGAACTGTTCGGATATTTGTTATCGGATGCTGATGTTGTTAGTAAAAAAGTGCTTAATGTGGAGAAGCTCGCAAAAATAAAAGGAATAGTTTTTCACAAGAATGGTGAAAAAGTAGTGACGGAACAGAGGGAGTTAATTGCAGATTTAGACAGTCTACCTTATCCTGATAGGGAGTTACTTAAAGGGAAATGGGTGAATGATGTAGGGGAGAATGGGACTATTAACACCTCCCGTGGATGTCCTTTTCAATGCAGTTTTTGCTCGACGCGTGTGTTTTGGCGTAAATACAGGGGATTTTCTGCTGATTATGTTGTCAATGAGATTGAGTACCTTCATAAGAATTATGGGACTAAGCATATTAGTATTCAGGATGATTTGTTTCTTGTTGAAAGGGAGAGATTAGAAAAGATAGTGCGATTGCTTGAGGAGAAAAAGTTGGTGAATAAGGTTAGTTTTGAGTGCACAGCGCGTGCAAATTTAATTACTGAGGAAATGGGAAGGTTAATGAAGAGGATGAATGTGGAGATTGTTCATCTGGGAATAGAATCGTATAGTAATAAAATGTTGGAGGAGTATAATAAGAAAGGAATTAATAAGAAGGTCATAGACAATGCTTTGGAACACTGTAAGAAAAGTGGATTAAGGGTGTGTGCCTCTTTTATAATAGGAGCTCCTCAAGAAATACAGAAAGATATTCTTGAAACGTATATTTTCTTAATAAGTAATATGGATAAGATGATGTGGGTTAATACGGGGGAGTTAATGGCGTTGCCGGGAACGAAGTATTGGAAGATGCTTGAAGAGAAAGGAAAGGTTGGTCCGAATATGAATTGGGACTTATTTAATGGTGGAGAAGAAGCCATTTATAGTGAAGATTTCCCTTACGTAAGTGGGGTTTTAACGAAGGATAATTTTTATGCTTTACTTCTATTGTTCAAGGAGGTTACGAGAAACTATACTTTAAGACTTGAGAAAGAGCAAATAATAAATACACGTGGGTATCAAATGCTTGAGAAGGTGAGGAAAGGCTTAAATAAGTTTAGAAAAGTTTTGGGCATCCGATGAAATGAAATGTAGGGGCATATTGCATATGCCCTGAAATTATTGGGCACGTGCAACGTGCCCCCACAATACAAAAAGATATGGAGCAGTTAATTGACAACCCCCTATCCCCCTTAACAAAGGGGGAATTAATGGGGGTTGTTATAAGAAAGGAGTTGTGAGAAAGAAATGGTTTTAGGGATGACAGGATTTGGGAAATCAACAGTGACGAGCGGTGCTGGAGACTTTTATGTGGAAATAAAATCGCTCAATAATCGTTTTTTAGAAATAAATTATCGTGGGAATAAAGAGCTGACAGTGCTTGAGATGCTGGTCAGAGAATATATAAAGAGCAAAGTGAAACGTGGACGATTCGATGTTTTTATAAAGTATCTCACTGGGATTAATCAGAATATTTCTGTTATCGCTAATAGTGCCCTTGCTGTGAATTATTATAACGCTATAAAAGCGGTGATAGGGGACTTAAAGGAAAATTGTAAGATAGAGAGATTTGAAGAGGATTTCTCTTTGTATATAGAAAATGTATTAAAGTTGCCGGGTGTAGTTGAGATCATAAGTAGCGAAGCGGACGAAGAGGTTTTATGGCAGGCTGTGATGCCAGCTGTGGATGAGGCTATGAATGAGGTGATAAAGTGTAGAGAGAAAGAAGGGGAAGCATCAAAGAATCAATTGGTCCTGAATGTAAACGAGATGAAATCCTATATTGAAGAGATAAAGAAATTGCAGGGCGATGTATTAGCAAAGATTCGGAAAAGACTCTTTGAGACTATAGACCATATAAAGAAAGAGGTAGATGTAGCCTTGACGGAAGATAGGCTGAATGCGGAGGTTGTCTTATACGTCGATAAAATGGATATAAGCGAGGAGATTGTGAGAATTGAATCCCATATAGATAGTTTTGAATTGACGCTTGAGGGAACTTCTGAGAAAGGGAAGAAACTTGATTTTATCATTCAGGAACTGTTCAGGGAAATAAATACTATTGGGAATAAGGCGAAGGATTCTAAGATTTCAAATTTAGTTGTGCAGTTGAAGGTTGTTTTAGAGAAGATGAGGGAATTAGTACAAAACATTGAATAAAATTGCTGAAACAAAGAATTTCAGGTATTTGCACTAATCTATGAAAGATGAATAATTAAGAATGAAAAGACGAGGTATCCTGATAATTCTCACATCCCCGTCTGGTGCGGGGAAGACGACTATTCTTGAGGGAATTTTAAGGAAGGATAGTTCGATTGAGTATTCTGTGTCTGTCACGACCCGTCCAATGCGTAAAGGTGAAATTAATGGTGTGAATTATCATTTTGTGAGCGTGGATGAGTTTAAGCAAATGATTGAGCGCGGTGTTTTTTATGAATGGGCGATTGTGCATAACAACTATTACGGCACAAGAAAAGATGTGGTGGAAAATAAGGTTGAGAACGGTATAGATGTTTTATTTGATATAGATGTTCAAGGGGCACTAAATATTAAGAAACAGAGCAAAGACGCTGTTCTAATTTTTATCATTGCACCTTCTATGAAGATTTTAGAAGAGAGATTGAAAAATAGAGGAACGGATTCAGAAGAGGTTATTAAAAGAAGGTTGAAAAATGCACAAGAGGAGATGGAGAAAATGCCAGAATTCGATTATATTGTTGTGAATGATAAATTGGAAGAGACTATCGAAACTGTTTGGTCAATTATTGTCGCTGAGAGAAATAAAACGAAAAGATTAGATTTGGATGAGTTAAAGAAATGAAAGGAAAAAAAATTATATTAGGAGTAACAGGCGGTATAGCGGTCTATAAGTCGCTTGAGCTTGTGAGACGGTTTAAGAAAATGGGAAATGAGGTCAAAGTGGTGATGACAAAAGCGGCAACAGAATTTGTGACACCACTTTCGTTTGAAACACTTTCAGGGAATTCTGTCTACTACAATTTATTTGGTGAAGTAAAGAGCTGGGAGATGGAGCATATTACGATGGCAAGTTGGGGTGATGTATTGTTAATAGCGCCTGCGACTGCGAATATTATTGGTAAATATGCGAATGGGATTTCCGACGATGCCCTGTCGACACTACTTTTGTCTTTTAAAGGGCAAGTATTTATAGCTCCTGCGATGAATGAAAATATGTATCTTAATCCTGTGGTTCAGGAGAATATTAAGAGGTTGAAAAAGAAGGGAGTTAGATTTGTTGAGCCTGAGAAAGGAGCTTTGGCTTGTGGGACAGAAGGTATGGGAAGATTAGCCGACCTTAAGATAATCGAAATGGCTGTTGATGATTACTTTAAAGAACAGGAGAATTTGAGGGGTATAAAGATATTAATTAATGCGGGTCCGACGAGAGAATTCATTGACCCAACACGGTTCATTTCGAATCCTTCGAGTGGGAAAATGGGATATGCAATTGCAGAAAAGGCTATAAGCAGAGGAGCAGATGTTGTGCTTATATCAGGACCAACGAATTTAGTGACTCCTGATGGTGTGAAGTTGAAAAAAGTTATATCTGCTCAAGAGATGTTTAAGGTAATGAAGAAATATCATAAAAATTCTGATGTTGTGATTTTTACTGCGGCAGTATCGGATTTCAGACCGATTAGTGTAGCAAAGGAAAAAATCAAGAAAGAGGAGTCGCTCGATTCGATTAATTTAGTAAGAAATTCTGACATAGCTGAGGAATTAGGAAAAGAAAAGGGGAAGAAAATTCATATTGGCTTTGCCGCCGAGACTGAAAATATTATTGAGAATGCGAAGAAAAAATTGAAGAAGAAGAATTTTGATTTGATTGTTGTGAATGATGTTACTGTTAAAGGTTCAGGATTTGAGAGTGATGAGAATATTGTAACTCTCATTTCTAAAAAGGGAGAAATTATAGAGTTAGGGAAGATGAGGAAACTTGAGATTGCAGATGTGGTTCTGGATAGAATCAAAGAATTAATAGCCAAAAATTAAAAACGCAGAGAAGACGCAAAAACGCTAAGGGAAAATCACTTAACCACGAAGGCCACAAAGTACACGAAATGAAAATCATAATTTTTATTTCACATTGATTATTTTCTTCGTGTACTTCGTGGTTTAATTGTTTATGTTAAGGATTAATTAGTATATGCCATTGAAGATTGACATTATTACAATATTTCCCGAGATGTTTGAGAGGACTTTTGATCAAGGAATAATAAAAAAGGCAATAGAAAAAGGCGCCGTGGAAATTGGTGTTCATAATTTAAGAAATTACACTACGGATAAGCATAAAGTGACGGATGATTATCCATTTGGTGGTGGGGGTGGAATGGTGATGAAGCCTGAGCCGATATTTTGGGCTGTGGAAGCATTAAAGAAAAATAAAGAACAGGCGGTGAATGCCTGTTCTTTCATTTCGAAGGTTATACTTTTATCACCGCAAGGGGAAGTTTTTAATCATAATGTTGCGATGCGATTGTCGCAAGAAAATCATTTGATTTTATTATGTGGAAGATATGAGGGTGTGGATGAGAGGGTGCGTGAGAACCTTGTTGATGAGGAGATTTCTATTGGTGATTATGTATTATCCGGGGGAGAATTTCCTGCGATGGTAGTTGTTGATGCAATTGTGCGATTGCTTCCAGATGTTTTGGGGTGTGAGGATTCCTGCAAGAAAGATTCTTTTTATGAAGGATTACTCGATTATCCGCATTATACGAGACCAGAGGAATTTAGAGGGATGAAGGTGCCTGATATTTTATTATCAGGTCATCATAAAAATATTGAGGAGTGGCGACGGTATAAGTCCCTTGAGATAACTTATTTAAAAAGACCTGATTTGCTCGAGAAGGTGAAGTTGAGTAAAGGTGATTTGAAAATGCTTGAAGAGATAAAGAAAAAATATTGTAAGGAAGATTGATATTTAGAGGTTAAAAGGTCTAAGCTTCAAGTGAAATTTGTTTGTTACGGGTGGAAAAGTGTGGGGAGTCTGTGTGTAATGCTGAAACCTGAAAGTGTCATTCTGAACCTTGTCCTGAATCAAGTTCAGGATCTTGGTTCAGAATCTCTTCAGGGCAGGCTTGTTTCAGCATCTTTTTTCTATGTCTTTAAGAGACCCTGAAACGAGTTCAGGGTGACAGGTCTACTTTCGAGGAGCTTTCGAGAATTTTCCTGCTTCGTTTTTTTGATTGTATTTTTGTGGGAGTGTTTCCTATTTTTGTATAAAACCCTACTTTTGAGAGGGGATAAAAAATTTTTAAAAAATTTTGTTGCTTTTGTTCTTTTTTTTGATTGACTAAATTACTGAAAAAATAATTTTGTTCTTTTTTTAAAAAGTATTTTTATGAAGTGGAGTGGGTTAAAGATTGGTAGTTGGATTATGAAAAAAATTATTTATTATATCTGGCATTAGGTGGGCGGTTGTGTAAGAGGTGTTGAGGCATTATGCCCGGAAATAAAAAGAAAGTATCAAATAAATTTGGTCTTCCCCCAGGAACACTCATTCATATAGGGGAGAAAAAAGTAGAGAAACCTAAAATCACAGTCATTGATTATAACGAGTCAGTGTTTCAAGAAAAAGAAGTAGAATCTGTTGAAGAGTGTTTGCCATATAAAGATAAACCTACAACAACCTGGATCAATATAGACGGTCTTCATCAAGTGGAAACCATAGAAAAAATTGGTAATTATTTCAATCTTCATCCTCTTCTCTTAGAAGATATTCTTAATACTAATCAGCGACCCAAAATGGAAGAGTATGAGAATTATCTTTTTATTGTTTTTAAAATGCTTTATCTAAGTGAGCAAGGAGAAGGTATAATATACGAACAGATTTCCTTGATTCTGAGCGAAAATTGTGTTATTTCTTTTCAAGAAAGAGAAGGAGACGTTTTTAATATTATCAGAGAAAGGTTGAGGGCGGGTAAGGGTCGCACGAGGAAAATGGGAGCAGATTATCTTACTTATAGTTTAATTGATGCCACAGTTGATGCTTATTTTACAGTTCTTGAAAAGATTGGGGAGAGGATTGAAGAGACAGAAGACGCTGTAGTAAGGAATCCCACTATGGAAATCGTTCATAAGATTCATAACTTAAAAAGAGAATTAATATATCTACGCAAGTCGATATGGCCTCTTAGAGATGTAATTAATTTACTCGAAAGGAGTGAAACACCTCTTGTTAAGGAATCAACGGAATTATATTTTAGAGATGTTTATGACCATACCTTTCGCGCTGTTGATACCTTAGAAACATATCGAGATATGGTTGCGGGTATGCTTGAGATTTATATATCGAGTGTTAGTAATAAGATGAATGAGATAATGAAGGTATTAACTATCATAGCGACTATTTTTATCCCACTAACTTTTATAGCGGGTGTCTATGGGATGAATTTTAAATTTATGCCTGAGATTCAATGGCATTGGGGCTATTTTGCGTCTTTGTTTTTAATGGCGGTTGTGGGTATTACGATGATATTTTATTTTAAGAAGAAAAAATGGTTATAATAGAGTTGATGAGTTTGAGATATTTTTACAGGATACACAGGAAGAGAAAAAAGAATATTTAACAGGGATAGACAGGATACACAGGATAGATAAGATTAATATTTTAAATTAAAATCCTGTATATCCTAATAATCCTGTATATCCTGTAAAAGTATTTTCCTGTACATCCTGTTAAATTAAAATGAGGTGAATTTAAAATGGATAGGGCAACAAAAGAAAAACCTCCGCAACGAAAGAAAGTTCCTATGGGAAAATGTCTCGGACCCGTTATAAGTCTGGAGGAACATGTTCCACCGGATTGGTGGAGTCGAATTTTTAACTCCTTGTATCTAAAAACGGATTCTGATGTGGTGGATGATCGGGCAATAACCTGCCAGGAAGTGGATTTATTTTCGAAGATTCTGAATCTCTCCCCAGAAGATAAGATTCTGGATTTGTGCTGTGGGCAGGGTCGTCATTCTCTTGAATTATCGAGGAGAGGATTCAGATTTGTTGAAGGATTAGACCGTTCACATTATTTAATCCAGAAGGCGAAGATAACAGCGAAACGAGAGGGATTAGATGTAAAATTAAAGGAGGGAAATGCAAGAAAGCTACCTTATCCACCGGATAGTTTTGATATAGTAATAATATTAGGAAATAGTTTTGGATACTTTGAAACAATAGATGATGATATAAGGGTATTAAAGGAGGTATTCAGGGTTTTAAAGCCTTGGGGGAAATTGCTTATTGATGTGGCTGATGGGGATTATTTGAGGACACATTATAGACCTCGCTCGTGGGAATGGATGGATAAGAAACATTTTGTCTGTAGGGAGCGTTCACTTTCATACGATGAGCAACGGCTTATATCACGCGAGGTGATTACTCACGTGGAGAAGGGAGTCATAGCGGATCAGTTTTATGCGGAGAGACTCTATAATAAGGACACCATAACCAAATTTATGAAGGAAGCAGGCTTCGCGGATATTACGTTTCACGGTGAAATTTCTACTGATTCTAAGCGTAACCAGGATTTAGGCATGATGGAACAACGAATTGTAGTAACTGCGGTGATAAGGAAGGAATGGACACAGATTAGGAAGAAACCGAAGGAAACAGTTAGAAACATTGTTGTGCTTTTAGGAGACCCTTCAAAACCGGACCCATTGAAACCATTTAGCATTTTTGATGATGATGATTTTTATACAATCGATCAACTAAAAGCGGCGTTGAGAGAACTAAATAGTTACCAGTTTACTTATTTTAATAATCATGACACTTTTATGCAAGATTTGATGAGACTTAAAGGGAAAGTGGATTTTGTTTTTAACCTGTGTGATGAGGGTTATAATAATGATCCGCGGAAGGAATTGCATATTCCTTCTCTATTGGAACAGTTAGGGTTCACGTATACTGGGGCAGGACCTCAATGTCTGGCATTTTGTTATGATAAATCATTAGTGCGTGGAATTGCCAAAGAGATGGATATTCCTGTTCCTGAAGCGTTTTTTATTAATCCTGCGGATACAACCTTTGATTTACCTTTTGAATCCCCTGCTATTGTTAAACCAAACTTCGGCGATTCCAGTTTTGGAATCACGCAGAGAAGCGTAGCAAGTAATGTCGAAGGACTTGTGAATGCTATTACAGAGATTAGAGAAAAGTTTGGTTATGATAAACCAATACTCGTTGAGGAGTTTCTTACAGGAAGTGATTTGAGTGTAGGGATAATTGGGAATCCGCCAGAATCTTATATTGTTCTTCCGATTACAGAGGAGGATTATTCGGCACTTCCGGAAGGATTACCGAGGATTTGTGGATATGAGGCGAAGTGGTTACCGAATTCGCCTTATTGGAATATAAGGTCTGTTCCAGCGGAATTGCCGGATGAGACAAAAAGATTAATTATAGAATGGTGTTTAAGATTATTTGAGAGATTGGAGTGTAGAGATTATAGTCGGTTTGACTGGAGACTTGATTCTAAGGGGAATCCAAGATTGCTTGAGGTGAATCCGAATCCGGGATGGTGCTGGGATGGGCATTTAGCGAAGATGGCAAAGTATATGGCGATGTCATATGGCGAGATGTTAGAGGCGATTTTGGTGTATGCGGAACAGAGAATGGGAATTTAGTTAATATTTCTCTTGTGATTAGATTATTATTTTTTTACCACAACGACACTACGAACACAACGATATTTTGATTATAATAACCATCAATATAAAACTCTCATTTATATTAATCCTTGGTGGTCGTTGTGCCGTCGTGGTTAAATATTTTGTTTTCTAATCAGGTTTGAGGGCGTCTGTTAGTTTTGTTTTAATATTTTTAATCATCCCCGCATCTTCCACTTTATTATTTTCTAAATCGGTAACGTAGAAGACGTCGACAACTCGGTAGGCTTCTGTGGAGATAAGGGCGAGGTCAAGGTTAAGTTGGAATTCAGAGATGATTCTTGAAATGGTATAAAGGACGCCGGGTCTGTCAATTGTTCGTACTTCTATAATCGTATGTGTGGTGGAATCGTTGTTGTTCACTTCAACTCTTGTTTCAGCCATTTTTAAGCGTTCGGGAGGAACGTTATGCAATTTAAGATTAGGTTGGTATAAGTCTTCAATTTTCTTTTTTCCTTGCAGGATAAGATTTAATTCTTCCCGAATTCTTTCGAGTCTAAAACCCTCAGGAAGTTTATTCATATAGAGGTCAGTTGCATAGAAACTGATGAGGGCGATGCCATCTTTACTTGTGAAAGTTTGAGCACTGTTGATGTTGAGTTCTTTCAATGAGAGCAAGCCGACGACGGAATGGAAGATACCAACCTTATCATAAGTCGTTACGAGAATTTCTGTTAAATTTAGTTTTTCATTATCAACGATTTCCCAGACAATCATATTGTTCTCGTTCAGTTGAGTAGTAAGGATAAACTGTTTTGCAATAGTCTCGATAGGTGTAGAAATCAAGTAGCGTTCAGGGACATTCTCAATAAAGGCGTCGAGTTTTTTCGGGAAAGTAGGGAACGCATATATGCGTTCCTTACAAAGGATGTTGAGGAGATAGGTTTTTGTTGTGTGTCTTAGATTTTCATCGAACTCTCGACTAATTTTTTCACCCATAAGAAAGGATAGGGTTTTTTGATATAAGCCGAAGAGAAGTTGCCCTTTCCATCGATTATAGACAGATTCACTTATTGCCTTCATATCAGCATAAGTAAGGACATAGAGCATTTTAAGAGTTTCAATATTCCCCACTGTTTTAGCTAAGTCTTTAATAATGGCTTCATCTGTAATGTCTCTGCGAAGGGCGATATGACTCATTTTGAGATGATTTTGAACGAGAAAATAGACAATTAAACGCTCCTCATCGGAGAGTTTCAGGCGTTCAGTGATACGTTCTGAGA
>Ga0315285_10005185_pt1 | contig 13470 bp, 9 predicted proteins | sample YL17G09_36_MG_FD_203698 | JGI IMG/M metagenome (GOLD analysis project Ga0315285, IMG submission 203698) | Sediment microbial communities from Yellowstone Lake, YNP, Wyoming, USA - YL17G09_36 | ecosystem: Environmental > Aquatic > Freshwater > Lake > Sediment | place: USA: Wyoming | collected... | reverse complement strand
TGGAGGTTCACACTACTGAGCCGGGCGTGCAGCTCTATACCGCAAACTTTCTGGATGTAACCGGCAAAGCCGGCAAGGCCTACAAAAAGCACTACGGATTCTGCCTGGAGACTCAGCACTTTCCCGATTCGCCGAACAAGCCGAACTTTCCATCTGTTGTTCTCAAGCCGGGCGAAAAGTATACCTCCGTGACCGTGCACAAGTTTTATGCGAAATAGGGGAAAGTAGCTGGTGGTCTGTACAATTCAAATGCGGGCTGTCATTGCGAGGCCCCGCTGCGCCGGGGCCGTGGCAATCTCCGATCCCAGAACGGGAGAGATTGCTTCGCTTCGCTCGCAATGACACCGATCCTTTCAGATGTAATAGACCACCAGTCATTGCAGGTAGACTTGGTCGCCGGATTTGATTTGGGGTACCCGACTTAGCTTTGCTCTGATGTCGTCTTTGTCAAGGGCAAAGCTGGGTGCGATTTCAATAAGGCAATCGACTGAGCCGTCCGGCTTTCGGGGGATGGTGACACCTGCCGATTCGAGCCAGTCAGCCGCCCGCCCGACCATTAACTGCCTTGCCGTTTCAGGGCTATCCACGCTGGCAGCGTTTTTTATCGGGGCAAATTCTTGCTCTCGTAGCGTTTCAAGGATTACCGACTCTGAGGCCAGCGGCACTGCATCGAAGACAAAGCTTTCCAACTTTATGCCGTTAGACTCAGCAGGCTCGACAAGGTTTCCGCTGTCGTCTATGTGCGGAATCTGTTTGACCGCGCGGTGCAAAGGCAGCGGACAGCCTTTCTCGTTCAGCCTTTCGACAAGGCTGCGATTGATAATGTGGATGGCGATGCTGCCCATTTCAAAGACCAGCGAGCCGTCAGGCTTTCGTCTCTCCGCCAATTCGTCGGGCATATCGCTGTATTCAATGACCTTTACCTTGCCGTCGACCAGGCAGAAATTGCCCACCTTTTCTTTGGGGTAGGCCTTAATAAGGGCCTTTGAAGACATCTCGGCCTTATCCAGTGCGTGCAGGCCGATGAAAAGCGGATCACAGATATTGACCAGCGGATTGTCAATCTGGAAATAGCTTATGAATTCTATGCCGCGTTTTTTCATATCCTGCAGGGCGCCGCTTCGGCGAAGTGCCCTGAAGCTGCCGCCATGACCATCCGGCGAGCACGCGATAGTGGCTTTATCAGCCAGCAGAATCCTGCCGTCGAAACTAAAGTTGGGAAGCGTGCCCTGTTCAAAAATGAAGACGTTGTTTTGATCCAGGCCGTAGTAATCGTTGACGCGAAAAATCTCGATGGTCTGGCTGTAATTCAAGGGGCTGGCCATAATATACCAGGGTAAGACGGTCTGGTATTTCTTGGATGCGGCGGTGATGTACTCGGCAAACAACCGAAACAGGGTTTTGTTCTTGACAGGGCTGATAGACAGATCACCTTTTGGCCCTTCAAAGCCCAGTCTGGTTCCCTGGCCACCCGCCACAACCAGGGCAGCGACCTTGCCGGCCGATACCAGCTTTTTGCCCAGCTCTATGGCCTGGCTGTACCTGCGTCTTTGCACTTCGCCGGTAGGACGGGCGCTGTAAATTGGCGCCGGGACAAAATCGACCTGGCTAAGAGCAGTGGGCGTTTTTTTGACTAAATTCGCCACCCAATTATCTATTTGCGGGAAATCCAACTCCTCGATCTGGCTGAGCAAATTCTGCTTTTGGGCTTGACTTAGCTGGTCCCAGAACGCCAGAAGATGGCTCTGGCGATGCCTTCTTAGCAGGCTTTTTATGTTTTCAAGACTCTTTTGGACAGGCATATCTGCGATTCCAAGCATAAAATAAAGATACTAAGCGAACGAGGAATTTTTTCAAGAAACTTTTGAAATTTGACGAAAATTTGATTGACAAAGATTTTTTGGTTTGCTATTATTAGACTTAGAAACGGGTAGGTTCGAGACTGTTATCATAATATAAAACCGTTATCATATTTCGCTTCTTATTTCATACCGCAAACCTGCCCGCCGATAAAACCTTTTTGGTTGTAGCTTGGTCTAAAAACCCAGGTATATTTTGAGCACGTACGAAGACGGCTCTATGAATGCTGTTGACAAAAGCCGTTATATGAGTTTGAGCTGACCGTTCTTGAGCGGAACTGGTATGTTATTAAGGGGATTCGCAAGAAAAAAGTAGGCTTTTGGCGTCTTGCGTTTGCGCCGGAAAAGGCATTTATCTATCAAGAAAACGTGAGCCATGATGTGCTCCGGAACGGTCGTGGTTGCGAATCCCGAGTATGTAAGGAGAAAAACGATGAGAAAGAAGAGAGGTTTTACTCTGGTCGAGCTATTGGTCGTGATTGCGATCATAGCTCTATTGATGGGCATTTTGATGCCAGCCCTGGCCAGGGTCAGGCAAATTGCCTTCCGAATGGTCTGCGGAAGCAATTTGTCCGGCATCGGCAAGGCAATGCTGATCTACGCCAACGACTACGAGGACGAGCTTCCCCGCGCCGGCGGCAGAAGCAGCGTTTGGGGCGGCCCCGTTATGTGGAATGCCGCTAACCGAAACGCAGCTTATGGCTTGGCTGCAAATGGCACCGGCGGAAAGGCAAGCATCAGCTCCTGCTTCTATCTGCTGGTAAAGTACTCCGACGTCACGCCCAAGTCGTTCATCTGCAAGAGCGATTCCGGAACCTCCGAGTTTAAGCTCTCCAACGAGACCACAGCCGGCAACATGGAATTCATCGACTGCTGGGACTTCGGCAGCGCGCCGCTGACACACTGCAGCTACACCTATCACATGCCGTTCGGCCTGTATGCTCTGACTACATCCAGCGAACCGGGCATGGCAGTAGCGGGAGATCGCAGCCCGTGGCTCGATTCACCAGCCGCAACGGCCAAGACTATAGCGAATTTCAATCCCACCGGCGCCAACATAGACCAGCAGAAGTACGGAAACTCGATCTCCCATCAGGAAGACGGTCAGAACGTCCTGTTTATGGACAGTCACGTGTACTTTGAGAAAAGAGCTTACTGCGCCATCAACGACGACAACATTTACACCTGGTGGGATGGCGGCGATATAAGACGAGGCGGCGCACCTCAAGTCGGCACCACCGAGCCTAGGGATAGAAAAGACTCGTTCCTGGTCCACGACGGCGCCGGAACTGGCGGAGGAACGCCGCCGGTAGGACGCTAACCTATGTGAGTCAGCATTGTGTTATCCAGGCGGCCTTATGCGGCAGGCATAAGGCCGCCTTTCTCCGCAACATCGTAGGCGGCAGGATTTTTGAAAGAAATTTGTAGAACCTGACCGGCTCTTTTACGTACTAAAGATTAGGTAGGTTTGAAGACAATATCATAGTTCGAATTGCCATTATATTTTTCTCAAACCTAATCTGGTCATACAAACCTACCCGCAGAAGAGCGATTGCCCGGCGTGATAGTCTGCCGGCATCAGGGACAGTTGGGCGTAAAAAGTCAATACCTTGAAATCCACCGGTAGAAAGCGATCTTGGCGAAATTACTCCGGCCATTCTTAGACAAGAAAAAACAAGAACCAAGGAGATTCGCGAAAGACGCTACGGCGCTTTATTTACCACCGGTAAACGCATTTATACGTCAGAAGTCAAAATCGAGTGCGCTTAGGAATGGCCGGCGTTGCGAATCTCCGTCAAGGTGAAGGAGAAACAAAATGAAAACGAAAGGTTTCACACTGGTCGAGCTATTGGTCGTGATTGCGATCATAGCTCTATTGATGGGCATTTTGATGCCAGCCCTGGCCAGGGTCAGGCAAATTGCCTTCCGAATGGTCTGCGGAAGCAATTTGTCCGGCATCGGCAAGGCAATGCTGATCTACGCCAACGACTACGAGGACGAGCTTCCCCGCGCCGGCGGCAGAAGCAGCGTTTGGGGCGGCCCCGTTATGTGGAATGCCGCTAACCGAAACGCAGCTTATGGCTTGGCTGCAAATGGCACCGGCGGAAAGGCAAGCATCAGCTCCTGCTTCTATCTGCTGGTAAAGTACTCCGACGTCACGCCCAAGTCGTTCATCTGCAAGAGCGATTCCGGAACCTCCGAGTTTAAGCTCTCCAACGAGACCACAGCCGGCAACATGGAATTTATCGACTGCTGGGACTTCGGCAGCGCGCCGCTGACACACTGCAGCTACACCTATCACATGCCGTTCGGCCTGTATGCCCTGACTACATCCAGCGAACCGGGCATGGCGGTGGCAGCAGATCGCAGCCCTTGGATTAAATCACCCGCGGCAGAGGCCAAGACTATAGCGAATTTCAATCCCACCGGCACCAATATAGACCAGCAGAAGTACGGAAACTCGGTCTCTCACCAGGAAGACGGGCAGAACGTATTGTTTATGGACAGTCACGTGTTCTTTGAGAAGAGGTCTTTCTGTGCCATCAATGATGATAATGTCTACACGTTCTGGGATGGCGGCGATATAAGACGAGGCGGCGCACCCGTAGTCGGCGCCACTGAACCCAAGGATAGAAAAGACTCGTTCCTGGTCCACGATGGCCCAGCAGGCACAAAGGACAGGTTCTGCTTCCCCGCCGATACGCTCGTCTGGGTGGATGGCGCACCGGTCGAGATCTCGCAGGTTACTCAAGGGCAAAAAGTCAGCATACTTGAGGCTGCCGGGCTGACCAGTGCTGCCGCCCAGCCGGTATCGCTGCGGCAAATTGAACGCATCGAACAGCACGAGGGAACGTTCGATTGTTATGACGTTGCGCTTGAAACCGGAGATTCCATCAGCGCGGTCGGTTCACACCGATTTCTGCTTGATTCGCAGCGATGGCTTCCCGTCCAAGACCTCAAAGCCGGCTGGAAGCTAATGTCACTAAAAGGACCCATCGCCATCAAGAGCGTTGCCAAAAGAGCAGCACCGCTGGTCGGCAAGGTTTATAACCTGAAGATCAAAAACGCAGAACGGTATTGCGTGGGCAAAGCCGGCCTGATTGTACGCGATTGGTAATTGAGCAGGCCAACTGTGCAATAAGCGGCCTTGTGGCGGGATGCCACAAGGCCGCTTTGTTTTGTAGCCTGCCCCCGGGGCTGTAATAAATCGTGCGCTTATGCCCCAAAATCAGATTTGTCTTGGCCTGGCATTTCTGTTAGATTAGCTACTGAAACTGAGTGTCATAAGTAAGTATTTAATAGTGACATATCGCACTTTGTCATTCCCGCGCAAGCGGGAATCCACCCAACCGATATGTTAATGGATTCCTGCTTCCGCAGGAATGACACGACGAATCGGTCAGTTTGAGTTAGACCTGTGGTTTTCAGGGAGTGCAAAATTGGGCCAAATACTTATTTATAAAATACTTGGCGAACACCTGGTAGAAGGCAAAATCGCCGCGGGCGAGCAGATTGGCATCAAGATTGACCAGACTCTTACACAGGACGCCACCGGAACAACGGTGTTTTTGCTGTACGGATCAATGGGGGGCGGAAAGGTCAAGACCGACTTATCCGTCAGCTATATCGACCACAATCTGGCGGGCTTTGGGCCTGAGAACCACAACGACCATTTGTATCTGCAGACGATAGCCGCAAAGTCCGGGGTATATCATTCTCGCGCCGGCAGCGGCATCTGCCATCAGGTGCATCTGGAGCGATTCGCAAAGCCCGGGGCGACACTTCTGGGCAGTGACTCTCACACGCCAACCGCCGGCGGAATCGCCGCGCTGGCTATCGGGGCGGGCGGCCTGGATGTGGCGGTCGCTATGGCCGGCGGACCGTTCTACCTTACCTGCCCTAAAGTCCTGGGCGTAAAACTCACCGGAGCGCTTAAAGACTGGGTAGCTGCTAAAGACGTTATCCTGAAGCTGCTCGGCATACTGACCACAAAAGGCAACGTAGACTGGGCGGTAGAATATCTTGGCAACGGCGTCGAGACTCTATCTATCCCGCAGCGGGCGACCATAACTAATATGGGAGCAGAACTGGGCGTAACCACCAGCATCTTCGGCAGTGACGAGCAGGCCAGAAGGTTTCTGGCCGCCCAAAAACGCGAAAAGGATTATAAGCCACTATCAGCCGACGCCGATGCCGAATACGACCGCGTCATAGAAATAGACCTTGGCAAGCTCGAACCGATGGCCGCGTGTCCGTCTTCGCCGGATAACGCCAAGACGGTCCGGCAGATTGCCGGACGCCAGACCGGGCAGGTGGTGATAGGTAGCTGCACAAATTCCAGCTTTGCCGATTTGATGATGGTGGCAAAAGTCTTAAAGGGCAGGCGAGTAAATAATATGGTCGAATTTGCAATTGCTCCGGGCAGCAGGGAGGTTCTGAATATGCTGGCAGAAAACGGAGCGTTGGCGGATATGATTTCAGCCGGGGCAAGAATCCTCGAATCGGGCTGTGGGCCGTGTATCGGGCTGGGCTTTTCGCCGGCTGACCAAGTGATAAGTCTGCGCACGTTTAACAGAAACTTTTCCGGCAGAAGCGGCACGAAAAACGACCAGGTATATCTGGTTAGTCCGGAAACGGCTGTTGCTTCCGTTCTGACCGGCAGGATTACCGACCCCCGCGACCTACCCAAATTGTTAGGGATCGAGCACCCCAAGATAGAACTGCCGGCACAGTTTATCGTGAATGATAACATGATAGAGCCGCCTTTGAGCGAAGAAGAAGCGGCGAAGGCAAAAGTCTGGCGTGCCCCAACGATTGTCGTGCCGGAGCAGCCGGCGCCGCTGCCGGAGCAACTGCACGGCAGGGTCCTTATTAAGTGCGGCGATAAAGTAACCACCGATGATATTGTGCCGGCTGGGCCTTTGCTGAAGTTGCGCTCCAACGTGCCGGAGTATGCAAAGTTCGTCTTCAATCGCTTTAATGAGCAGGATAAGCCCACCTTTGCCCAGCGGGCGCTTGACTTAAAAAAGAAGGTCATCACCGGCATCATCGTCGCAGGCGAAAGTTATGGGCAGGGCTCATCACGGGAACACGCTGCGCTGTGCCCGATGTATTTAGGCGTGCGGATGGTTTTGGCTAAAAGTATTGAACGAATTCACAAGGCCAATCTGATTAACTTTTGCATTGTGCCGGTAGAATTTGCCCAGACGAGTGATAACGATAAAATCTCGCTCGACGATGAATTACAGATTAGCAATCTGCTCACGGCAATAGAAACTTCCGACAAGGTGCAGATTGTCAACAAGACCCGCTCACTTGAATTTGTCGGCAAGCTGACTTTGTCCAAAAGGGACAGGGAAATCCTGCTTTCGGGTGGACTTCTTAACTATACACGCGGGAAGACAAATGCGTGAGAAAACCATAACCATTTTCGGAACCGGCAGGGCTAAGCCGGGCGATCCGGCATACAGCCTGGCGTACGAAACGGGCAAAATATTGGCGCAGGCGGGCTTCGTCATCGCCAACGGCGGGTACGGCGGAACGATGGAAGCAGCGGCTAAAGGAGCAGCCGAGGCGGGCGGCAAAACGATCGGCGTCACCTGCGCAGCGTTTGAGTCCAGCACGGCCAACAGATATGTCAGCCGGCAGATCACCGCCCAGTCGCTCGATGAAAGGCTGGACACGCTGATAAAACTGGGCCAGGCGTACGTGGTGCTTCCCGGCGGAACAGGAACGCTGCTGGAGCTGGCAAAGGTCTGGGAGCTAAAAAACAAAGGCTTTCTTCCAGGCGGCAAACCGATTATACTTGTGGGCGGATTCTGGAAGCCGCTGCTGGATTTGATAGCTGCCGACGACCCCGATAGTGGGCGGCACTTAGAGCTTGCAGATACGATCCAGCAGGTAAAAAACATTTTGACAGGCTAATCATTTAACGCTATGGGCAAAAAAGTCGCAATCTTGATTTTGGCTCTTTTTGCGGGCACCGGCTCTGTCGCCGGGTCATTTGGCCCGGAAAAAACAAGCCAGGCCCTACTGAACGATGGGTTTGTCCTGACAGGCGTCGACGGCAGAATGAGCAGCTCCGACGGCAATGATGTATGGTCCTTCCTATTGAGTTCGGACGTAAATGATGGTAAAACGCGGGTCGGCGCCAACACAAGCCTGCAGCTACTGCCGTCTTCGACCCTGGAAAAAATGACCGCTGATATGAAGGAGCGTTTGGGCGAAGATTATAGAATCTGGGCCAGGGTCACAAAATACAAAGGCCGGAATTTTTTATTCCCGGTTTATTTTTTGCCTCTTAGTAAAGTCAAGGATTCAGGGTTTGCGACCCCGACGGATGCAAATTCGGCGGACACCTCGCAAGCAGCACAGATCATGCCGAAGCCCGCAGCTAACGACCCGAACGGCACGTTAGCAATACCGAAAGCGATAATCGACCGGCTCAGCGACAGGCCAACCGTCTACCGCCGGCAGCCTGAAGAACCGAACAGCCAAGCCCAGAAACTGCAAAGCATCAAACAGGATTATATACTGGCTGACAGAACGGGCTTTATTTCGGCTGGTCTGCCTTCGCCAATCCGCCTTACGTATGGCGGATTGACGCTGCCACGCACCGAGTTTGTCCTTGACGGCCTGGGGCTAAGTGTGCAGCAGGCATCTTTTCGCCTTCTGCCCTGCCAGGTTCTGGAGCAGGTTGAGCTGGAATCCGCCACAGGCGGACTGCGGGCGGACCAAATCCGATTGAAAATAGCCGGAATCGTAACCGAGTATAAGGGCGATAAGTATCTGCTGCTGCAACGGGCTACAAGAGTCTACAGCCACGGCAACTTCGGCAGGTAAAAGAATATAATTAGCCACAGACAACACAGAGAAACCAACAAACAAGGTAAGACAGTGTCTCACGAACTCGATAAACTCCTGATTTCATATGAACAGCCAGATTTCAAAGAAAGGTTGCGTAAATTTCTCCACTCAAAGGCCGGATTGTCACATTTCGGTATGGGTACTCCTCATATCGAAAACAGACGAAAAGTCGAAGAGATTCTTGATGAATTTGTGAAAGACGAAGGCAGATCTGACGAGTTATTGGCAAAATACACCGAAAAATTTGATGGTGTTAAGTTAACGCCTGATCAGTTCCGAATTTCACACGCAGATTTGGAAAGAGCTCATAAGGAAATTGACACTGACCTTATGAGGTCAATTCGTCAAGCGATTAAGAACGTTCGGAAATACCAGGAAGAAATTTTTATAGCCAATAAGAAGGCCAACCAGCATCCGGGTATAAAATACACACCTATAAAAAGAGTGGGCATTTGCGTGCCGGGAGGGTCGGCGCCGCTGCCTTCCACCGTGATAATGACGGCAGTACCGGCGCAGGTTGCAGGCGTGAAGGAAATCGCGGTCGTTTCGCCGCCCAGGCATAAAGGCAGTATTCATCCGGTAATTTTAGCGGTTTGTCATGAACTGAAAATTGATGAAGTCTATCGAATCGGCGGTGCACAGGCTATAGCTGCACTTACATTTTCAACTAAAACAATTAAGGAGGTAGATAAAATTGTTGGGCCGGGTAACCAGTGGGTACAAACAGCGAAGCAATTGGTATTTGGGACAGTTGGCATTGATTCAATAGCTGGGCCAAGCGAAGTCTTGATAATCGCTAATGATAAGGCAAATCCAGCGTGGGTGGCGGCCGATATGCTCAGTCAGGCTGAGCACGCACCGGGCAGCGCAGTTGTCTTTACAGATTCGCAACAACTTGCGGAGAAAGTTCTCGACGAGCTTAAAAGGCAATCGATTAGCCCCCGGACCTGTGCCGGGGGCAAGCCCTGCCCACAGGTGGCAGGGCTAAACAGGGTTAAAGAGACAATCGAATGCCTGAAGAAATTCGGCGGGATAGTCGTATTTAACAACATGGATGACGCGATTGAACAGGCCAATTATTTTGCACCTGAGCACTTAGAGATTCAATGTGGTGATGGAAGTAAGAAAATCGCCGACAAGATCGAGAATGCGGGGGCTATCTTTATCGGTGATTACTCGCCCGTTGCCGTAGGCGATTACTGGGCCGGCCCAAGCCATACGCTGCCGACGGGCGGATCGGCAAGATTCTTCAGCGCACTTAGCGCGAATGACTTTATAAAGGCCACGAGCATTATCGAATACGATAGGGAAATGCTCGCCAAAAGTGCTGAAGATATTATTCGTTTGGCGGAGGCTGAGGGCCTGGACGCCCACGCCAAAAGCGTAGAAATTCGACAGGAACCCGGAAGGTAAAGACGCATTGTTCAATGCGCAACTTGCCCATCGTTCGCAAAGTAAGGATTATGGTTTTTTATATTTAGCCCCAGGTTTTACCTGGGGTTTTCTTTCTAAACTTCCCAGTTGAGCTTATCCTGATACTTCCAATAGAACCTGCCCAACAAATGTGCGCCAATCAGCGCCAGATAGAAAAAAACAAACAGGAAAAGGTAGCCCAGAATCCACGATCGTAGCAAGAAATAGCCAGCGGCGGCGGCTGCCGTACAAAGCCCGCAACAGAATATGACAAGACCGCAGTACAAAAAGAACGTGCTAAATATCGAACCGATAATGAGCATCGGATTTAGGGCACGAATTGAGTCAAACATTACCACTGCCAACAAGCCCATCGGAAGCAAAAAACCTCCGCAGCCATACAGGACCCAGAAAATCGCATCGGCTCTTTGAGTGAGGCCAAAGTAGAACATCGCCGGCGCCATAAAAGACGAAAGACAAACCACAGACTTCAGCGGTTGCAGCAGAATATCCCACAAACTCGGCGCAATACCTGCGGTCTCGGGCGCTCTTATTCCGCCGGCGGCGCTATCCCGGATGCACTCACACACATACCAGTAAACATACAACACGAATATAACAAACGAGCACCAGTGGAGGATTATAAAAATGACAAGGAATATAAGCGCAGGGGGGAACGCCAGGCTAACGGGAACAAGAGACTTCGTCAACGTCCGAAGCACAAATGGGACGCCGGCACTGACGGCGATGAGCGTCAGGCCGGGCTTACTCAGAGGATAAAACAAGACATCAATAATCCAGGGCAGCTTGCGCCGCTGGACTTGCTCGCCCTGTTGCGTCATAGAGCCGCCCTGAAGCCTGCGGAGCCGTCCGTAAGCAGTTTCGGCAGAATGACGTTGCCCGGCTTGCTGGCTCTGGACCTCGATGTGCTCCGGGACATCCAGAAGGGTCAGATCGTAAGGAGAAGTCTTCAAGCCAGTCTCGGATCTTTCAGCATCGCTCGACTCGGACTCGGCACCTCTGGCTTGGGGCTGCGGCACTGTCAGGATGCTGTTACATTTTGGGCACCTGCCTTTTTTGCCCGCATTTGCTGGCGAGACGTGCAACGTCCAGCCACAGTTTTTACAGCGAAACTCTATCATGTAATCGAGTCACAAGCCCCAGTTGAGTTTGTCCTTGTGCCACCAGTAGAACCAGCCCAATAGATGAGCCGCTACCATTGCAAGGTAAATAAAAGCCACTCCCGGATAGGTGAGAGTCACGCGGAACAGGCGCGCTAAGACCAACATAATCTGGCCTATGCCCTGTTCTAAGGTCTGGGCGCTTGTAAGGTTGAAAATATTGGATGCGATTAACGCCAGTAGTCCACCAAGCACGCAGAAGACCGGAACCAGCCCACAATAAGGCAGAAATGTCCGGGATATCGAGCCAATTATGAATAATGGATTAAGTGCATGTGTCGCGTCAAACAGAATGCCGGCAAGCAATGCCATCGGCAGAAAGAAAATCCCGCAAGCGGAAAGCACAAAAAAAACCGAATCGTTCTTCTTAGTGAACACATAATAAAGCCCAGCCGGCCAGAAGCAGATAGCAATAGCGCCCAGAATAAGAAACAGTTGCGAGATGAGCTCGCCCGTATCCGGCAAATCCAGCGTCGTGATATCCGGCGCACGTCTGCCTCCTTTGGCACTATCAACAATACAAAAGCCGATGTAGTACAACATATACCCTACGAGAAGCAGATAAACACCCACAGACACAGGGACAAACACGAAAAAGAGGGCCGTTTGAGCCAGACGACCAAGAAAGCTCCAGGCCAAAGGTGGCCCGAATAAGAATATTGCCAGGTGAATTATCCCCGACACACTTGTTGGATATAGAAATACATCGATAAGCCAGGGCAGCTTGCGCTTGACTTCTAATTGAGGTTCTTCAATTATCTTCACCTTGTCTATCCATCATCTTGACGCCAACCTTATCAGACAAAAAGGGGCGTCAAACTTCCCAATTGAGCCTTTCCCGGTAGCGCCAGTAGAAGCGACCGAGCAAATGGCCTACTACAAAGACTATGTAAAGCAATATCCCGGTAAATCCCGCCTGCAAGATCAACGTGAGCACTTTGGGCAGCGGTATGTCTTCCGGCTGTATGCTCATTATAGCCCCGATGGGCAGCACGACCCCGCAAAGGAGCAATACAAGACCACAGTATTGGAAAGAGACACTGAATATTGAGCCGATCCAGAGAATTGGATTGAAGGCTGCGCCCGAATTGAACATTACGGCAGCCAGCAAACCTATCGGAAAAAAGAAAACGCCGTATGCGGCAAGCAGCCAGAATACTGCATCCGTTTTATGCGTAAAGACAGAATAGAAACCTGCTGGTCCCGCAAAGATAATATAGCAAGCAGCCAGGTACGCTGCTTGCTCGCACATGGTACTTGCGTCAGCGGTGGCAAAGACCTCCGGTGCTCGCGTGCCACCGGCAGCACTGTCGCGGACACATTCCGCAAAGTACCAGCACATGTACAAGCCGATTAGAATTCTGAGGATGAGTATCGGGAGCCACAGTGTCAACGCAAATGGTCCGAACGCTTGCATGACGATGTCAATTAGCAATGGTACCCCCACAATAATCCCAAGGTTTGTGAGACCCGGCTTACTTGTCGGGTAAAGGAATATGTCGAGCATCCACGGAAGGTTACGTTCGCCGGTAGGTTCAACCTCCCCTGTTGCCGGCTTGCGCTGAGATTTTTCGGCGTGTTCAAGAACCGTATCAGGTACGGCATATTGGCTCACGGGTTTCTTTTGAACCTTGCCGGTTTCCGGCACATTCAGAAGAATCAAATCACGCGCAGCATCTCTCGGCTCTGTGAGTGCCATCGGGCTGTACTGTTTGGGGATGGTGACCACATTTTTGCACTTAGGGCATCTGCCTCTTTTGCCGGCCTGGACTTCGGGAACGGTGAACTTCTGACCGCACTTATCACAGCGAAACTTAATCACGAAGCCTTCTCCCTCCTTTGCGGTATGCAAAGCATACCCTACCGCTGCCTGATTCATGTTTAGCCGTCGCCTGCTACTCTGCGAAGCGGCGCTTCCACCCTCCGCAGTGCTACGGAGCACGGGTCGCTGCGAAGCACGAGGGCACGGCGACGGTCAGTACCCTACCGTTGCAGCGTTTGCTTTATCAGCTCTTTTGCCTTAGCCAAAGCCTCTTCGATTTTTTCTGGTTTTTTTCCGCCGGCCTGCGCCATTTGTGGCCGTCCGCCGCCTCCGCCCTCAACAATCGGCGCAATCACCCTAACAATGTCATCAGCTTTTAGGCCCTTTT
>Ga0315285_10005184_pt1 | contig 13472 bp, 10 predicted proteins | sample YL17G09_36_MG_FD_203698 | JGI IMG/M metagenome (GOLD analysis project Ga0315285, IMG submission 203698) | Sediment microbial communities from Yellowstone Lake, YNP, Wyoming, USA - YL17G09_36 | ecosystem: Environmental > Aquatic > Freshwater > Lake > Sediment | place: USA: Wyoming | collected... | reverse complement strand
AGATTTATAAACGGCACGGAGCTCGCGGCCACCAGCAGCACGAGGGCGATGGCCAGGCCGAGGAAAGCCAGCCAGCGGTAGATGACCGCGGTGCGCAAGGCGATGGCGGAAGTGGAGATGATAAACACCGCCGCCATCCTCATCGCGAAGACGTTCAGGAACGCAAAGGTCGCCTGGCGGCCCAAGTCCCATATCCCGGTTTCCGCGGCCGTGCTGGGCGCCGCATGGAAGCTCGTCAGCATGCCGACGGTCAACGCCGCCGATGCGAAGAGCATCGCGATGAAAAGCAACCCACTGCCCAGGAATACGGTGGCGAAAAACCTGTCCTCTCGTTCGCCCAGGCGGTCGCGTATCACGCCGATGAACCAGAGGAAGGCGATACCCGCGAAGGGTATGAGATTGACGGCGACGATGACCGATGTCCTGCGGCTGCCATCGCTGAGCCATTTCCCGGCCTCGGCCGGGTCTGAAGAGATGGAGAGCCTGACGAGCACGATACTCGTCGCCAGGAGCACCGAGAAGATGATCCCGGCGATTGCGGCGGCGCGCGGCGTCTTGAGCCCCTTACTGGTCATGGTACTCTGCATGGTATTTTTCACCCGTCATGGTCCTTTCTTTAACATGAAGGTAACGGCGAGGGCGCCGTCCTCGCGGCGCAACTCCAGCTTGTCCCCCTTTATGGTATATCTGGAGGCACTCTGCAGCGCCGCTAGGAAAGCCGTTTCCTGCTCCATAAGGGCGGGGTCGCCGGAGGCCATGAGGGTGGTGACCAGAGGACCGATGGAGATGTTGTCGCCCTCCGCCTTATAGTCTCCGCTGTAGGTGTTGACTCCTCCGGAGCCCGACATGGTCCCGTCCTCGGAGAAGACGGCGGTCAGCTCGGAGCCGGTAATGGTAGAGACCACCCCTCCTTTGCCGTTGTTGTAACCGGTCACACTCCAGGTCACGCCGGTCAAAAGGAGAGCCTCTTCCTTCATATAGCTGAGCAGCTCGCTACCGTCTGCATCGAAGATGGTGAGGCTGTCCTCCGTTGCGGTATAGGACGAGGCTTGCTGCAGGGCGGCGAGGTAAGCCTGCTCCACGGCCATGATGTCTTCGGGACCCGCCATCATCGTCGTCACTGCCGGTCCTATGGTCAGACTCGAACCGGACGTCTCGTAAGGGGCGGAATATGTATTGATGCCCGAATTGCCGCTCACCATGCCACCTTTGAAGAGGGCGTCGATGCGGATATCGCGGGTAACGCCACTCATGTTGCCCCGATCCTTATAGGACTCGAGCACCCAGTTCACGCCCTCGATCTGGCCCCCCGTTCCGCCTTTCGTACCGCCGCATCCGATGGAGACCACCGATAATGCGATAAGCACCAACGCTGCAGTTAAACATCTACCGTTCATAAGCTTACCCCCTCGTGAAGTGACACGACGTAACGACGGGACACCTAATTGTTTGCGCTTTCTCAAGCTGTCCAAGGTCAAGCATTCCGATAACATGTGTCCATGCAATCCACCACCCACCTTTCTTGTAGGCCGATGACTTATGAAGTCCAGTATTCCCAAAAGCCACCCCCCGATGTCATGATTCTTCGATGATCGATGGTAGCGGAGAATCGCTTTGAGACGGAGACATAAGCAGCAAGAAAGGCCGCAATTATCGCCAACCAGTAAGCGTTCATGCCCTAATCCGGGTAGATACGATACCTTGTCAGAGTCCTCGATGCTCCTTCTCGTAGCTGGAACCTGGCTTCGCAGGTATGACTGCCCCTATAAGCCAGAGAAAGGGGATGAGGATGCCTGCTATCCCCAGCACGGTATGACCTTTTCTGAAGGTCAGGAAACATATGGTGAAGAGCATGACCAGGTAGAGGGCTAAGAACATGAAAGTGCTGGTCCATTCGTATGCCGTCATATCGCACCACCTTTCGATCGCGCCAATGCGCCGGTCCTTCTTTGTCTTATCGATCAAGGTATTATTAAAGGCCTGAGATACCCTTGCCCAGGAGCACCATCCCGAAGACCAGGAAGAGCACGAACATCACCGTTCCATTGTTCTCGGTCAACCAGGCTTTCCAGGTATCCAGTGTCTTTGCAGCCTTATCGCCCATTATCAGGTAGATGAGCACCGGGGCTGCCACGGTGGCGCTGGCGATAAGGATATATATCACGAATACCAGGATCACCGACCCGGCCCCCAGGCCGCTCTGGGCGACGGCCACGGAAGCGGAGAGGGTCAGCGCGAGGTTTTTCGGATTGATCCCCGAGAGCAGCGCCGCAAGTCCCAGCGACTTGCCGGCCGTGAAAGAATCGATGGAGGCCATCCACTTTGGCATAACCGGCTCCTCGCCGTGCTTGGGCCGCTTCCGCCATTGCCTGAAAGCCGCGAAGAACAGGAGCAAGCCCAGGAGTATCCTTAATATGGAAGCGCCCCTTGACGGCCCGCTGCTGGTGGAGACGTTCGCCGCATCGGCTATCACGTAGACGATGGCGGCGGAGACCACCAGTCCCAGAACCCATCCCAGGAGGAATAGCAGGCTGTTGCGTTTCGCCCGCTTGCTGAAGAGCATGAGGATGACGGCGATGATCGGAACGGGGCTGATCGCCACACCCAGGGCCAGAGGCAGGATACCGCCTATTACGTTTCCCATGATCTCTCCTTTATCGAGACATGCTTCCGGTCGATACGGGACCCAACCTGTCCTCCTAACCGACCTTCTTGATCGCCGGCAATACATATGAGGTGAGCACGCGCTCCCTCATCGCAAGCCTGTCCCGATCTCAAGGCCAACCACTATCTTTCCCTACTCCACAAGTTTAAAACCACAGTCGAGGAACGGGGTTATTTGCGCCTCTCCCGCCCGACATCATCTCAACGCTGTCTTCGCCACAGCCATTGTTGTTCCCTCTTGGAGGGAGAGGGCCTCTGCTCGATCCATGCTTGCCAGTGGTTATGAGAGGGAATAATCTCTTAATGCCGGGAGGTCCCTGTTATTATCTGACCAGCCGATCATGGAAGGCGATCGCTGTGTCAGGGCGAGATAGCACGAGCATCAGTTGTCGAATGCGAGAAGATATGGAGGTCCATTTGGCGCGCTTCGGTGATATTCTGCACGGCGGTAAGGTGACGGCAGATGATGTCGAGGTGCTGCAGGAGAAGCTGCTCTTCGACCGCCTGCCTAAACGGGACCGCTACGTGCGCTTCTCAGTCCTGCTCATCCTCTCGGCCATCATCGCAACCTACGGCGTGACCAGCGACTCGGTGGCCACGGTCATCGGCGCCATGATCGTTGCGCCCCTGATGACGCCGATCATGGCCGTATCGCTCAGCGTCGTCAGTGGGGATGGCCGCAACATCATACGCTCGCTGCTCATCGTCGCGGCCGGTACGGCAGTGGTGGTGGGGTTAGCCTACGTCCTGACGGCGGTCTTGAGGGGTACGGTACAGATCGCCGGTAATTCCCAGATCACCTCGCGCACATCTCCGCGTCTCATCGACCTAGTCATCGCGCTGGCGTCGGGAGCCGCCGGCGCCTTCGCCACCAGCCGCGAGGACGTCTCGGATGCGCTTCCCGGCGTGGCCATCGCCGTCTCGCTGGTACCCCCCCTCTCCGTCGTCGGCATCTGCCTGTCCGCGGGCGCGTTCGGCCAGGCCTGGGGTGCTTTTCTCCTCTTCCTCACCAACTTCCTGGCCATCGTCGTAGCCGGCCTCGTGCTCTTCGCCATCATGGGCTACGGCGGCGCATCGCTCAGCCTCGATGGCCGGAAGGCAAAGCGATGGGCTACGGCGGTCATCATCATCGCCACTCTCGTGATCATGGTGCCTCTCGGCCTGACCGGTTATCGCGTCACCACCGAACAGATCCTGCAGCAGCAGACGCTGGAGGAGGCAGAGAGATGGCTAGAAGGCACGGGATATAAGGTGGTCTCGGTCGAGGCCGACGGTCGCCAGGTACAGGTCATAATCGCGGGCGAGGGCGATCTCCCTCTGTTTGAGGATCTGCTCTCCAACCTCCGGGGACGCGCCGGCGAAATGACGGTCGATCTCAAGGTGGTACCGGAGCGCAATTTTGAGGGTCAGACCAACTCGTAATGCCTAGGGGTCAGGCCCAGATTTGGGCCTGAGTATACTGAGTGATGCCGAAACCGAGAGAGCTCAGTCCTCTCCATAGTACCTGCGTATATATGCAAATCTTTTGGCTCAGGCCCAAATCCGGGTCTGAGCCCTGGGCCGGACTCATCTACTTATTGTAGCCTTGCCTGCTCTTGCTGTATCCGCCGCTGCTGTAGGAAGCGACATCCAGGATGATGCCCAGGATGACCCAGATCCAACGCATGCCCGTCACGCCGGTGCCCGGAAGATAGGCTAGGGCATAGAGTAAAGTCGTATAGGGAAGTAGGATGAGTCCGAGTAGCGGCCAGATGAAAGAGTTAAATGCCCGGCTGACATACGGGGTGAAGACCCAGACTATGAACAGGGCAAGCCTTGGCGCGAAAACCGCCACAAAAGCCGCTATGCAACAGCACATAACGGACCCTCCTCTCTATCCGGCGTGATGATGCTCAAATCGATCCAGCCTGCCCTCACTGACGGTATTGCGCGACGCGCGCTTCGCCCTCGGGATCCTGATGTCCTGGGCCGTCCACCCTTATCTCGACTTTCTTCATAGTGCCGGTGAACTCGAAGGGCGGCCGGTACTCCGGCCATACCGCTGAGGTGGAATCGGAGCCCACCTCCAGCCCCTCGACCACGGCGTAGAGGGCGAGATTGGTGTGGGGGATATCGCTCTCTCCCACTTTGCGGTCATCGATGTAGAGAGTCGCCGTACCAGCGAAATCCCGCGTCCTCTTGAACTCCATGCGCAGGGTAACCTCGCCCTCTGGTACCGGCTCGTCCGAAGTGACCACGTAATGCTCGCGGGCCAGCCAGTTGGAAACGTAGTGCAGGCGGCCGTCCTTTACGCAAAGGGTGTAACCGCCGTCGAAGCCGCCGTTGGAGATGATCACTCCTTCGGCGCCGCCTTGCGGTATCTCCACCTCGGCGGTTATGGTATGCGAGCGGTTCCTCAGGTCGGGAGAACCCGGGCGCACTAGCCGCACCGGCGAGTAGTAGGTATAGGAGCTGCGCTCCTCGAAGATGTGCGGCCTGGGCACCAGCATACGCATCACGATGGAGTCGTCCAGGGGGAGCACCTTGTACTTGCCGGCCTCCGCCCACCAGCGGTCGAGGAGCTCGCGCACCTTGTCGGGGCGTTCCTTCGCCAGGTCGTGCACCTCAGAGAAGTCCTCGTCGATGTGGTAGAGCTCCCACTCGTCGGCGTCGAAGAAACCGTCATGTGCCTCGTGGTCCATGAGGCTGAAGGACCACCTGAAGGTCGCGGAGACGTGGGCGGTCACCAGCTTCCAGCCGTCCGCCCACAGGGCGCGGTGGCCGAGCATCTCGAAATACTGCACCTTCTTGGGCGTGGGCGCGTCGGCGTCGATGAGGCTGTAGGCCATGCTCTCGCCCTCCAGGGGCATCTGGGCGTAGCCGCGCACCTGCGCCGGCATCTCTATGCCAATAACTTCCAGTAGGGTGGGGACGATGTCCACCACATGGTGGAACTGGGAGCGCACGGCGCCCCCGTCCTTGACGCGGGCGGGCCAATGGATGATGAGGGGATCGCGGGTGCCGCCCTCGTGCACCATCTGCTTGTACCAGCGGTTGGGGGTATTCCCGGCACAGGCCCAGCCCGTGGCGTAATGGGGATGCGTGGACGGACCTCCCCACTCATCGATCTTCTCCAGCATGTCCTCTACCGTCTCGGGGGAGAGGTTGAAGAAGCTCATCTCCGAGGCCAGGCCATTAGCGCCGCCCTCGCCGCTGGCGCCGTTGTCGGAAAGGAAGATGATGAGGGTGTTCTCGAGGAGGCCGGTGTGATCCAGGAAGACTATAAGGCGCCCTATGTGATGGTCGGTGTGGGACAGGAAGGCTGCGTAGACTTCCATCTGGCGGGCGAAGAGGCGCCTCTCGTCCGCGGAGAGCTCGTCCCACGCACGTACGCCGGGATTGCGCGGCGGCAGGTCTGTGTTCTCCGGGGCGATACCCATCTCTTTCTGCTTCGCCAGGGTCTCCGCGCGGATGACATCCCAGCCGTCGTCGAAGCGGCCTTTATACCTCTCGATCCACTCCCTGGGTGCATGATGGGGAGAGTGGGTGGCGCCGGGGGCGTAGAACATGAAGAAGGGCTTCGAAGGCGTCACCGCCTGCTGGGCGGTGAACCACTCGATGGCTTTGTCCGCCAGGTCCTCATTGAGGTGGTATCCCTCCTCGGGGGCACGGGGCGGGTCCACCTTGTGGTTGTCGTACCAGAGGTCCGGCTCCCACTGATTGGTCTCTCCCATGAGGAAGCCGTAGAAGCGCTCGAAGCCCTGCCCCAGGGGCCAGCGGTCGTAGGGGCCGGAGGCGGTGATGTGCTCGGCCGGCGCCAGGTGCCACTTACCCAGGCACATGGTGTTGTAGCCACGCTCCACCAGGACAGCGGGGAGCATGGCCGCCTCCCGGGGGATGTGGCCGTTGTAGCCGGGGTAGCCGTTGGGGAACTCCATGACCACCGCCGCGCCCACGCTGTGGTGGTTGCGCCCGGTGAGCAGGCAGGCACGGGTGGGGGAGCAGAGGGCGGTGGTGTGGAAGTTGTTGTAGCGCAGGCCTTTCTCAGCCAGGCGGTCGATGGCGGGGGTCTCGATGCGCCCGCCCAGGCCGCCGAAGCAGCCGACCTGGGCGAAGCCCGTGTCGTCCAGCACGATCATGAGCACATTGGGCACGCCCTGCGGAGGCCGCGGAGGCACCGGCCAGGCGGGCACCGAATCCGCCTGGGTGCGTCCGATAACGCCGGGGAAAGGTTCGCCATCGGTGTAGGAGATGAATTCGGGCATGGTTTCCTCCCCCCGTTCCTACGATCGCTGTCGCGATTATAAAGGAACCGTGAACGCGCTCAGGTCAGGTATGGATCACGCACCCATTATAATCCCATACAAGCCGCCTAGTGGTGGAAGCCGGTCGATGCCTCGGCCTCGAAAAGCGGGGCGGACAGTTTCTGCAGCCGCTGCAGCTGCCGTTTCACGTCCTCCAGGAACAGGTCGGCCAGGTCGTGGGTGAATCCGAGCCTGACGACGACGCGCAAAGCCGCCAGGTCGGTGCGATTCTCGGGAAAGGAATAGGCGGGCACCAGCCAGCCGCGTCCGCGCAACTCGTTGGAGACGTCGAAAACGGTGTAGTTCTCTATGCCGTCCTTGAGCTTGAAGGCGAACACCGGCAGCTCGTCCCCTTGCGTAAGGAGCTCGAATGGGCCGAGCTCGGCGATACGCCCCGACAGGCGGGTGGCCACTTCGCGGGCGTAGCCCTGCACCCTCCGGAAACCATCGAAGCCGAGGCGCAGGAAGTTGTAGTATTGGGCTACGATCTGGGCTCCCGGCCGCGAGAAGTTGAGCGCGAAGGTCGGCATGTTATCACCCAGGTAGTTGACCCAGAAGATAAGGTCCTCGGGGAGTGCCTCCGCATCGCGCCAGATTATCCACCCCACGCCCGGATACACCAGGCCGTACTTGTGTCCCGAGGTGTTGATCGACGCCACGCGCGGCAGGCGGAAGTCCCACTCCAGGTCCGGGTCGAGGAAGGGAGCGATCATGGCGCCCGACGCGCCATCGACATGGATGGGGATATCGAGGCCTGTCCTGGCCTGCAGGTCGTCGAGGGCGGAGGCGATCTCCGAGACCGGCTCGTAGGAGCCATCGAACGTCGAACCCAGGATGGCCACCACGCCGATGGTGTTCTCGTCGCAAAGCTTCACCGCTTCTTGCGCCGAGAGGTGGAAGCGGTCGCCTTCCATGGGCACGAGGCGCATCTCGACATCCCAGTAGTTGGCGAACTTATCCCAGCAGACCTGGACGTTGATGCCCATGACCAGGTTAGGCAGGTCGGCGGGCTTACCCTCCGCCTCGCGCATGTGCTGCCAGCGCCGCTTCAACGCCAGGCCGCCCAGCATGGCCGCCTCGCTGGAGCCGGTCGTCGAGCAGCCGGTGGCCTGGTCGGGGTCGGGTGAGCGCCACAGGCGGCTCAACATGTTGATGCAGCGCACCTCCAAGGCTGCAGTCTGGGGATACTCGTCCTTATCGATCATGTTCTTATCGAAACACTCCGACATGAGCTTCTCGGCCTGAGGCTCCATCCAGGTACTGACAAATGTTGCCAGGTTGAAGCGCGCGTTACCGTCCAGCAGGAGCTCGTCGTGGATGATCTGGTAAGCGACGTCGGGCGGCATCTCCCCGGCCGGGAGCTCGTGCCTCGGGATGTGAGTGCCCTCCATTGTGAACAAAGGCATTGTCGACAGGTCCCCAACCGGCTCCGCCGGTCCCTTCGGATGTTTTAAAGCCATGGTTTATACCCCCGATCCTTCGACTTCTGGTCTCTTCCAGTTCCTCTGAGTATTCTTCCCACCAATGCGAGCGATAAACAGGGCACGGCACAGGCCTCCAGGCCTTCCTCATCCTTAGCACGGTCTTTAAGCAGCAATACATCGACAGGGGCTTGAGGAATGATTTATGGGAGAAAGGCCCATATCGCTAATGGCCTTTTCATCCTCTGATAGCGCGGCGTCCTTGCGGCATGAAGGGCTGGCCCCAGGCTTGCTGGTGGTCATGGAGTTGCTCTCGTTGTCGTCCCGTCAATCCCGGGGACTGCGCTCCTTGAAGGCCAGGACGGCATCATGTACGGTGGGGAAGACGTTCTCCTCGCCGACCGCCTCCACCACGCCCTCACGGCGCATCGATTCCAGTGTCGGGACATGCACCCGCGCCAGGGAAAGCGCGATGCCCTTTGCAGCCAGGCCGGAGCGGAGGTCGATGAACTTGCCCCCCGCGGTGGTATCGATGTCGAACATGTCCTCGCCGTCGACGATCACCGCCTGTGGCGGCAACTCGGCCTCTTCCACGAGTTTCATAATCTCGTCGCAGAACTCGTCCGCGTTGGAGAAGATGAGCGGCGCGTCGAACCTGAAGACGATGAGTCCGGGATCGATGGGATGATAGTCGGGGTGCTCCTTTAACCCGCCGTAGCGGGTACCGCTCTCGTCCACGCCCAGGACCGCCCAATGGGGTTTGCTGGCGCGTTCTATGAAGAGGATCAGGGAGAGAAGCACGCCGATGAGGATGCCCTCCAGCAGGCCGAAGAGGAGCACGCCGAAGAAAGCTGCGATGGCCAATACGAAATCCACCCTCCTGGCCTTGAGGAGCCGCCTCATCTCCTTGAAGCGGATAAGCCTGGCCACGGCGTGGATGACCACGGCGGCCAGCGTGGCCTCGGGCAGGTATTTAAACAGCCCGGCTAAGAAGAGGATGGTCAGCAGGGTGAGGACGGAGCAGAAGACCATGGCCAGCTCCGTCTTCCCCCCAGCCGCGTCGTTCGCCGCCGTCTTGGAGACGCTGCCGGTAACGGCAAACCCCTGGAAGAGCCCGGCCCCGACGTTTGCCACCCCGTATGAGATGAGTTCCAGATCGGGGTCGAGGCGGTAGCCGTACTTGGTGGCGTAGACCTTGGCCGTGGCCAGGGATTCAGCGAAACAGAGGACCACCAGTCCCAGGGCTCCCGGCAGGAGCTGCCAGACGTCGTTCAACCCCACTCCCCTTAGCGACCAGCCCGGCAGCCCCGAGGGGACTTCGCCCACGATGGAGACGCCGCGGTCCACGAAGCCGAGGACACTGGAGAGGATGATGGCCAGCACCAGGACGGTCAGGGCGGCCGGGATCTTCGGCGTGAACCTGTGCAAGAGGAAGAGCAGCAGCAGGCAGCTCGCTCCCACGGCTACGGTGTTCCATGACCAGCTTCCGGCCTGGCGGAATACGTCCGCGAACTTGGCGAAGGTGTTGCCGCCCTCGGCGGATACGCCGAACACCTTGCCCAGTTGCCCTACGGCTATGAAGATGGCCGCACCGACGATGAACCCGGTGAGCACCGGCTCGGCGAAGAACTTGGCCAGGAAACCCATGCGGGCCAGCCCCAGCACGACCATGATCACGCCCACCGTCAAGGCCAGGGTTATGGTGAGGGCTATGTAGCGGTCCTGGTTACCGTTCGCCACCAGCGGCGCCACCACGGCGGCGGAAACCGCCGCCCCCTCGGCGCTGGGCCCGAAGACCATGTGCCGCGACGAGCCGAATACGGCGTAGGCGAGCAGGGCGAAGGGCGCCGCGTACAGGCCGTATTGAACCGGCACGCCCGCGATACCCGCGTAGGCCAGGGCCTCGGGCACCAGCAAGGCCCAGACGGTCAGGGCGGCGACGAGGTCGCCGGTGAGCCACTTGCGCTCGTAAGAGGGGAGCCAGGCGGTTATGGGAAGATATCTCTTTAAGATGCCGGCCCGGGAACTTACCTCCCGCGTCATCGCAGCCCCCTTCCATCAATACGCCGGGTGCTTCCCATCATACATCGATATCTTTGCCGTTTGCTGCAAGGTCTCCCTCCACGCCAGGCCCCGGCATCATATCGAGAATACCGCAAACACAGGGCTCTTCTCCGAGAAGTGTGGGTGAATGAGTGATGAGATGGGCCTGACCCCCTGGCCCGTGACCTAGCCACCTATACTTCTGGGAGATGAACCAAACATGGGAATCCGGCTATCCGTTCGCGAACATCGGACGCCATGCCATACCGAGGCCCGTTGTGACATCCCTGCACCGTTCCATCCCGAATGAGGTCCCGCATAGGCGTAGACAGCCTGCTTTGTGATATTTTGGGATAAACGGATGTCATTGCAGGAAGCAAGGTCAAGGCCGTTGCGGCCGCCCATGGGGAAGGCAGCAGAAGGAATATAATGGAAAGTGCTCCACGTGGACGAAAGAGCCTGCTGCACCGTTATGTGCCCATTACCGCCTGGCTACCGGCCTATCGGCGGGAGTGGCTGGCCGGCGACGCCATCGCGGGGTTAACGGCATGGACCTTGGCCGTGCCCCTGGCCATGGCCTTCGCCGGCATCGCCGGCGTCCCCGTCCAGTACGGTCTGTACGCGGCCTGCCTCGCACCCGTCGGCTATGCCTTGTTCGGCACCTCCCGGCATCTCAACGTGGGGCCCGCCGCCACCATCGCGGCCATATCGGCGGCGACGGTGATGTCCCTGGCGGATGTTGGAACGCAGAGATACATCACCCTCACCGTCGCCCTGGCCCTCATGGTGGGCACCCTCCTTGTCCTGGGGGGCCTTGCCAGGGGGGGCTTCATCGCCAAGTTCCTCGCCAGGCCGGTGCTCGACGGCTACATCGTGGGCACCGCCATCTTCATCGCCGTGGGCCAGTTGGATAAGATCTTCGGGATCACCGCCGAGGGCGGCAACACCTTTGCCAAGTTCGCCGACCTGTTCCGCCAGGCAGGCTCCTGGTCATGGACCACCATCGCCGTGGGCGCCGCTTGCCTGTTGTCGCTATATGTGATGCGCAAGGCCGTTCCCCGCATACCGGCCGCCCTGACGGTCATGGTCTTATCCATCCTCGCCGCTGGCCTCTTCGACCTGGGGATGCACGGCATCGCGCTGGTGGGTGAGATCCCCAGGGGGGTGAGCGCGTTGTCGCTGGCCGGCATCGGCGTGCGCGATCTGGTCAGGCTTCTGCCGGGAGCCTTTGCGCTGGCGCTTTTCGCCTTCGCCGAGTCGCTGGCTTTCGCAAAGGTCTATGCCGCCAGGCACAGCTATCGCATCGATGCCAACCAGGAGATGATCGGCCTGGGGGCCGCGAACCTGGGGGCCGGGATACTGAGGGGTTTTCCCGTCGATGCCAGCTTCACACGCACGGCGGCCACCGAACAAGCCGGCGGGAGGACCGAGCTGGCAGCCGTGATCTGCTCCATCCTGACCATAACGACTCTTTTCCTGTTCACCGGGTTTTTCAAGTATCTACCTCAGGCCACCCTCGCCGCCATCGTCATCTTCGTCGTAAGTAACCTCATAGACTTCAGGCCGTTCGCGCGCTTCCGCCGCAGCAGCAGGCCCGATTTCGCTCTGGCCTTGGGAACCTTGTTCGGCGTGCTCGTCTTCGGCGTCGTGATCGGTATCCTCATCGGGGTCGTCCTCTCGCTGGCGGGGTTTTTCCTGCGGTCCAGCCGGCCCCACTCGGCCGTCCTGGGAGTGGACGAGAGCGGCACCCGTCACGGAGACATAACCGAACGCCCGGAATGCAGCCCCTACTCTCCCTACCTGATCATCTATCGCTTCGATGCCCCCTTGATATTCTCCAACGTGGACGAGTTCGTCGGCGATATCCGGGACCTGGTAGAGGAGGCCGACCCGAAGCCCCTTGCCGTGATCATCGACTGTGAGATGATCTACGAGATGGACACCACCGCCACCGACGATCTCCGGGAGCTCCATGCAGGCCTGGCAAGGGAGGGCATCGAGGTGTACCTGGCCCGCGTACACGCGCCGGTGGCCTCCTTCATGCGCCGGGACGGGGTAGTGGACTTTATAGGCGAGGAGAACGTCTTCCGCACCGTGCGCGATGCCGTGCAGGCCTTCCGGGATCGCCACCCCGACTCCTGTTAGGATTTTCGAATGATACCCTACGCGTGGTTGAGCGTGTGATAGATGATCACGCTCAGGTTGTGGATGAGGGCATCGCGGTCGGCATGAAAGCCCTTGTTCAGCCACTGCAGGTTGGCGTATTCGAGCATGGTCACGATGATCTGGGCGGTGACCGCCGGGTCGAGGTCCCGGCACATGCCCTTCTGCAGGTGCTCCTGCAACTTTCTCTCCACGATATGCACGAAGGGCTGATTGAACTCCTCCAGGGCTTCCCGGAAATCCTCGCTCTCGAGGGAGGCCCGCACGATGAGGGGGTGCATGTTGGAGTAACGGGCGAAGACACCCATCACCCCACGGATTATCTCCTCCACCTCGGCCAGGGACCGCACCGACAGCCCCTCCAGGTCGTCCTCACTGTACCAGTCGAAGACCTCGAATTCTCGGAGCATGTCCTGGAGCATGTACCGGAGGAGTTCGTCCTTATTGCGGAAGTAGAGCCAGAAGGTACCGTGCCCTATCCCGGCGCGGGAGATTATATCCGCTGCGGTCGTCCTGTCGTAGCCTTTCTCGGCGAAGACCTCCTCGGCCGCGTCGAGGATGCGGCGCAGGGTCTCGCGCGAGCGGTCCTGGGCGAAACGCACCCCGCGCACGGAAGCTTTCGGGTCGTTTTTCGGACTCATACATTCCTCCAGATATATGACTAACAGTCACAATTTACCATCCCATCGTTGAGCGGGTCAAATCACGCAGACCACCCGACAATGCCCAAGCGATGCGGCCCGATGACCTGACCCTCCGCATGGCGCCGCCACGTGACCCTGACTCATATAGGTTAGAGATACCGCGGCTCCTGGTAAGGCGGACTCCCCCTACCTGAAGGAAGTGGTCTGATGCGGCGGATGGGGATAAAGGGATACGGGTCCATGCAGAGAACATC
>Ga0315285_10005183_pt1 | contig 13474 bp, 16 predicted proteins | sample YL17G09_36_MG_FD_203698 | JGI IMG/M metagenome (GOLD analysis project Ga0315285, IMG submission 203698) | Sediment microbial communities from Yellowstone Lake, YNP, Wyoming, USA - YL17G09_36 | ecosystem: Environmental > Aquatic > Freshwater > Lake > Sediment | place: USA: Wyoming | collected... | reverse complement strand
GTATGAAAAAACACCGATCGCTTTACGACTTCGAGAATTACAGACACTCACGGAGATAGCACGGGAGAAAAACCTCATCATTGTTCCCGGCGGTGAAATAGGAACTATGGCGGGAATAGCAAAAGCAGTCAATAAAAAAGCCGAACAATGAGAAAGACCTGCCCTCTCTCTTTCTTTTTTATCATTTTGATTCGCACAAAAAACATTCGTTAAAACCGTATTAATGCTTCTGGTTCTAAGGATATGTTTTTAAAGAAGAATGAAACCTACACAAACACATGATTATTTATTCATCAGGATTAGAGTATCGTCTACCAAAGTCATTTTTTTGTTTATGCGTTGTATAAACAATCCTAGTTTTAGGATCATCAAATTCGTTGCCACAGTCGTGACATCTATATTTTGGTGCCTTTCTTTTTCTAATAGTAATCTTAGTACTTTCACATTTTGGACAAACTGCAATAAAATCCTTAGCCATCTGAATGAATTTATTATGAGATCGTTCAACAAATTCATCTTTTTCTTTTATCAAAATTCAATCACTGATTTTGGTATTTTAATATCCTTATAAAGAAATCTATATGGGAGGTTATCAGTAATTGAAACCTGTTCACAAAAATCATAATGGTTATAAGGATATGTTTTTAAAGGAGAAATGTTATGAAAATGTGGATTTGAAGGAGAATTTATGAAGTATAGAAAAAATTGTACACATTATTTGGATGCAACAAGAATAATAAAGGGGATAGATAGCCCGGAAATAGAAGTTATTGGTGGGCCTGGTTGTCGTCGTCAAATGATGATAGCAGATGTTGGTTGCAAACCTGATTGTGAAGTATTTATTACTCGTTAGCACAAAACAAGAGTCTAGGTTATTAGATGGATAGGTTTTTTAAAGAATTAATTGTCACAACTGAGTCAGTGGAGGTAAAGGTCATGAAAAAAATAATACTCGTATCAGCTGTTTGTCTTTTATCAATCGTTTCGTTGTTCAGCGGGTGTGTAAATGTACCCATGGACGATCTAGTCCAATTTTCTATTTTTTCGTTTGAGGTAGAACCAGCCATAATAAATCAGGGTGAATCAGCCAACCTCAGTTGGATGGTCATCGCTGCTACTTCAGTCAGTATCGACAACGGCATTGGCAGTATTGCTCTTACAGGACATAGAATGATAATGCCAACTTCTTTGGGAACAATCATGATGTGTTCAAAGATAAGGGAGAGTAAAAGATTGAATTCTTGATGAGTGAGTTTTGTTTTTTTCCGAATTGTCTCTTCTTATTTGGAGAGTTCTTGGAGGGTATGGTCTGGGGTGATGAACTGGAACATCGGTGTACTAATGATTCGTCGTGAGAGACTGTCTTTAATCATGGCTGCCATGATTTTGTTTGTATCGATGACGAGTTTCATTTCACCAGGCCATGTTGTTTGGCAATTCCTTGTTTTATTTTTCTTCCCAAGGTGAGAGCGTCTTTTTCGGTGAATTCGCTTTTCGAGAGAAGGTTGTCCATGAGTTCGAGTTTTCGTGCTTGGGTCCATATGGCTTGTCGTGCGACTTCACTCCATTTGATCTCCGAATGTTTTTTCATGATTTTATGGAGATCTTCTGGTATTGCTAGGGTCATGTTTGTCATACATTATTCCTCGTTAAGTATAATATGTGTGTTTACTTATTTAAGGTTTTGGTTCTTTCGTGAGGAACTGGTAGGTGACGAATCTGGGAAATGACGCAGGCGACGACTTTGGGAAATTCCCTCAGGAGGACAGAAAGTCAACGACCCGTGTTTTAGGCGACGGATCTGGGAAACAAGGAAGCGTCGGATATGGGAAATGGTTTTCTCCTGGTTTTAGCGGTTTACTATACTGATGGTTTTCATGGCCGATGAGGTGGTTTTCAGGCGACGACTTTGGGGATTACCGGGTTTCCTTTCCCAAGTAGGAATAGTAATCAGCGAGAGGAAGAGTCGAAAAACAGTTCTTCAAAACGTAGCAAGAAATAAGGAGACATCGTAGAATCAAAGGAAGGGAGGGAGGAGGAATTGGGTAAAGTGAAAAAACATATCCTTAAAAACTCAGATTTCGGACAAGCATTAACACAGTTTTCACTCATGTTTTATTACGAATCATTTATAATACGTGAATAAAGAAAAAAAGAAAAGAAGGAGATCTCTCGATTAGGAGGGATAGCCGCCAAACAGTAAACTCGGATCTCCGAAAAGTGCCCAGTTGGTGATACAGTAGGCATCGGTTTGAGCTATGGCGTTTTCATTGATATATTTCTGAATAGCCTGGCTGTGAGCCTGTGCAAGGTGTGTAGAACCATAACCTATCTTGTAGAAGAAATTTGACTCAAGTTCTGCGCTTAATATAGTCGCCGGGTCGCCGCTTTGTGAACCGATACCATACCCAGTACATCCGGTTGATGCAATTGCACCACCAAAGGGTTTTATGACAAGCCCCCAGCTGAAGCAGACGGGACCAGGAAGTCCGTGGCAGAAGTATCTTGTTCCATTTTTGTCTACCATGGCTGGGAGTAGGGAGACATTGTACAGACCATTGTGACAGCCACCGACGATGACCACAGGTTGTTTTTCCCCGTTTTGTATCCGCCAGAAGTTATCTAGTCCGATACCACCAACCCAGTCACCGTTATTGTAAGATCCATCAAACCAGATCGTGTTCCACCCGAGCGCATACCCGTGTCCTTCGAAGTCGACAAAGCCAGCTCCTTGATTGATTGCTTTTGAGATGCCTTTTGCATTAGGAATAAGCCCACTGGTATTTCTGTTGGAGGAGTAGACGGGTACGAGGTTCAAATCAGGGATTGCAAGTTTTGTGTAGTTATACGCAAGATCACAGAGGTATTCACCATCAGGTTTTCCTTGCCACATATAAAAGGTTTTCCCAGCGATACCAATAAAGTTCTTATACCAGGGTTTCGCAGCTGGACCAGTGCTTTCGTAGGTTATTATCTTTTTGACCATATGGTTGACTTCTATCTTATTTACGACCGGTAATCGAGCAACATAGACCTCAGGGTACATATCGAATGTATCTTTCGCAGCACCTGGTGCATTCCAGGCGGCATACACACCGTCACCGTTCGAATCCCAGCTGTCAAAAGCACCGGTCTCGTTGTATAAACATCCATAATAAAGATCAGACAAACACCCTTCATCATCCGCATGTGGCATATTGACGTAGCGGACGGGGACCCACCATGCTTTCCAACCAGCAGACCGGGTATCCTTATCCTTTGCGAAAATATGGGACTTCAGACCCCCGACCAGTAACACATAAGTAATGTTCATCGTGTCATAGGCGTCTTTAATGAAATATTTCACCTGCTCAGGCTGGTCAAACCCCTCATATTCATTCAGGATATCCTCCATGGATTTAAACATGGTCGCGACACCCTTACTGATCTTATGATCGATAAGCGGTTGAAGCGCTGATTCAAACTTCGCAGGAGCGATAACCACCATATCATACTCAGCATCTAAAGACTTCGGTGATGTATTCGGCTCAGTATATTTTACCTCAACATCAAAACCACCAGCATAATCTATCTGATTGTTCAACGGCGAATACCGAACAGGATAACACACCACCTTGACAAAGGTCACCTGCTGATCATTCTCATTCCGACCGGCACCAAGATAATAACTGAACCAGGTACTCGGATAGAACGCAGCACTTCCATAGACCGAAGAATCCTTCACATACGCAGTCCGCTCACTCATTTTAGATAACGGAGCGATACGAGCAGGGATAACCTCTTTGGTCAGAGTCAATGTACCTATATCTTTAGCACGACAGACCACCTGAATGTTGGACGATCCAAATGGGATCTCATACGTCTTCACATAGATCGGCAACACTGGCCTATTTGGTTCTAGCAATTGAGTCGTCGCACCATCAATTTGGATCTCAACGAACCCATCTTTTTCAGACAATGTTGGTTGTGACGAGAAAAGAACCGATGTCGATTCATTTGTTATGTTCGTTGTTTGTTGTAATGAGACGTTCGTCGTGAATGAAGCTGCCCCTAGTCCACTCAGGACTAAAATTCCTATGAGTATTATGGGTACTAATTTTTTCATCTTTTTTTCCTCCAATACCGACAATTATTATTATATAATTTAAAGTATAAGAAAGTAGTCCTAGTAAATTTGGACAAAAATAGAATCAAATGCCTCATTTCATAACGAATGGAAGAAAAATGCTGTAAATTTTTTTTCTTGATACATTGTGCTTTTACCGCTAAAAAACACAAAAAGCTGTGATGCGGGAGGTAAGTATTTTTTTTAAATTTAAAGGAAAAAAGAAGAAAGGCAGGAAGGGATTGTATAGGTTATTAAAGAAAAACCACGGGGTCATATTAAAAAAAGTTATCCGCAGAGGCATGTTTTGTATATTAGCTATAATTAATTCCAAGAAAGAACATTTTCTTGCGTATATAAGAAACATAACGCAGAAATGATTCCTGCATTACTATCTGCCAATCATGTTTTATTAATCATCGTGTGCATTCTTTTACACACAGGATGTGGAATTGGATGCACAAAAATACACATAGGTTAGATGCTCATATCCCGGAAGAGTTATATCGTGAGCCCTATAAGCAGCATGATGGCATTACACAGATGGTTGTTGATGCTGTTGCACACTATAATCAGATGTTGCCACGGTCAGAGCATTTTGAACGCAAGGATGTTGATGAACGGCTGATCAAGGAGGCAGAGGAGGAATCTGCCAAGGTGTTTTTGGATGGGATATTGGATATCGTGCAAAGAGGGAATAGTTAGAGCCAGTTCTTCAGATGATTAAGTGTATATTACTGAAGATTTTTAGCGATATAGTATTTTTAAAGATGTAACCACAGAGTTTTAGTAACGTTGAAATGAAATAATAAATGGGGAGTCCAGTCTGGGAGACATTGTAGTTATTCAATTATTTTTTTAGGGTAATCACCTGGGGACAGCCGACCTTTTTTCGTGCCATCTCGTCTGATGATGTTGTTGTAACCGTATTTATGTTTCTTCATTGTGGTATGCAATTTATTATGACAGTCTTTGCACACTCGTATTGCAATATTGTTTTTATAATCAATGTGATGTAATGAAATTTTGGGTTTCTCAGAGTATTCCTCAGGAGAATCTCTTGGCAGTAATTCTCTTTTGCATATCTTACAATAATATTTTTTTGATTCCTTCATATCTTTTCACATGTACATAGGGGGAGTCCTGTCAGGGAGAAAAGCGTTTCTCTCTTTAAAAAACCAACTAGTGATAGAACGAAACAGATAATCCTGATCGAATCAACAATTCATAAATACATTTAAAATTTATGGGGAACTGGAGAAGGAGAAACGGTTGTACCTCAGTGAGATGAGGGAGCATTGATACTTTTTGCGCTGAATTTTTTTCTTGTTTATGTACTCAAATAGGATATTCCAGAAGACGAAGGTTTCTTAAATAACGACACTAATATATATTCTCTGTTTATTTCTTGAAATGTGATGATCGCATGACGAAGAGCGGAATAGTCCCTGTGTCTTGTGCAATTGTTCTGCTGTTGTTGTTCTCTTTTCCTTCGATTGGTGCTCTCAATGTGCCGCCGCCTGATCAACCAGGGCCGTACCATATTGGGTCCTATAAGGTATGGTACAGTATGCCTCCTTATGGACTGTATCGGGCGACGATCCGGTATCCTGCTATACATGATGGGTGGCTGGCTCCGATCAATACCTCCGGAGCTCCTTATCCGGGGGTCGTTGTCGCGAATGGGTTTGCTGGGTCTGAATGGAACATCAAGTGGATCCCGTTACATCTCGCCTCCTATGGGTATGTGACGATTTGTTTTACACCACCTCATAAGATATCAGGGGATGCTACGCAATGGGCTTTCGGTTTTCGTGGTGGGTTCGAAGCATTAAGAACTCAGAATAGCCGGCGGTTTTCACCCATCTTTGGTTGTCTTGACAATGATACATTCGGTGCGATTGGTCTTTCTATGGGCGGCGGAGGATGCGTTGAAGCGACCGGGACCCCAGGTGTGGATATTGACGCTGCTGTCGCCCTGGCTCCAGCAGATATACCCTCGGTTCTCGCCGCTGCGCGAAACATCACGGTGCCCATCCAGCTCCAAGTCGGGACGAACGATGGGTTTGTTCCGCCAGCAAATGTCCTGCAGTTGTACACCGATTTTCTTTCAAATAATACGGTGAAGGAGTATCTGGTGATCACCGGTGGGAACCATATTGGGTTTATTGACGAGTTTTTTGCTAGGTTCGGTCAACGATTCGGGATTGATAATCCCCCCGGCATCACCTACGAAGAGCAGCGTAACATCTCGAGGAGATACTTCACTGCCTGGTTTCAGTACCATCTCAAACATCTGAATGAGTATTATACCTATATCTTTGGAGATGAGGCTCAGCATGATTTGGACGAAGGACTGCTTTCTGATCTGCGGTACAATATACCGTAGAAAAATATATCTTTAGAATTTTTTTGCAAACGCGATGATACTGCTGAATAAAAAAATTAGAACCAAGAGATAAAGAAGGTATGAGGACATTGGTAGAATGATTTGTAAAATCTGTGGCACTGAAGAAACAGATAACCCTGACGGGGTCTGCGATGATTGCAAGAAAAGAATCAATGCTTTAGCAAAAAAAATTAAAAATGAAAAAGAAAAAATCTTCAACAATATCAGAAAAGAGGAAGTTACTGCGTATATTTTTTTAAAAACCGAATTCAAGAAAGATAATATTATCAGTAACTATCTTTTTCGGTTTGTCTTTCAATCTTTTTATCGTTTAGATGGTAGCGGATTATCACAAGAACACAAGGATCGTTTTTTCGAATTACTACATGAAAAACAGGATAATTTATCTGAAATATTATTAGAATTATACAAGATCAAACGACGTACAAAAAAAGGAAAACATTCAGTTCAATTTAGTTTTGCGACAAAATTACTCCATACGTTAGATAATGATAAACCAATTTTAGATTCCAATGTTAATAGAGTATTAAAAATTGGTGAAACTAAAGGAGAAAAACGTACGGAAAGAATAAATTCTCGGGTTAAGCAATATACCATATTACAAAATATAATTCAGGAGTTATTGATTACACCGGAAATTAAAAAATTGAAAGATGATTTTAGGAAAAAATTTAATGTGGATAATACTGATATTTCTGATGTGAAAGTATTGGATTTTATCTTGTGGTCGTATGGAGATCTTATCAAATGATCTGTAAAATTTGTGGCACGGAAGAAGACGAGATTGAAAATAGGATTAAATTTAAAGAAATAATCAAGGATTGATTTTTCAATGATTTTTACATATGTTTTATAGATGCAAAAATCATTTTTTCAATAAGAAAAATACTTTTATAAAGATGCTTACTTATGTTGTTAGCGGGCTGATAATCATAAATGTAAAACCTTTTGTTAAATGGGCTGGAGGTAAATCACAACTATTACCCCAACTATTGATATATAAACCTAAATTATTTAAAAGATATTTGGAACCTTTTGTTGGTGGCGGGGCTTTACTATTTACACTAAAATCAAAAAGTACATTAATCAACGATTCAAATGAAGAACTTATTAATTGTTACAAAGTGGTTAGAGATGCCCCAGCAAATTTAGTAAATGAATTAAAAAAACACAAAAATGAAAAGAAATATTATTATGAGATTAGAAAAATTGACCCGAAAACATTATCTAAAGTTGAACGAGCCGCTAGGTTTATTTTCTTGAATAGAACATGTTATAATGGCCTATGGCGAGTTAACAAAAAAAACCAATTCAATACCCCATTTGGCAATTATACACATCCAAAAATTGTCGATGAAAAACTTTTAAAATCAGTATCATTTTTTTTAAAATTAACCCAAATATTTTGTATGGACTTTGAAGATTTTCTTCTAGAAAATGCTAAAAAGGATGATTTTATCTATTTGGATCCTCCCTACCATCCAATTTCTCGTTATTCTGATTTCAAGAGATATACAAAAGATTTTTTTGGCCTCGACGAACAAAAACGACTTGCCACATTGTTTAACATTTTAAATAAAAAGAAATGCAAATTACTATTAAGCAATTCATATTCGGATGTCATACTTGATTTATACTCAGATTATGAAATTATTACCGTCAGCGCAAGAAGGAATATTAATAAAGACCCTGAGGGGCGAGGAAGAGTCAAAGAGGTGTTGATAAGAAATTATGGAGGAAAAAATAGAACGCAGACTCGCTTGTTTCCCTAGAACAAGATTTATGGGAAGTAAACAAAAATTACTACCCTTTATTTATAATAATATAAAAAATGTAAAAAGTGAGAAGGTTCTTGATGCTTTTAGTGGATCAGCCTGTGTTGCTTATCTTTTTAAAGCAATGGATAAAGAAGTACATACCAACGACTTTATGAAATATTGCTATACACTGGCAAAAACAACCATTGAAAACAATAAAATTATTCTTAATCAGAATGATATTGAACTGCTATTCCAGGAGAACGATAATCCTCAAACTTTCATTTCAGATAATTTTAACAAATTATTTTTTAATAAAATTGATAATCTATTTCTTGATCGAACATATTCTAATATTCAAAAAATTAAAAATCAGTATAAACGTTCTTTGGCACTTTCTGCTCTCGCTCGTGCTTGTATTAAAAAGAGACCTCGCGGTATATTTACTTACATCGGAGACAGATATAACGATGGTAGAAGAGATTTACGAATATCATTCAAAGAACAATTATTAGAATCAATTGAAGTTTTTAACAAATCGGTTTTTAATAATGGGAAAAAAAATAAGTCATTCAACAAAGATATTTTTAAATTCCCTTATGAAGATTACGATATTGTTTATATCGATCCGCCATATTTTACTCCACTTTCAGATAACGATTATAGTCGGAGATATCATTTTGTTGAAGGATTGATGTCATACTGGACGCATGTTCAAATTAACCACTCAACAAAAACAAAAAAATTTAACAAATTTTTCACTCCTTTTGACAGCAGAGAAACAGTATATGATGCATTTGATCAAATATTCAATAAATTTCAAAACTCTACTTATGTGGTTTCTTATTCATCGAACTCATTTCCAACATTGGAAGAAATGATCTCAAAAATAAAAAAATACAAATCAAAAGTAAAAGTAGCTCAGTTAAATCACAGATATTCATTTGGTACACAACGAAGTAACATAAAACGAAATAAAGTTGATGAATACCTCTTTATAGGTTTTGATTAAAATGAAACACTGGAATTTGGGTAATACAACAGTCAGAAATCCAGATAGGATTAAAGACGGATTGTATATATTAAAGAAATATTTTGAGGGAAAAATATGGACTGAAAGGGAACAACGTGAATTCTTTGAGAAATTACTTGAAGAAGGAAATATTGTATCTGCAACAAAGTCCGAAAAGAGTCAAGAAATAAGTGGGAGAAAATGGGCAGCTTGTTTTAATCAACTTGGATTGTCAATTGCTTGGGCAAAGAAAAAAATTGTTGAAATAACAGATGTCGGAAACGCTCTACTAAAAGGAAATATCCCTGAAGAAGAAATATTTTTAAGACAATTCTTGAAACTTCGCCTTCCATCTCCTATAGAATCTGGCAAAGATTATCTAGGATTCGAAGTAAATCCATTTTATGTGATTCTTAAAATGCTAAACGATTTAACAAATGAAAATTTAAATGGTTTAACAAAAGAGGAAATCAGTCTTTATGTAATAACTTGTGTTAGAAATCAAGATATCGATGAATATAAAAATAAAATTAAATTATTCAGAGCAGAATATAATTCTATTAAAGGTAATGTTAAGAAAAAAGAATTTTATTTTAAGAAAAAACAAGATTTGATCTATGAATTATATCGTTCAGAGATCGAAGAACGGAATAAATTGATTGTAGAACTATATCAAAAATATTCCCAAGATAGAGATATTTTTTCTAATAACAAACAAGATGAATTGCTAAATAGGATTATTGCTGGAGGAAAAGGATATAATACTAAAAAAGCTCAGTGTTTCAAAAGATATATACTAGAAAAAATAAAATCCAGCGAAATCCAAGATATACATAAAGCTCTTCTAGATTTATTTATGGAAACAAAAGGAAGAACATTAAAAGATTATGCAGATACCACCGTTAGATATACGATTAAAACAGGTTTGCTAACCATCAGTGGAAATAAGCTAGTAATTAAAGAAGATAAAATATTTTTTGTTCAAAAAATATTAGAAAATTATCCTGTCTATATAGACAAAATTTATTTAGATAATTTTTATTCACCAGCTAAACCCCAATTACCCTCAGATGAAGTTGATTTTATAAAGAAAAATCTTGAAACTCTGTTAGAAAAACTTGAGTTATTGAGAGTGCAATCCCATATAAAATTTAAAGAAAATATAGATATTTCCTCTGAAACTGATCCAAATAATTTAAGAAAAATACAACGTGATTCGGAAAATAAATTAAAAATCTTAAGGGAACAATTATTTTATAGAAAACAGGCAGATTCTGAAATGATACAAGATATTTTGAATTTTTATGATAATATTTTAAACAGAAATTTATTGGGTGGCGATGCGTATATGCCTGCTTTTTTAGAATGGAATACATGGAGATTATTTTTAGCAATTAACCAGATATCAAATGAAATTCCAAAAACTAGAAATTTCGAAATTGATGAAGAAATGAATCCTATTCATCATGCTCGATCAGGAGAACCAGATATGGTTTTCGAATATCCGGATTTTGTTATCGTTTGTGAAGTTACTTTACGGACCACTGCTAATCAATGGTCAGAAGAAGAACCCGTACCAAGGCATGTTGGAAAAGTAATTCAGAAATATAATAAAAATGTATATGGAATATTTATCGCTCCTTCAATAGATCCAAATACTATCATTGAATTTTATAATAAAAAACAATATTTGAACGGAGAGGTAAAACAAGTAAATATAATTCCTTTAACAATAGATCAAATTAAAAAAATTTTAATTAAATTTAATAAACAAAGATTCGCGATTTTTGAATTTAAAAATTTATTAGAAAAATTAATTATATTGCAGAAAAAAACTGAAGATCCGATGGATTGGTATAAACTTACAAATAAAGAATTGGATCATTGGTTGGTAATTAATAACTAGATCATTCCTTGTTTTCGCATACTCATAAATTTTTCATCCCCAATTATAATATGATCAATTATGTCAATTCCCAGCAGCTCTCCAGCTGCAACCAGATTTCTAGTAACTTCTATATCCGCACTACTGGGTTCACAATCACCAGAAGGATGATTATGCACAAGCAAAACAGACTTCGCATTCGCCTTAATCGCAGGGTTAAAAACTTCGCGAGCATGAATAAGCGATGCATCTAAAATCCCAACTGAAACCAACTCCTGTTCTATAATTCTGTTCTTGGTATCGAGATACAATGCATAGAAATGTTCCTTTTTTTTATCCTTTAATTCATCAACAAAATGATTGTAAACATCTTCTATGGTTTCTATCTTCTTAGAAAACCCATGTTTCGCAAGCCTGTTCGTCCGTCGCACGATCTCAAACATCGCAGCAATCCGTATCGCATGAATATCTTTCCTGAATGCTTGTTTCAGCTCTTGCAACGAAAGAGCAGCAAGGCAAGAAAAATTATACGACGCAAGCACCCGACAGGAAAGATCAATTGCATTCTCCGTCCCAGCACCCTTTCCTAACACAGCGGCGAGCAGTTCCGCATCGTTCATCGCGGAAACACCATCATTCTGTACCCGCATCCATGGTTGCGTGTACCACGGCATCTCTTTAATTTTCATGTACTGTTCCCCCAGACTTTAGTAAAAATGAGAACTATTTATGTGTACTTATATTTTACTACTTTTTTAAATACCGAGATAGAGTCTGTTTTGTACAATTATGATAGGGACTTCCACGGTTATTTATAGATACGGTCATGATGATCAAAATCATCAAAATAAATCGTTTGGGTCTTCGCATCGTAGTGAAACACAAGGACAAACGACCCAACATGAACGCGTTTTGAATCCTTCATCTCATAACGGAGATTCTTGTAATGATCAAGGGTATCAGCATTAATGACCTCTTCGATTTTATTGAGCAGTTGCTCATGAAGCTGCTTATCTTTCTTTGCAAGTTTCGTAATGATTTTTTGAAGAGAGGAACTGATGAATGCATGAGACATGATACACCGTTATTGAGTTATTTTTCGTAATTCCTCAATAGAGGTAAATTTCGTGTACTTCCCTTTTCTGATTTTTTTCAGTTTTTCAATGTATTCAGGTCGAAGCTCAGGCTCGAGATGTTCCTTTTCTATGATGTCCATCGCAAGCTCGATTGCTTGGCTTTTATCCTTTAGACCATACTTTGCTTTCAAGATGTTGATGATTCGATTGGCTCTTTCGTTAATGTCGATGAACGCCTGTACCATGCATATCACCTTAATATCGTATTAATACGGCATCAATATTTAATGGTTTCTGCGATTTCCTACGAAAAGAACCATCGATAGCTCGACCTTCTTTCAGAAATTCATTTGCTCTCAAACCATGGCATCTCCCAGACTTTCATGACAAAAGGAATTATTTATTCCTTCTTATATTTTATGAGGAACATTTAAAAAGAACAACAGAAACTCTAGAGCAAAAAGAAAAATTTATGCGGAATAAAAACAACATTTTCCTCGATTGCTAGTTCATGCTGACTGACAACAAGACCATATTTTGCTGAAAGTTTTTGCATAGTGGTTTTTACTTGTGATGTATCCTTATTTGTTCCATAGCTCACTTCGATGGCTATCTGCGAATTATTTCTGGTATCTCCAACCACAAAATCAGCGCATCCTTTTTCACCTTTTTTATTGATCGAAAAATAACTACTAACTGGTTAAATAAAATTTACCAATTTGTGCGTTTTTTGGTTAATCATATAATACCAATATGGATGCTCACGAGTACCCTATGTTAATATGCCAGCCTCTCTTTCATTTTTTGTTACTATAATTTACGGGACATAATACTTTTAGAGACCTCTGATGATTCCTCATAAGGAAAGATGACCATTCGTAAAAAAAGGCTAGTGAAATCAATGAGTTCCATAAGAAAGGTTAAATATATAAACGTAACATACATATTACACGTAATAAACATAATGGACAGGTGATATGAATGGTAAGCATGACCTTAGCAATACCCATAGAAATGAAAAAAGAAATGGAACTCTACCCGGAAATAAACTGGTCTGTCGTCGCTAGAGCAGCAATACAAAGAAAAATAGCGATCCTTCGAGAAATGGACAAGCTTCTATCAAAAAGTGAATTAACAGAAGAAGATACAATCCGAATAGGACGACAGATCAACAAAAAAGTCGCAAAAAAATATCGGGAAGACGGATGAATGGAAGTAGTCATTGATGC
>Ga0315285_10005180_pt1 | contig 13484 bp, 13 predicted proteins | sample YL17G09_36_MG_FD_203698 | JGI IMG/M metagenome (GOLD analysis project Ga0315285, IMG submission 203698) | Sediment microbial communities from Yellowstone Lake, YNP, Wyoming, USA - YL17G09_36 | ecosystem: Environmental > Aquatic > Freshwater > Lake > Sediment | place: USA: Wyoming | collected... | reverse complement strand
CCGAAAGCCCGGCCAGTGGCAGAGCTTTGATATTATCTTTTTCGCCCCGGTATTTAAGAATGGCAAGCTCGAAAAGCCCGCGTTTGTCACCGTCTTTCACAATGGGCTTCTCGTCCATCACAACCAGAAAATCTATGGCCCGACCGGCCATCGAATCCTGCCCAAGTACGACAAACCCATCCCCGAAAAACTGCCGCTCAGCTTATCCGCCCACAACAACCCCGTCCGCTTCCGCAACATCTGGATTCGACCACTGTGACTGGACCCACCCCGCATGGGCAAACAAGTTGCCCATCCTCCGCCTACGGCCGATTTGAGCGCCAACCAGGCCACACTTAAAATATAGGTGCGATAACTCCGTCAATTTGGTCAACGCCAGTATGCTTGACTTGCACGTCTGTGAAAACGTATCATCCCGAACGCCATTCTGTCGCCTCTGGACCGCACGCGCCAGGAGAGCCTAGCTTGTTTGCCTATCACGGCCGAGTCACGGCACAGCATGGGATCTCACGGAAAGACCTATTTCCGGTCTTGTCCCAAAACGTCTAAACGATGCCGTCTTCCTTATCCGGTTTCTCTGTACTCGACGGACTATCCTGGCCGGGTTGTCCAAGCATGCTTGGAAACTCATAGACAAAGCGAAGAAGCATCTCAGTGAATCTTAGGATCTGCTCCGCTTCTTTCTTGGTCATTATCTTTATCTCGTGATTTGCCTCGTTTCCCTTACTCCTTATCGCGTCAACCCAAGGTTTTCCGTTCGGCGGGACATAGCCTGCATCGGCCAAATAGCTAATATACTCAACAAAACTTTCCCCTTCCTCAGCGCCATGATGAACAGCCACATTCATCAGCACCTTACGGCAAATAAGGACCGCAGCGGTATGAGCGCCTAAGCCCGTGCAGTCTCTTGCCTCATTGTAGAGTTGCTGTACTCCGCTGTTGGTGACACCTTGGACATCGTTCCCGAATTTGACTCCGGGGACCTGCTTACCGTCAAAATCGTAGAACGTAGGCTTGGTGCAATTCGGACAGATATAAATGCTAGCTGCTACGCCCCTGCTCTCACCACGCACTTCAACAACCTTAGCACTGTAACCAATGTGGGGACCTACACGCGCCCCACAATGGCCACATGTATAGGATCGCTGGGTGAAGCTCCCTGTATTGTTCCATTCGTACTTCATAGCATTTCTCCGCCCTGCAAGCACAAGTCTCATAGGATGGGCAGACTTTCCCGTCCATGTGGTTCTTCTCCAATCAAAAGAGTCCTCTCCCACTGGCGATTACCGCGATTTTCGCTCCGGATTATAACTGGCCGCTCAAAGAGCGTCAAGCACGAATCTCGAAATCCGAAGCTCCAAATGAATCCGAATATCAAGACGCCCAATTTCAAGACACTCCTGGTGTAAGCCCGGCCGAACCGAGGCAGTGAAATGTGTTGACAGGCGCCGTTAATCGCAGTTAAATCTTATCTAAAAAGGCCTTACAATATGGATTAGGACCAAGGAATGAACACGTACGCCCAACAGATAAAACAGTCGATACTACCGATTCTGAAGCGTTACGGCGTCAGCAAAGCGGCACTCTTCGGCTCAGCCATTAGGGGCCAAATGGGATCTAAGAGTGATATCGACATACTGGTACAGATAGATAAAGACATCAGCCTGCTTGAATTTGTCGGCCTAAAACTCGATCTCGAAGAGGCACTTAAGAAAGACGTTGATTTGGTGGAATACGACACTATCAAGCCCCTCATCAGAGATAGGATTCTCAAAGAACAGCAGGTGATTCTATGACCAGAGATCTGCGACTATACATCGAGGATATTCTTGGCAGCATCGCAAAGATTGAGCGGTATACGAATGATGTTAACGAGAACGAATTTTTAACTGATACCCAGATTCAGGACTCAGTCCTTCGCCGACTCGAAATAATAGGCGAGGCAGTGAAGAACATACCCGATGACTTCAGGAACAAGTATCCCCAGATTCCGTGGAAAAGAATTGCCGGCCTGAGAGATGTACTAATTCACGAATATTTCGGAGTCAATCCGCGCCGCGCATGGAAGGTAGCTAAAGAGGACATCCTTAGTCTCAAACAAGAAATGTTGAAAGTCGCAAAGGACCTGAACTCATTATGAAAAAACTGTGGGTAAATGTTGTTCCGTACAGCAAGGAAATTGCTATCGCGGCGCTGGAAAGTGGAGCGGAGGGGGTGGTGTTGCCGGATGGCAAAAGCGAGACTGTTCGCCAGCTCGGCAAAATAAAAACCGTCGAAAAAGCAGTTTAGATACTAAAAGAATAAGGTATCCAGACACAGAGAATAGATAATGAAATGCATTTTAAAAACCACGATCTTAATACCGATTTATCTCGGTTTATGCGCCGCAGACATTTTCGCCGAATGCCAACCGCCGGCTGATTGCAACAAAACACAAATAGTAATCATTGGCACGATGCACGAGCTACATTACGAATCCCCAAAGTACACACCGGAGATCATAAAACAAATAATTCTCGAACTCAAGCCGGATGCAATCTTAAACGAATTGCCGCTAAGCCAGGTTGACCCAAATGGCAGGCCCCTATCGAGTCACTATTTACAATCTCCTGAAAATTGGGCGGCTGATATGGCTGCAACACAGCTTGGTATCAAGCAAATACCTTTTGATCGCCCCGACAGAGAGGAAAACTTCAAAAAAACCAACACCTTTGAGAGACAAAGACAAGCTAGAGAACAAACACAAAAATGGCTTGATGAGTTAAAAAATAAAGACCCTAATTCGATTGATCTGAAAATAATTCAGTTAGGCATTGACGCTTCATATGCTCAGGCAGAGCTTTTCAATGCGGCGCCTGAGATAATCAATTCCAAAGCTTTTGACTTAATTATTAAAATAAAAAATAGCGCATGGGATGTTATTTTTCCGGAAATTATGAAAAGATACCCATCCTATCAAACGTTCGCGTTTAAGCTCCGCTTTTTCGATGACCAATGGAACGAGCGTAACAGGATAATGGCCGACAATATTATCAAGGCCATTAAGCAATATCCTGGGAAACGGCTGGTTGTGCTGACGGGAGCTGAGCACCGATACATCCTCCGAGAGATGTTAGAAGATGAGCCTTGTATCGATTTAAAGGAGTATTGGGAGCTGATTGACTTTGACCTTGAGAAATGTCTGAAATCTATTGGTCCGGCACCGCAAGCAGGCATCGTTGCAGACGGACTAACCCAAGCACAGGCAAGTCAGGAAGTAGCCAGACAATTTTGGCAGGCAGTGATAAAAAAGGACTGGGAGCTTGTGAACAATCTTCGGCCTCCTGTCGAAGGTGTTAATTGGGAGCAAGTGTACAGCGAAAATATGCCGGTTGAGCTAATCGAGGTAAAGCAAGCCCATCTGCCCGAGCAAGGTCTATCCAGCGGTCCGCTCGCACCCTGTGTGGTTAGATTTGAAAATGGAACAATTCTTGAATGGAAGATGGTGCCGCGATTTCGCAAAATCGGAGGCAAAACAATATGCTTTATAACAGCCACATGGGGCAAGCCACGTGAGCTGAAAAGCAGCGATATAACCGAAATAAAGGATAAAAAATGAAAAAATTATGGATCAATGTAGTTCCATATAAAAAAGAGGTTGTCATAGCTGCTCTCGAAAGTGGTGCTGATGCAGTAATCCTGCCCGAAAAAACCAGCCAGACCATTCGCCAGCTCGGCAAAATTAAAACAATCGAAAAATACGGTGACATCGTCCCCGGAAAAGACGTTGAATTCATTGATATTAAGGGCAAAGCCGACGAGGATAGGGCTGTGGCGGTTCCCGCTGACAAAATTGCCGTGCTGAGAATGCTCGACTGGACAATTATTCCCATCGAAAACCTGCTCGCCCGACGCGGCAAGAATATTATGGTGCAGGTCGAAAACAGCGAACAAGCCAAACTTATGGTCGAGATTCTTGAAAAAGGCGTCGATGGCGTTGTTCTGAATACTAAAGATGTGAACGAAATCAAGAAGACCGCCGAAATCATTCACGGCATAAGCGAAAAAATTCCCTTAGTAATAGCTACAATCACAGCCGCCAAGCAGCTTGGAATGGGCGACCGGTCGTGTCTTGATACCTGTACGCAGATGATACTGGGCGAAGGAATCCTCATCGGCAATACAGCGTCGGGCTTTTTTTTGGTGCACTCTGAATCGGTCGAGAATCCTTATGTGGCTTCCCGGCCTTTCCGCGTCAACGCCGGCGCCGTGCACGCATATACCTTGACGCCGGGCGGAAAAACTAAATACCTGGCGGATTTGAAGGCCGGCGATGAAGTTATGCTGGTAAATTTTCAAGGCAAAAGTCAAACCGCCTATTTAGGGAGAAACAAGATCGAAAAACGCCCAATGATGCTCATCGAGGCGGAAGCTCAAGGCCAGCCGATAAGCCTGGTGATGCAAAACGCTGAGACAATTCGGCTGGTCTCCCCCGATGGCAAGCCGATCTCGATTACCGCTCTAAAGCCGGGCGACAAAGTGCTCGGCCACATCGAAAAGGCCGGCAGGCATTTCGGCATGCAGGTCGATGAAACACTGATAGAAAGATAGGCGAGTTCTTCAGAGAGTCCCCTTCACGAAAAGAATCACGGGCAGCAGACATCACTTCTCTATCTGCCTCGAATACCTCTTCAACTCTTTCTTGAGATGGCCTGGTCTGACTATCTTATGGCCGCTGTTTGGGTCTTCGTGATACCCGATTTCGGTATCAGCCATAAATTTACCTTTTTAGAAGAGTGACTATCGATTCTCTCAGTTTGTAGCTTCTTATTTGGCCTGAGCGTCTTTCTCTCGCTTTTTCTATCTTCTCTATTTCGAGTCCCACGTGCAAACCGATTTTGGCTATAAGCAGGTCCGTGGGAACATATACATCCGCGATCAAGCTGTCTCCAACAACCAATATGAATCTGGCGCCTGATTTAAGAGAGGGCACGACGTTTGTCATCACCTTATACAAATCATCGAAATATTTGTGAACAATGTAGGGCATATCGCCTCTTCTGTACGCGCCCCTTCTGCGAATATTTCTCTTAATGTTGGTCTTTATTTCCTCAATCCAGCTGTTGGTGTAGGTCGAAGGGCAATTGTAAAACTTACGGATAAGTCCTTTGGAAACGTTGTCGCAAACGACCATATCATCCTTAATCTTCTTTAGGTCTCTCTGACTACGAACAAACTCCAGCCAGCCCATTTCTATCTTGTAATTCATAACGTAATCTAACCCATTCATATATGGCGGAGATGTAACAGCCAAGTCAAACTTCGTTTTGTGCCTGAAGCTCATTGCATTGGCACAGATAACCTGGCTTTCTGTACGTATGTAATCTTTATACTGGGACTGTATCAATCGCAGGTCGTCGGCGATTTGACGGACTTTCTGGTCGAAGAGCACAAAGGGTGCTGCATCGTCAACCACCTTGTTTTTGACATATCCCAAGCAAGGCGTTCTTTTAAGATTACTACAATCCACTAAAATCGCAGAAAAAGCTAACCTTAGCAGGTCTTTGACCTTCTTCTGTTTTTCGGTGCCCGTCTCTACCGCCGCTATACGCCCATTGATGGCCTCCAAGTTGCGCAGGACCGGCGCCTTAAATTGCAAAGCGCATTTTAGAAACAAAGGCGCAGGCCGGGCTTTATCTCTGGGCAATTCATTAAGCGTCTTAAGCAAATAATTCGGAGAGACATCCCAGCAGTTAAGCTTAGTATCGGCGATAAAATGCAGCAGAGGATTCAGCTCTGTCCCCACCGATTTGAAACCGTTGAGTTTAGCCTGGACTAAAACCGTTCCACACCCGGCAAAAGGATCGAGAACAATCGGCTGCCCATAAGTTTTACGGTATTGATGGAAAATGCCCTGGACAAACAGGGCTGAAAAACCCTGAACATAGGGAGCCCACCGATGTATATGCTCGTTCACGTTTGGCGTAAATTGGATGGGCTGAACGTTTTCGATTATCTCGACACCAAGTTCCTTAAGATAAGGAACGGAATCAGCGGTCGAGGAACCCCCTTTCTTTGGTGAGTTGAGTATATTGCGCTTCCTCGCATCAAGCTCAATTTGATCAATTTCTGGAAAGAGACTTTTCATTTTGAGCATCAGGCAGCAGGCATAACCGGTCTCGGCATACCAGTAAATTCACGCCTACGATTATGGGTTCTCATACGGATGCTGTCAAAGGCTAATTCGATGGATTGAGAGGTCGGATTGGAGGCGCTGTCTAACGTTTTGGTTTGACGTTCTGGCAGGTGCAAAGTAGAATTTGGCCCAGCATATACGATAAAGATTACGGCATAGCTCTGGGTAACACTATGCCGATAGAAGGCAAAAAATCGTAACTGTAGGCAGACGAAAATTACGGAGGTAACGAAATGCAATCGTCAAAAAAGCATGTGGACCCAAATTGTCCTAAGACCAGCAGGTTTCTTAGCTGGAAAAGCCGAAATCGCCGGCTGAAATGGATATTTCCTGCTGCGGGAATCTTGTCACTAATCTGGTTTCTGGTTCGTGTGATTCCAAAGCCTTCGCGGGCAACGTATCCGTGCCAGCGAGTAGCGTTTCCGCTGGCGTCAGGATTCATAGCCTGGCTGCTGGGCTTAGGCGCTGCCAGCGTAGTATTCAGAAAGGCCAGGCTAAATCTTGCCCGTAGACGGTATCTGGTGGGCTTAATCTGCATCGCCGTGGGCGTTATGGCTGTATGGCTGACCGTAGCTGCCACCGGCGAGAAGCTGGTGCTGGCTGAGCCGCAGCCGGCAAATCAGCCGATGGGGGTCGCTAAAGGCATCTATCCAGGACGCGTCGTCTGGGCTTACGACCCTGAGGCAACCGACTGGGCGGGTCCCGGCAATGGGCACCCGTGGCAGAGCAGCCATACTAATCAAGCTGCGGTGTGCCGGATGATGTCGCGTGCAATTTGTGATCTGACCGGCCAATCCGGCGACGCGGCAGCGTGGGACAGGCTTTTTAGATACCACAACAAGGCACGCGGCAAGGGAGACGATAGCTACAAGCCGGGCGAAAAAATCGCTATCAAGGTAAACTTTGTCGGCTTTATCTGGTCCCACGGAGGCGTCAATAAGGACACCTACAACCTGGATAGCACCATAGATTATATGAATACGTCCCCGCAAATGCTTGTCGCTCTGCTGCGGCAGCTCGTAAACACGGTTGGTGTTAAACAAGCCGACATTGCTATCTGCGATAGTCTGGCGTACTTCGCCAACGAGTACTACGACATCATCCACAAAGAGTTTCCGAACGTACTGTGCATGGATCATGCCGGCAAATTCGGCCGAATCCAGATGAAACAATCTTCAGTCCCACTTTACTGGAGCTGCAATCCGCAGGGATGTAAGCAAGACTATGTCCCTGAGGTTTTTGCCCAGGCGGATTACTTAATCAACTTTGCCAACCTCAAGGCCCATACCGGTGCGGGCGTGACGCTCTGCGCCAAGAACCACTATGGCTCGCTTATCAGGTGGCCGGCAGAAAAAGGCTATTACGATTTGCATGCAAGCGCTTTCTCCAAAGAGACCGGCATATACCGAAACCTGGTTGACCTGATGGGACATGCGCACATTGGCGGCAAAACCGTCCTATACCTGCTTGATGCACTCTACTGCGGCGTACACCCCACGGATATGCCTAAAGGGCCAAGAAAATGGCAGTCGCCCCCATTCAACGGCGACTGGACTTCCAGCCTTTTAGCATCGCAGGACCCGGTGGCCATCGACTCGGTCGGCTTCGACTTTCTCTACGCTGAATACGACCGGGCACGCGAGAGCGGCGTTGACGATTATCTGCACGAGGCGGCACGGGCGGATAATCCGCCGTCAGGTACATTCTACGACCCTGACCACGCCGATAACGTCAAAAAACTGCCCAGCCTGGGCGTCCACGAGCACTGGAATAACCTGCAAGATAAGAAATATTCCCGCAATTTAGGGAGCGGCAACGGCATCGAGCTGGTAGCTGTTACGCCGGCAAAGGCCGCCGAGAAACAAAGTGTCATCGCGACGGGAGCGAAGCTAGAAAAACTTGCGGGCGGCTTTGAATTTACAGAAGGCCCGGCTGTCGATGCCGAGGGAAATGTCTTCTTCACAGACCAGCCAAACAATCGAATCCACAAGTGGTCGGTGGACGGCAAGCTGTCTATCTTTCACGAAAACCCAGGAAGGGCTAACGGGCTTTATTTCGACAAAGACGGCAACCTGCTGGCTTGTGCCGACCTCAATAACGAGCTTTGGCTAATCGACAGGGAAGGTAATGTCACCGTACTGGTCAAGGACTACAAAGGCAAAAAGTTGAACGGCCCCAACGACCTTTGGATTGACCCAAAAGGCGGCATATACTTTACAGACCCATTTTATCGCCGACCTTACTGGAATAGAGGGCCTATGGAGCAGGATGGCCAGCACGTGTACTATCTGACGCCCGACCGCAAAGAGCTTATCCGTGTCACTACCGACCTTGTCCAGCCTAACGGAATAATAGGCACGCCCGACGGCAAGCTGCTTTACGTGGCAGACATCGGAGCAAAAAAGACTTACGTATACCACATAAATGCGGATGGCACGCTTTCAAACAAAAAACTCTTTTGCTCGATGGGCTCGGACGGCATGACCATTGATAACCAGGGCAACGTCTATTTGACCGGAAAAGGCGTCACCGTATTCAATCCCGATGGCGAAAAAATCGAACAGATTGACGTGCCCGCAGGCTGGACCGCCAACGTCACCTTCGGCGGCAAAGACCGGCACATACTTTTTATCACTGCTCAAGATTGCCTCTACTCAATTCGGATGCGGCTTAGAGGCACATAGCAGATAGAGCAAAAAAGGAGATTCAAAATGAGCAAGAAATGGTATTATCTGGCGGCACTTCTCTTGGCAATCACGACGGTCAGCTTGAGTGCCGAAAAAGCCAGTGTGGTCGCGGTTGGCGCAAAAGTGGAAAAGCTTGCCGGCGGCTTTAAGTTCACCGAAGGCCCGGCGGCTGACGCTCAGGGAAATATCTTCTTTTCCGACATCCCAAACAATCGGATTCACAAATGGTCATCGGACGGCAAGCTGTCAACCTTCCGCGAGAACTCGGGCGGTGCGAACGGCCTGTACTTTGACAAGAAGGGGAACCTTTTGGCCTGTGAGGGAACCGGGCGACGCTTGGTATCCATCGACCCAACAGGCAATGTCACGGTCTTGGCTGATAAGTACGAGGGCAAACAGTTTAATAGCCTCAACGACCTCTGGATCGATCGGACGGGAGGCGTTTACTTCACCGACCCCCGCTACGGCAGCAGAGACGATATGGAGCAGGACGGCGAACACGTTTATTATCTCTCACCGGACCGCAAGAAACTCATTCGCGTAATCGCCGACCTGGTCAGGCCCAACGGAGTCATAGGTACGCCCGATGGTAAGAAACTCTATGTGGCCGACCACGGCGGAAAAAAGACTTTTGTGTACGACATCAACAAAGATGGCACACTGTCGAATAAGAAACTTTTTGCCCCCGAAGGCTCCGATGGGATGACGATAGACAACCAGGGCAACATTTATCTTACAACAGATGTCGTGGCAGTTTATAACTCCAAGGGCGAGAAGATCGAGACGATCCAGATTCCTGAAACGCCGGCCAATGTCACCTTCGGCGGCAAAGACAAAAAGACGCTATTTATTACAGCTCGGACTTCTCTGTATTCCGTCCGGATGCAGATAAGAGGAACATAAGTGCGGCCAGAAGAGCAAGGAGCTGCCAATGGCGAATCACAAGTATAGCCTGAATCGACGCGATGTTCTTCGAGGTATAGGCGCGGGCGCGCTCGGTCTGGTTGCCGGGCACAAAATCTTTGGCCCAGCCATCAGCCATGCTGCGACCGGCAGTCCCCTGCCGGGCAAAGACCAGCTATACCGGAAACCCGCGCCGCCGGCTAAAGTAGCGCTTATCAAGGGAAACGACCGACGCGAGATCGTCTATCAAGCACTAAAAAAGATCGAAGATGAAGTTCTTGCCTCCATCGGCGGCAAAAAGATTTTGATTAAGCCAAACTTCGTGTCGTGTGACATTCCGCTCTGCGCCACCCATGTGGATGCCATCCGGGCGATCCTGGATTTTCTCACGCCGCACTACAAGCAGCAGATTATCATCGGCGAATCAACGGCTATGAAAAAGCGGACGCCCGAAGGATTCAAGAACTATGGGTATCTTGCTCTCCAGAAGCAGTACAACGTGAAGCTTGTCGATCTTAACGAAAATCCTTCTTACGAATACCGCTACGTTTTCGGTGAGGGGCACAAGCCGCTGCCGGTTCGGATTATTTCCACTTTCCTGGACCCAAATACATACATTATTTCAGCGGCTCGAATGAAGACGCACGACCGGGTGCTGGTGACACTGTCGCTGAAAAACGTTTTGCTGGGCGCACCGCTGAACGATTATCAAAAGAACGATAAATGGTGTCTGCACACCGGCGAAAATATTATAAACAACTTTTGCCACTTCAATATGTTCCACCTCGCCCAGGAGATATATCCCGATTTAGCGGTCATCGATGGCTTCGAGGCAATGGAAGGCAACGGCCCGACTCATGGAACGCCCGTTGATTCAAGGGTTGCCCTCGCCAGCCTCGACCCGCTCGCAGCAGACACCGTGGCAACCAAGATTATGGGATTTGATCCGAACCGGATTCTGTACATTAGGGCTATGAATGAAGCCGGCATGGGCCAGGCAGAGCTGGAAAAGATCGAAGTCATCGGCACCGCACTTGAACAGTGTCGGTACAAGTTCAAGCCGCACGAATATATGGCAAAGGTGTACAACCTGTGATTGGCGTTTTTCACCGCCAAAGGGCGGCGATTTTAGCAAGCAAATCCCGCCGATGCCGTGAACGAAGGAAGCCGGTAACGATTTTCTTATATTTCGGATGATAATATTGCAGTAACCCGGCTTGCAGGCTTTTTTCTCTGCGTCCGCGTGGAACGTAAATCTTCTTGCCCGTTGTATCCAGGCCCGATACATACATAGCCGTAGCCGGCGTCAGCGGAATGGGAATAAAGTCCTGGACTTGCTGTGGACGCCACGAGCGCAAAACCAAATACTCGGTCAACTTTACCGCGTCCTCGACGGTGCAGCCGGGGTGCGAGCTTATAAAGTACGGCACAAGGTATTGTTTTTTACCCGCTCGCCTGGATGCCTGCTGAAACCGATCTTCAAACTCCTCAAACACCTCAAAATGCGGCTTGCCCATTAAATCCAGAACGTGGGGGCAGTAGTGCTCCGGCGCGACCTTGAGATGTCCCCCGACAAAATAACGGGTTAAAAGGTCGATATATTCGTTATTGCGAATAGCCAAGTCGTGGCGAATGCCCGAGGCAACATATACTTTGGCTTGCTTTTTCCAGCGCAGGAACGACTCCATCATTCTGATTAGCGGGCCTACATCAAGCTGCAAATGCTTGCAGACGGAAGGAAACAGGCAGCTTATCCTGCCGCAAATGTGCTGCCGGCTGCATCGCATACCATACATATTCGCGGTTGGGCCGCCTATGTCGCTGATAGTGCCGCGGAAACGCCGGTCAGAACGCAATCTATCAGCCTCGGCCAGAAGAGAATCGACTGAACGTGAGCTAATTTGCTTACCTTGATGCAAGCAGAGAGAGCAAAATGAGCAGCCGCCAAAACAGCCGCGATGCGTGGTAAGAGAAGACTGCACCGGCTCAAGTGCCGGTACACCACCTCCCCTGTCATAATGGGGGTGCCAGTAGCGGGCAAAAGGCAGGTCATATAAAGCGTCCAACTCTTGCGTCGTCAGAGGTTCTGCCGGCGGCATTACTACAATCGTGCCGGGGTCCTGCTCTTGAACTACGGGCAGTCCCGCTGGGTGAGCCTGCGCCTGGTACTGTTTCTGTGCCGACATTACCAGACTTCGGTCGGCCTGCTGCTGCGATAGTGAGGGCAGATGCGCCGCTTCATCCGGCGCTGGCGTGTTTTGTCGAAGTATATAAACTGTGCCGGGAATATCCGTCAAGTCTTCAATTTTCTCGCCGGCATCCAGCCGCCTTGCGACCTCGCCGGTGGCCCGTTCAGCCATACCATAAATAAGCAGGTCCGCCTTGGCGTCAACCAAAATAGATCGCCTGAGCATATCTTCGATATAGTCATAATGCACGAGGCGCCGTAGGCTCGCTTCGAGGCCGCCCAGAACAATGGGGACATCTTTATAAGCCTCGCGTACCCTTGCGGAGTAAACCAATAACGGCCGATCCGGTCGTAAGCCCAAACAGCCGCCCGGGCTGTAGACGTCCCGTTTTCTTCGATGGCCCATCGAGGCATAATCGTTGAGCCGGGAATCGATACAGCCGCCTGTTATGCCCCAGAATAGCCGTGGCGTGCCAAGCGAACGAAAGGCATCGACGCTGCGCCAATCCGGCTGAGCGAGCACTACGACTCGATAACCGAGTTTTTCCAGCCATCGCCCAATTAGTGCTGCGCCGAATGATGGATGGTCAACATAGGCATCGCCGGTGACAAGGATAACATCCGCCTGCCCCCATCGCCGCCGGCGCATCTGGTCGCTGGTCGTTGGCAGAAACGCGTCTATGTTTATCTGTTTACTGAGCACACACGCATTCTACCACACTCAGTGAAATCTTGTTCAGGATTTATGCCGGCAAGTACACCCTTTTCAGCGCAAAGAAAAAAGGCCGGTGCAATTAACCCTCCGCCTTTATAGACTTCATCCCGAGCCCGTTCGGCGAAGTTTATCCTGAGCGGAGCCGAACGGACTCAGAGCCTCCCCTGCCTGTTCCGCGCCAAAGATATGAATTACATACCCTGCGTACTGCTATTTCATTGGCAGTATTCCAAGATCCTTGCATATTTTTCTTGCCAGGATGTCCCTTATCTCATTATGCCTCGGAATCGCCGATCTTTTGTTCAATACCGGATTATACCACCAGGAATGACGCCCACCTTCTCTAACGAACTCGCACCTCTGAGAGCCGAGATAGCTGAGCAATTCTTTCCTTTTCAGATAGCTATCTGCTCTTCCTGAAAATCTGCTCCCACAGCGGATATTGCATCCTGTCGATTAAATTCTAAAGCCTCCTTTAACGTTATTTTTAGGGTTTCTAATAATTCCTTACGCGTGCGTTCCTGGCAGTTGACACCTGGCACTTCTTCGATCCACCCGATCCACCAATCACCGTCTCTTTTGGTTACTGCGGTATATACTTTGTTCATACTTTTACCTTCCAGTTTTTAAGAGCCGTTTCATAGACTCTGTCTTCAGTTAGTAGTTTAAGATAATAGACATCTATAGTCAAGAAATATCTACGAACAAAACTCATAGAGAAAAAGCCGAATGGTATTATCACTCGGCCTTTATAAATCCTGCTTGTCCTGAGCCCATTCGGCGAAGTTTATCCTGAGCGAAGCCGAACGGACTCAG
>Ga0315285_10005178_pt1 | contig 13486 bp, 8 predicted proteins | sample YL17G09_36_MG_FD_203698 | JGI IMG/M metagenome (GOLD analysis project Ga0315285, IMG submission 203698) | Sediment microbial communities from Yellowstone Lake, YNP, Wyoming, USA - YL17G09_36 | ecosystem: Environmental > Aquatic > Freshwater > Lake > Sediment | place: USA: Wyoming | collected... | reverse complement strand
GCCCATGCCAGGCCGGAGAAGATCGGATCGAGGGTGATCGGGATGGCCGCCAGGCCCGCCGCCGCCGCCGTGAGGAAGATGGGCCGTACGCGCACCGCGCCGGACTGGATGAGGCTCTCCTGGAGCGGGACTCCCCGCTTCAGGGCCTCGTGCACGAACTCGATCAGGAGGATTGCGTTTCGCACGGCGATGCCGGAGAGCGCGATCATGCCGATCATCGCGGTGGCGGTGAAGAAGACCGGGTTATGGAAAGCGCCCACCTTGGCCGCGCCGATCAGGTTGAGGAGCCAGAATCCCGGCATGATCCCAATCATCGTGAGCGGAATCGAGATCATGAGGATCAGCGGCATGAAGTAGGAGCCGGTCTGGTAGATCAGAAGAAGGTAGATTCCCAGGCAGGCCGCGGCAAACGCGATGCCGAGGTCGCGGAACACGGTGATGGTGATGTCCCACTCGCCCTCGCCCGACCATTTGACCTCGAAGGCGTCGTCGAGCGCCCAGGGAATGCCCGCGCCGTTGTTCAGATAAGTCCGCTCTTCCGCCGGGCGTTCTTTCACCTGATCCCGCAGGACGCCTTGTTTCCCGCCCGCCGCGCCGCGAACCATGTCCGCCTGGATATCGAGGACCGCCTCCGCGGGCGCGCGGCCCGCCATCTCCGCGAACACGTAGCCCACGCGCTCCAGGTTCTTGTGATAGATCGTCTTGTCCTGGATCTTCTCCTCGAAGTGCCCGATCTCGCCCAGGGTCACCATGTTGCCCATCTGGCCCTTGACATACACGCGTCGCAGGTCGCCCAGGCTCGAGCGCTGCTCGCGCGGCAGGCCGAGCTCGATCACCAGTGGGTTCACTTCATCGGGAGCGCGCAGGTATCCGCCCGGTATGCCTTCGAGGGCCAGCCGCACGGTCTGGACCACGTCCTGGGTGGAGACGCCGTTGAGGGCTGCCTTCTCCTTGTCGGTGATGAAGACGAACTTGGGCTGGTCCTCCTCGAAGGAGTCGTCCACGTCCACCACGCCGGCTTCCTTCTCCAGTCGCGCCCGGACGATCCGCGCCGCGCGCACGATATCTTCGGGCTGGTGCCACGGCTTGCCGCGCACTTCGGCGGTGACGGTCGCGATGACGGGCGGCCCGGGCGGGGTTTCCACCACCTTGATGTTGGCGCGGTGCTCCGCGGCGATCTTCGCCAAGTCGTTGCGCAGCCGCAGGACGAGGGCGTGGCTCTGCTGTGCGCGCTGCTTCTTTTGCGCGAGGTTCACGCGGATCTCGCCCGCGTTCGAGCCCTGCCGCATGTAGTAGTGCCGCACCATGCCGTTGAAATCCATCGCCGAGGCGCAGCCTACGTAGGTTTGGAAGTTCGTTACCTCGGGAACCGTGCGCAGGAATTCGGCGAGGGCGCTCGCCGCGACGTCGGTCGTTTCGAGCGTCGTGCCTTCCGGCATGTCAATCACGATCTGGAACTCGTTCTTGTTGTCGAAGGGCAGCATCTTGAGCGGTACGAACCGCGCCATCGCCAGCCAGCCCGCGAAGCCGAACAGGCCGGCGGTGACCGCGATGAGGAGCCAGGAATAGAGCCGCGAGTGCAGGAACACAGGCAGCACGACGTGGTAGAACCTGTAGGTGGGGCTCTTCTCCAGCACCCACACTTGTTCCTCTTTCTTGCCGTATTCGCCCTTGAGGACGTGGTAGCTCATCCACGGCGTGAGCGTGAAGGCGACCACCAGGGATATGAACATCGCAAGCGGAACGTTGAGGGCCATGGGGCGCATGTAGGGACCCATCATGCCCGTGATGAAGAACATCGGCACGAACGAGATGATGACGGCCATCGTGGCGAGGATGATGGGGGGCCGGACCTCGTTCACCGCGCTGAGGATCGCCCGGAACGGCTTTTCCTTGCGCATCTTGAAGTGGCGGTAGATGTTCTCGACGTCCACGATGGGATCGTCCACCACGAGACCCAGCGAAAGCGTGAGGGCGAACAGGGTGACGCGGTTGATCGTGTAGCCGAAGAGGTAATTCAACAGGAGGGTGAGGGCGAAGGTCACGGGCACGGCGGCCGTGATGATCAGCGCCTCGCGCCAGCCCATCGTGATCAGGATCAGGCCGATCACGACCACCAGCGCGATCACCAGGCCCTCGATGAGCTCGTTGACCTTGTCGTTGGCGGTCTCACCGTAGTTGCGTGTGATCTGGTAATACACCTCGTCGGGGAAGAGGTTTTTCTTCAATTCCTCCATCTCTTTTTCCACGGCGCGGGCCACCCACACCGCGTTCGTGCCTTTCTTCTTGGCTACGGCCACGTGCACCGCGGGGAAGCGCTTTCCTTCTTTTTCCACGGAATCGCCCAACTGTTCGGGGATCGCCGGCGCCGCCGGGCCGAATCCCATCCGGGTATAGGTGTGGACTTCTTGAGGAGCATCCAGGACGTCCGCGACCTCCGTCAGCCGCACGGGTTTGCCGCCCTGGACTCCCACCACGAGCTGCCGCATCTCCTCCACGCCTCCCAGGAAGACCCCGGAGTCCACCAGATACTCGACGTTGGCCGCCTCGAACTTGCCGGAGGAGGTCTGGACGTTGCTCACCTGGAGGGCGCGCGCCACCTCGAGCGGCGAGACCTTGTGGGCGGCCAGGCGCGCCTGGTCCACCTCGACCCGGATCACGCGGGGCCGCCCGCCGATCACCTGCACCTTGTTGGTGTTCTTGACCGACTGGAGCTTGATCTCGACTTCCTCGGCGAGACGCCGCAACTCGTCATCGCCGTATCGGTCGCTGAAGAGCGTGATGTTCACAATCGGCACGTCGTCTATCTCGACGGGTTTCACCACCCACGCGGCCACCGACGCGGGGACATTGTCCAGGTTCGACTCGATTTTGTTGTAGATCTTCACCAGGGAGTTTTCGCGGTTCTCGCCGACGTAGAAGCGCACGGTGACCACGGCCATCTCGGGCCGCGACATCGAATAGATGTACTCGACGCCGTCTATCTGGTAGAGGATTTTTTCGAGGCGCGTGGCGACCTGGCGCTCGACTTCCTCCGCCGACGCGCCCGGGACGCGCACCATCACGTCGGCCATCGGCACCACGATCTGCGGCTCTTCCTCGCGCGGGGTAACCAACAGCGCGATCGCTCCGGCGGCCAGCGAGATCAGGAGCAGCATCACCGAGAGATTCCCGCGCAGGAACGTTTCCACGATGCGCTGCGTGAAGGAGGTCTTTTCCGGGTTTGTCATTTCCGCCCTCCCTCTTCAAACAGCCGGACTCCCTCGGGCAGCGGTTGCGGTGGAGGACCGTAGAGCACCACCGTCTCGTTCGGTTCGAGTCCCGACAGGGCCTCCACGCGGCCATAGGGGCTGCTTTCGCCCAGCTTCACCTGGCGGCGTTCGATTGTGTTGTCCTTGGGGTTGACCACGTCCACAAACCGCAGCTGGCCCGCTTGTTGTACCGCCGACTGCGCCACGCAGATGCGGATGCGCTCGCGCCCCGGAATCATGAGCCGGCCAAACGTTCCTTCGATCTGGATCGGCGCGTTGGCGGGAAGGCTCACTTTCACGAGGACGGAGCGGCTTGCGGCGTCGGCCTGCGGCACGATCTCCGCGATGGTCCCCTCCAGGAGGTTCTTCTGTTGGGCATCCGGCGCGTCCATGGTCAGCTTCAACTTGTCTCCCACTTTCAGGTCCTTGCTCAGGGCTTCGGGCACCGCTGCCTCCAGCCGCAGCGCCGTGGGATCGTAGATGGTCAGGATGGGACGCCCCGGCTGGGTCGTGTCGCCCACGTCCATCAGTTTCTCGACGACCACGCCGGTCAGCGGCGCCTGGATCGTGGCGTAGGAGAGCATGGTCCGGACGGCATTCTCGGCTTCGGTGGCTTGCTGCACCTGGGCCTGGGCCGATCTGAAGCGCAGATCGGCGTCGTCGAACTCCTTGTCCGACGCGACCTTCTCCACCAGCATCTTCTTTACGCGCTCGTGATCCTTCTCCGCGTTGCGCAGGTTCGCTTCGGCCTCGACCTTGGCCTGGCGGGAGCGTTCCAGGTTGGCCTTCAGGTCGGCGTCGTCGAGGCGGGCCAGGAGGGCGCCTTCCTTCACGCGGTCGCCGGCCCGCACCTTCATCTCCAGAATCCGCGCCATGATCCGCGCCGAAACCTCGGTGCGCCGCTGCGCCCGAAGCGTCCCTACGACGTCCACTTGCTGCATCTGGATCACCTTGTGTACGACGTCGGTGGGCTGGTCCGCTTTCACCCGTTTGGGGACTTGCACCTTGCCGGGCTCGATCTTCTTGTGGAAGGCCCCGGTCATATAGGCCAGGACCACCGCCAAGGCGCCCAGCGAAATCAGAACGAGCACTGCTTCCTTGACTATCTTTGTGTGTTTCATTCCTTTATTCCTTCCCATGGGATAGACAAAACCGCGTTGCTCTGCCGCTGACAAAAGACCGCTGATGAGAGAGCACCGCTGATTTCCCCCCTATCCAGATCCATCTCTATGGTATGTCGTGAGGCGCACCTGGGAACGCCGAGCCCCAGCTCGGCATTCTCCCTTCGCACCAAGCCCCAGATTGGCAATCTCCATTTGTACCAAGCCTCATGTCGGTATTTCCCATCTGTGCCGAGCTGGGGCTCGGCGTTCCCAGAGAGAAGGCCAATCTCCAGAAGGAGGGGGGATGGCCTGGCGGGGCAAACCGCAATCCCGGCAGGTTTGGGCGGCGGGGGGATTCTCCGCGTGGCAATGTGGACACGTCCACGAATTGCCTTGCGCTTCTGTGTCCATACGGTTCGCTTGCTCTTCCTCTGGTTCACCGGCTCGTGGTGAAGACAATGGTGTTTTCGGCCCAGTTGGGGGACGCGAAGGAGGACCAGTCGGGCTTCCCTCCCTCGGGCGCGCCGCCGGACGCGCCGCCACCGCCAGCCGCGCCGACGCCGCCGGCCCCCATCTCGCCGCCGCCCTGGGCCGCGCCCTGAGGTTGCCTCGGCGGCTTCAGCGTGGACTTCACGCCGATCGTGCGGTCCAGTTCCACGCCGATGCCGCGCATGATGTTGGCGGACCGGCTGGCGCCACCCGCGCCACCGCTCTGCGCATCCGCGATGGCCTGGGTCACGCCCGGCAGGGGCTTGGGAGTCAGGAACGCCTTCACGCATTCCTTGCCCACCGGTTCCTTGACATCGTAGGCGTAACCCCCTTCGGCTCCAGGCAGGCGGACGACGTCGCCCGCGCGAACAAACCCGTCCCGGTTCTCTTTCATCTGGTCGTTGGGGTACAGGACCGTTGCGCCGCCCGTGCAATCAATGTTGATGAGCGTGAGGTAGCCGTTTTGGTTGGAACGGATCTCGAAGCCGATGTCGTCTCCCACGCGGAAACGCCGGCGCGTGACCAGCATCCCCCGCGACTCGCTCCCAGCCGGGCCGACCTCCAGAAAAAGCTGCATCCTGTTGCCGATGGGCTGGCGGATGCGCATGAGGTTGGTGGCAAGATAGTTCCGTTCGATTTCGCGCCGGACGTCGTCCAGCACTTTCCCCAGAGCCGGGTGGAAGCTGCTCTTTACGATCTGCGCGGAATTGCTGTCCACCACCACCCCGGTGTAGGTTCGTCCGCTGGGCTTGTCCTGCGCGCCATAGACGACCAGCATTCCGAAAGGTTCCGTGTCGGGCACCGGCACAGCGACGTCCCGCATGGCTGCAATCTCGCGGGTGAGGTCCTGGAGCATCGAATCGGAGGCCTCGGCGTTGAGATCGGTCATCGGTTTTTGCTCGGTGGCGAACGCGTCGCACCGCTTGAATGCGACCGCAACAGGCTTCGGGAAGGTCTCTCTGTCCAGGGCTTGAATCGCGCTGGAAGGCTCGGGTGTTGGCGCGGGCGTCACTACCGCCACCTGCACGGGTGTGGGGGCCGGTGTGGGCTCAGGGGTGGGCCGGGGTGTGGGCCGTGGGGGCGGGGGGGGCGGGGTTGGCTTCGGCGCCGGGGTGGGCTCGGGCACCGGCGTGGGCGTGGGCTCGGGCACCGGCGTGGGCGTGGGCTCGATCAGGGCCGGCGTCTCCTTGGGCGCAACGACTGTGCCTCGCGTTCCTCCCAGGAATTGCGCGTCAAGCACGGCGGCATCGGAGACTTCCACCTGGGGATTCTGCGTGTTGCCGCCCTGAACGATGGGGTGGCTGAGGTAATTCTTGAGGTCGCGATAGGTGATGCCCTTGGGATCGGGACTTTCCTGAACGTAGCGGCACAGTTCGAGGGTGAGGGCTCCGTGGACTTCGGGGGGGGCGCCACGCCGCACCTGGATGGCGTTCTCGGCGGCCAGCTCGTAGTCTCGGGCGGCGGCGACCAGAACGGTTCCGGTGGCCGGCTTCGCCGCGGTCCCGGTTTGCCCCGAAGGCTTGGGCGTCGTGGGTTTGTCTTCGAGTTCTTCCGAGAGTCTGCGGGTCCGGAGAAAGCCGCTGACGCTCTGCCCGCTGTCGCTCGGCGGGGGAGCAACGTAGGAGTTCCGGAACAGACTGCGGGTGAGCGGCTCGGCGCTTTCCTGCGACTTGGCCAGGATGGGATCGTCCGCGCCGGTATAGGGGAGGTACTTGACGCGCCGGCCCGGTTGGGTAAACAGAGACCTCAGGCCCGTGCCGGAGTGGCAACAGTCGAAGACGGCCACAAATTCGCGGTCCTTGGCCATCGTGGTGAGAATCTCGTCGAGTTGGTCATCCACCACGGCGTTCTGGGCTCGGCGGCCCGGCAAAAACTTGAAATCGTAGGGGCAGAGGACCTCGTCGAGACGATCGTCCTTCTCATCCCCATTGTCGTCGGTGATTTGGGAGCCGTGCCCGGAGTAGTAGAAGAGGACGGAATCTCCCGGCTTGCTGTTCTTGAGCATATTCCGCAGGCCATCCAGGATTGCCTGGGTGGTGGCTTCGCGCCCGAGGATCGTCCGCACGTTGGCCGCCGGGACTCCGATCCGGCTGACCAGCATGTCGCGCACCATTCGGGCGTCGGACTCGCAGCCGCTGAGCTGCTGCTCGGCGGAGAAGTTGGGATAGGTGTTGTTTCCGACGACGAGGGCATAGCGATCCGCCGAGGCGGCGGAGGGGAAGAGGAGTGCCGGCGCAAGCCAGAGAACCAGGAAGAAAACCGGATTTGCCCTGGCGGCAATACTGCTGAGGACGGCAAAGCCGCCCGTCCGGATGGCATCACCTGCATTCATGATTGTGCTCCTTTCTGATGAGCGACGACTTTACAGACCCTGAGACTATACGGGTGAAGTATAGCACCCGGCGGCAAACCTGTCGATGCTTTTTCAACCCCGTTCCGGCCGCGCCTCGCGCCTGTCAATCCCGTTCCGGCCGGGCCGAGGGTCTTGCGATATGGGTTCCTTGGCCGGTTCTATCAGAGGGTGGGATGGACGGACACGGACAAGCACGGACGAACACGGACGGAATGATGAGGGAGTATGCCATTTCGCAAGACCCTCGGCCGCGCCTCGCGCCTGTCAATCCCGTTCCGGCCGCGCCCCGCGGCCCATCAGGTCTTGCAGTGCCGCCTGGGGACTCTTGCCTTCGTGTAGGACCGCGTACACCTCTTTCACGATCGGCATCGTCACCTCGTGCTTGAGGGCGAGCGCCCGTGCCGACCGCGCGGTCCGCATGCCCTCGACCACCATTCCGATCTCGGCCAGGGCTTCCTGGACCGTGCGGCCTCGCGCCAGCAATGTGCCGAAAGTGTGGTTGCGGCTAAGCGAGCCGCAGCACGTCAGGATCAGGTCTCCCATGCCCGCGAGGCCGGCGAAAGTCTCCGGGCGGGCGCCCAGGGCCGTTCCGAGGCGGATCATCTCGGCGAGTCCCCGGGTGATGAGCGCCGCGCGGGCGTTATCGCCCAGTTCCATGCCGTCGCACACGCCCGCGGCAATCGCGATGACGTTCTTGAGCGAACCGCCGAGCTCGACTCCCAGCACGTCGTCCTGGGTATAGACGCGGAACCGGTTGGTCATGAAGAGCGTCTGGACGTATTCGCTCAACCGTGGATTCGTCGAGGCCGCGCAGACCGTTGTCGGCAGCTGCCGGGCGACTTCCGCGGTGAAGCTGGGTCCCGACAGAACGGCGATCCGGTCCCGATACGGGGCTCCCCAGACCGACTCGATCACGCCCGCCATCGGGAGGAGGCTGTCTTCCTCGATTCCCTTGCTGCAAACCACCCAGGGGGGAGTCTGGCGCGGCGGTTGGTCCGCCGGTGGGCGGCACCATTCGGCCAGAGCGCGCACTCCGTGGCTGGCCGCCGCCACCACCACGCAGTCGGGGCCGCCCTTGCTGCCAACGGCCGGTATCAGGGCGGCTCTTGGCGCGCCTTCTTCCCCGTTCAGAGTACAGGCTTCAGCCTGATTCTCGTTCAGAGTACACGCTTCAGCCTGATGTTCCCCGATCGGCTCGCTGGAGCAGTTTTTCGAGAAATCCACCGCCTCTCCCAGATTCGTCGTCAGTTGAACGGTGTCCGCGACCCTGAACCCGGGCAGCTTCGGATGGGAAAGCGTTTGCCTCAGACGCTCGACTACCTGGGCCGCCACGTCCCACGCGCGGACGACGTGGCCCTTGCGCGCCAGGTGGGAGGCCAGGACAATGCCCCACACTCCGGCGCCGAGCACGGTCACTTTCTGCGGGGGAAGATCAGGCTGAAGCCTGTGCTCTGAACGGGGAAGATCAGGCTGAAGCCTGTGCTCTGAACGGGGAAACTCAGCGGGAGAGGTTCCTGTCACGCTTTGTGTTCCTTTCCTACCAGAAGCCGCTTGATGTTGGCGCGGTGGCGGATCACCACCACGATGGAGATCAGCACCGTCATCGCCAGCACTTGCCAGTTGACCCTCTGGTGCCAAGGAGCCTCGGAGCCTTTTGCGATGAGTTGGAACGTGAGCATGGCGGCGGGCAGCAGAATGGCCGCCACGATGGACGCGACGGAGACCAGCCGCGTGGCCGCGATGATGGCCAGGCAAACGACGGCCGTGAGCACCGTGGCCTTCCAAGAGACGATCAGGAACACTCCCAGCGCCGTGGCTACTCCCTTACCGCCTTTGAACTTGAGGAAGGGGTTGTAGCAGTGGCCCAGGAAGGCAGCCATCCCCAGGATCAGCTGGGTGCCCTCGAGTCCCAGCCATCTCTCGTACACGGACGGATTGGGAAGCAAGAAGAGCACCCACGGAAGAAACCATGCCGCCACGACACCTTTGAGGGTGTCCAGCGCCAGGACCACAAGTCCCCACTTTCGACCCAACACTCGTGAGGCGTTGGTGGCGCCGACGTTGCCGCTGCCCTGCGTTCGGATGTCAATCCCGCGCAGCCGCTTGACGAGGATGTACGCGAACGGCACGCAGCCCGTCAGGAACGCCAGGAGAAGAAACACGAAAAAAGGAATGGAAACCATCAAGTTCTCGCTTTCAGGGTATGCTGTACCTTATTCCGGGAACATGCCGCATCGGATTTCCGGAATACCTCGCATCGTACCCCGGAGCGGGCCGAAATGCAAGCGGCGCGAGTGAGCATGGTCTACCGCCGATTTCCCGCCCACCGCCTGTATTGACTCACGCTAAATGTAATCGTGGGCAAAACACGTAACTCAAACACCGCCAGCGATCCAGGCTGAATCAGCCAAAAATCTTTGGGAAGGTACTTGACATCCTAGACTTCCCTCAATACACTGATGGTGTTGTACTTGGGGGTGTTGGTTGAAGGTTGTTTACTTTGTGCTGGAGAAAGGGGCGCAGTTATACTGCCGTCAGATGAAAACGAGATTGGGTTCTACTATCGCAACGGCGGGTAGCAGTTTCAGGAATGATCTCGGGAAAGCCATCGCTGGAACAACGCCAGGAATTTTACCACAACTCGCCCGTTTCTTCGCTGACGCAAGATTGGCTAAGACAAGACGCGAAGGCCAAGATATACTCGCCAACGCGCGCGTCAAGTTACCCGAGCTTACCAACGAAGCTTTTGATTCGTCACTTGGTATAATTGCCTACTTTTTTTCTATCCTAAAACCCGAAGACCAACTCCTTGATGTCTTGGATGATCTTGACCAACTTCAAATCATCAACGACAATAACCGTCCGCACCTTGAGACATTGCTGCAAACCATTCTCGAAATATATAACCAGCGATACCGCAGAGGCATCAGAATAAAAACAACACAGCAAAACATTGTTCCAACGTTATCCGGCATTGATTGGGAAATCGACTTGCGCTCCGTGTTGGAAAAACCGTTGTCCATTCATGATCTTGCCCAGAACTTCGATCCTAAAATCCTCGGATTTACCCCTGTTGTGGTTGTCAAGATTTCAATTGAAAACGACGAGGAACAATCTTTTTGCTTCCAGCTTAACGAGAGATCACTCAATATCCTCAAGAACCAGGTTCTGGGAATGGAAAAACACTTTCAGGCTGCTAAAGCAAAATTTTCCGCTGAAAAAGAGATGCTCTAATGTCAGCAAAAGTCATTTCTCTCACCCAAGACATTGAAAGAATAGAAGATGAGGTAAACGAGCAATATCGTCAGGAAAGTATAGATGTAAAGCTCCGTCAATTTGCAAAGGCGCTTGAAAGTCAAGAGGAACGAATCGAGAAACTAGAGAAATTGCATGCGCACGTTTCACAATCTGAGCACGCACGTCGGCGATATGTCCGTGGTGTTCTGGAACACACCTTTAATTATGATTTTCTTAATGATCTCTTTACCAGAGTAAGACTTGTCGCTTTAGTACACGATGTTGGCCATCTTCGTTTTGCTTCATCCAGCCTGGCCCAGCCGCGAGAAGAACCGGGAGAACTAGATAAAAACGAGGGAACTAAGACTAAATGGAGCAATGAAAAAGAAGAATTGCTTAGGACACATCGGGGATGGTTTGTAGCTTATTCGAATGATGAGCGCGTAGCACTTGCACCTACGCTAAACCACCTGGTAAAAGCCTTAGACGAAAAGCTTGGATCGCCACGCAAACCTTGCGAATTTCATGAGATCATTGAACAACCAGTGTTTCATCGGGGTCCTAGTCCCAGACTCATGGGAGTTAAGCATTCCTGACGGGAAAATCTTTTATGGGGCGTCTTCTGGTAGAGAACATGCCATTTGGGCGGTTTTCAGAAACAAAAACCGGCTGGGCGCCGGGCGTATCCGTTACACTTCGGCTGCCTGTCTCGGGCAGAAGAATACCCGGCATTCACGCATTAATCGATACGGGGTGCGAGTTGACCAGGATCTATCAGCGGGATGTATTGATTGGTCCCGACGAAATGGATTATGATCACGAGACGAATACATACCTGATCGGTGTCGAGTTGGGCGGCCAAATCTATGATGTTCGATGCCAATATATGAACTTCCGTTACGCCGGCAAGGAAGATATGCTGATTGGAATGGATTTGATCTCTAACTGGTTAATGATAGTGCATGGGAAGCGTAGACTTTTATCCCTGACTCATCTTGAGGTTGGAGACTAAAGCAATCTAATGTTCTTTTGGCCGATCCGTTTGAGACAGATGGGGAAAAAACGGCGGCGAATAGGGTATTCCGCGGTGGGGAGAATCACCTGTAAAGGGGGAGAGGGGTTATTCTTTTTCGGACGAGAGGCAGTTACTTTCCCGCGTAGATCAGATAGGCCCAGTTTATCAACATCACGAGGCCAAGGATGATGCAGAAGATTCCTTTCTCCCGACCGGAGTTGAAGGAAATACGCAGGCATGGCTTGCGCAGGAGCACCACCCACGCCGCGTACACGACGAGAACGATCAGCCCAAGGAAAATCCCCGCGAACAGGGGATTGTGCGCGATTCCCTCTATCCATCTTCCCCGCGCCAATGCCAGAAAAGCGCGGGTTGCCCCGCACGAGGGACAGGGCCGGCCCGTGACGCGGTGAAACCAGCACGTGGTCCAGGAGAGGAATCCAGAGGGCAGGAGCCGCGCCGCGGCCAGCACGCCCAGCGCCACCAGCCCGCCCGCGATCTCCAAGCCGGGCCGGCCCTCTCCCGGCGGTTGCCAGCGCCACTTCATGGGTGCAGGTCCAGGTCGGCGATTCTCTTGTGCAGGGTGTTGCGGTGGATGTCGAGCATCCGCGCCGCGCGAACCTTGTTCCAGTTGCAGGCCTCGAGCGCGTGCAGGATGCATCGGCGCTCCGCCTCCCCCAGCGTTACGGGTTGGGAAACCGTCGTGGAACCGGGGTCGGCGGCCCGCACGGAGGGTTGCAGCGCGAAAAGCTCCGCATCCAGCACGGGCTGGTCGCTGAGGAGGATCGCGCGCTCGATGGCGTTCTGGAGTTCGCGGATGTTGCCCGGCCACGCGTAGGCTTCCAGAACCCGCAGGGCCGAATCGGAAAGGCCCAGGATCTGCTTGTTGTATTCGCGGGCGTAGTGCCGCAGGAAGTGGTCGCACAGCAGCTGGACGTCCTCGCGCCGCTCACGCAGGGCTGGCAGGTGAATCTCGAACACGTTGAGCCGGAACCAGAGATCCTCGCGGAAGCGTTTTTCCTGGACGGCCTTCTCGAGGTCCGCGTTGGTGGCCGCGATCACCCGCACGTCCACCGGGATCGGCTGGTTGCCGCCGACGCGCGTGATGACGCGCTCCTGGAGGAACCTGAGAAGCTTGGTCTGGGTTCCGGGCGCCATCTCGCCGATCTCGTCCAGGAACAGCGTGCCGCCGTGCGCGTTCTCGATCAGGCCGCGCCGCATCCGGTCGGCGCCCGTGAACGCGCCGCGTTCGTGTCCGAAGAGCTCGCTCTCGATCAGCGTCTCGGGGATCGCGGCGCAGTTGATGGCGAGGAACGGGTACTTGGCGCGGTGGCTCTGACGATGGACCTCTCGCGCGATCATCTCCTTGCCGGTGCCCGTCTCTCCCGTCAGGATAATCGTGGAATCCACTCCCGCGACCTTCGACACGAGCGCGAGAACCTTCAGGAAGGGCTGGCTCTTCCCCACCAGTTCCATCCCGCCTTCCCCGGCGGTTCCCTTTTCCCGGTGCAGCGTGTCCAGCGCCTGGTAATGCTCGATGGCCACCTCGGTCAGGTTCGCGACGGACTGCAGGAGTTGCACGTCGTGCAGCAGCAGATTGTCGCCGTCCGGAATCTCCAGGTACAGGAGCCCGATGATCTGATTGGGCAGCGTCCCCGCGGCGGCCTTGCCGGATTCTCCCGCCGCCGGGCGGCTCTTCACCAGCGGAACGCAGAGAGCCACGGCGTCGGCCTCGTACTCCTCCTCGGCGGGCTTGTCAATCCGCAGCGCGGTGGCCACGTGCTTGTCAATGGCGGGAGCGGGGACGAGGACGGCCCGCTTCTCCTCGAGGACAAGGCGGATGACGTTCATGGACACCGCGAAGGAGTCCTCGTCGGAGATAGCCACCAGCGGCACAAAATCGGCCGATACAGCGTCCCACATCATCAGGCAGCCGTTGCGCGCGTTGAAGATGCCCACGAGGGTTTGCAGAATGCGTTCGAGCGCCTCGGGCAGCGGCAGCTCCGAGAAAGCGAACAGGGTGCCGAGGTGATAGAGC
>Ga0315285_10005175_pt1 | contig 13489 bp, 19 predicted proteins | sample YL17G09_36_MG_FD_203698 | JGI IMG/M metagenome (GOLD analysis project Ga0315285, IMG submission 203698) | Sediment microbial communities from Yellowstone Lake, YNP, Wyoming, USA - YL17G09_36 | ecosystem: Environmental > Aquatic > Freshwater > Lake > Sediment | place: USA: Wyoming | collected... | reverse complement strand
TCATGCCTACCGCTTAGCCCTGGGATCGTTGCCCCAATGACAAGGGCGAGTACCACGAGTCCCAAGGCTGGGCACCTTATCCGAAACCTCCTTGGATCATGCTGTTCTCCTTCTTAATCACAAGGACGGGGAACTTATTGTCCGCAGCGGGGGTTCCCCTCCACACGCACAAGACCCCAAAAGTGGGGTTTTCCTTCCATCGCTTTAGGTGGGCCTTTCCTACGACCCCTTCCGCCACTACCTTGCCCTTGACGAGCGATTCGTATGATTCCCAACAAAACGTAGCGTTTTCGGGAATCGTCTCACATGGCCCACCGCATGTCGGGCACTTAGTCATGGGATACCTCCTTTCGGGAGGCACTAGGAAGCTGGCGCGACTTCTTGATCATTCTTCTCCTCTTCTGCTGCTAACTCCGCCAGTTCCTCCTTGCTAGCCCTCCTTGGCCCGTAGCGCTTGACTATATGCTTTCTGCTCGTAGCTTCCTCTACCACAGCGAAAGATATACGACCTCTCATCATTTCTGCCTCCAGCAGCTTAGGCTCCAGCTTCCTGGTAGCAACAGTCACCGCCAGCCACTGCTGTTTGGAGAGGTTAGCTGCAAGAGCCTTCTCGTCCACTGTCTCGGAGGTGGCTACCTGTCTGGCAATGACAAGGCCATTGAAGCGGTCAAGGTAGCGATATGCCTTCCCTTCTCCTGCCTCTACATCTGCCCTGGCATAGAAGGTATCCCAGAGCACTGTCTCCTCAGCCGCCAGAATGTCCTGCTGTGCCTTGATCGCCAGGAGGCGACGCATTATGGCTCCTATCTCGCCATTTTCTTCAACCATGCTTCTGCTCCTCCCCAGGATATACCTTCTTCAGCAATGTGATGCTCTGGCAACTGACAGTACTATTAGGAACATCCGATCTATAGAATTCATTAACTCCATTTTCTCCTCGCTGCTGTCGCCAGAAGTTTCTAAGAGCCGACAAGGAACACCAGTCGTTAGAACACCTGTATTGAGGAAGAACATCGGTTGCTACAGCCTCCCAGAGCTTTTGGTAAGGGAGAACTGCCCCAGCACTCTAGCGTTGTTCAAGAAGTCCTTCTCTTCCCATGCCAAGGTAGAAGTGCTTACAGTCCCTGGCTGAACCTTGTAACCTTCGCAGCCTTTGCACTTGCAGCAGATGTAAAAGGGGAGACCACGACTGTCCACTGCGCTGTGGTAGTGCCCATCATCTGCTCGCAGAGGCTCTCCGCACTTCTCGCAGACATTGCATTCCCTACCTCTGACTTTCCTTTCTGCTGCCATTCTTGCTCCTCCTCGCTAATTATAAGGCTTGCAACTGGAAAAGTAAAGCTCCTATCCTCCTGCCGCTGGCAGCACTACCTCCCACGGCAGCGGATCCTGATCCTGGTAGAACTCCAGTGGGCCGCTCCAGACAGTGGCATTACCGTCATCCCACACGATGATATGAGCTATCTCGCCGTACTTGAAGACCGTCTCCTCCCAGAGCTTGACAACTGCCGCCCAACTATCTCGCCCGCCGTATCGAGTAGCCCCCAGGATACGGGAGAAGGATGCCTCACCCTTGTGAGCCTTCGCCAGAGCAGCCTTGCATACCTGGTAGTCTCCTGAGCCTAGGTCTACTACCCAATCCCGTTGCTTCTTAGCTACCTTTGCCATCTTGCGCCTCCTTCTAGATAAGCGGCAGGTGAATATCGCCGATACCTGCTAGAACTGCGATAGCCCACCGCTTACTAGCTTCGTTCCTTTCATCGGTGCGAGTGATTGCCATCTGCTCCAGAACAGGCCTCACCACATGCCGCAAGAAGGCTAGCTGGAGCGTGAGGTGTTCTGACTTCCAGTGCTTGCATAGAGCCTCCTCGAAGGTGTAGCAAGGCCCGTTCATCTGAGCGAACACTGCCGTGATTACGTCCTCTGCGCTCATCGCCCTGAGACTGCGGTAGGGAATTCTCTCTTGCTGTGCCATCTTACTACTCCTCCTTCTGAAAGCCTCTTGGCTCCCCTGCCATCTCCTCTACTTGTACCAGCTACAACCCGCAGATATGATCTCGTCTACAAGGGCCGCAATAGCCTTCTCGAACTCGTCCTCTGGAAGTACCCTGATTCCAGCAATGCGCCGGACAAACTCGGCCTTGCGTTGGGTTCGGAGTTCCTCTTCATGCCGGTACCTTGCGTCCCACGCCTCGTCACGAGCCTTGCGCTTCTCGGCTCGGCGGACTGGATCATGGGTGCCACAGTAGGGTTTGCCGTTACGTATAATGCTGGCGTTCCTCTGACATTGGTAGTAGGAGTAGGAATAGTCAAAAGTCTCTGCGCTGCATCGTATGGGTTGGCCCTGGGCATCTCTCAGTCCTTTTGCCATCTTCCTCTCCTTCTCTCCTTCTCCTACCCCCTATTTCTTTCTCTGATTCTATTATAACCCTTTTCCGCCGAAAAGTAAAGGGGTCTCCGAATTATTTCCCAATTATTTTTCTATCTCTGTTCCTCTCTAACATCCCGCACGAGCTTGAGAGTGTCTATGACGAGCATCAGTTGCTCGTGCAGTTCGCACAGTTCCGGTCGCCCCTCAAGCGCTCCTATGGTACGACACGCATCCTCCAGAAGATTGAGCGCCTGTGCTAGAAGCTCGTCACCTGTGGCATTGACTGCTGAGGCTAGCCGCTCGTGACCCGCCTGAACAGCCGCAACCTCACATGCACACGGCCCCTTACCATGGTCAGTCCCGTCAGAGTACCCATGCGGACACTTGCCCAACAAGGCCCGAGCCTCTCGTACAGGACAGTCCTTATCGTGCTCAATAAAACCCCAACCCCTTGCTGGGCAATGAGAGCACTCGTAATATCCCTCGTTGTCATTGCGCTCACCGCCCCGCTCTAGTTCACGTAGGAGTTCGATCGGTGTTTTCATTTGCTCCTCCTCGTTGAGCATCTTCTCCCTGCATTGGCCGCAGACTCGGTTGGCATGCACTGTTAGCTCTCCACAGCATAGGCAAGGCTTTGCTGTTTCCACTTTGCTCCTCCTAACCCTCTACGGCCTCGCCGCAATTGGGGCAACCTATCGTATCCACCTTCCGACCGAACCGTCCACAATCAGGGCATTGGTGAGAGAAGCCGTTCATCGAGTTGCTACGCGTGAATTCTGCCCCGCACTCAGAGCATTCGTACATCGGCTCGACGTCATAGGTGTTGAAACCGGCTTCGCATGCCTCGCACCAGTAATCCGAACCTCCCTTCTCTTGCTCAATCCTGATTTGCTCCTCTGTCTCATCCACTACCTCGTCGAAAGCCCTCAGGTCGGTGGAACTGAAAGGACAGGAGCAACCGTCCTCCTTGCAACCGCCAGGTGACTGTATTACCTCTCCGTTCCACTCGAAAGGCTTACCTGGCTTGAAATGATATCCTGGGCCGTGGCCGCAAATAACGCATACCCTGATATGCTTGACCTCGCCGTCCACCTCTCCATCTATCCAGGCTGTCCCTCGCATCCTCACCTCTGCCCCTCCTTAACTACTCCCTTTACTACCTAACCTTATTATAGCCCTTCCCCGCGCAAAAGTAAAGGGGTTGGCAAAGTATTTTTCAATTATTTTTGCGACTGAGGCCAAAACCGATTTACTTTTCCAGCCCGCAGGCGCTATAATAGAAATTGGGGGGAGAAGTAGTGACCACAGGACAGTATGACCGACACAACAACCCCAACTTCTGGGAAGGACGCAGAAAGGCCTCAGTGGACATGAGAAAGAAGGGCATCAAGCCTTGTCCTGCCTCTGTTGCTGGTAGCATTGCCTCACGTCGCCTGAAGCTGATAGGCACAACCAAAGAGGAATCGCCAGAACTATACAAGCGCTATCAAGAATACTGGTTGAAGAAACTGGAGGAGCGGGATGGAGCCAGTTCTGGCAGCGTCGATAGCTATGTACCCGAGCCTAGCGGAGCTTCTTGAGGCTTACACACATACAGAAGTTCCTGAACACGTCCGTAAAGACCTGCGGAAGCGTTATGACGAGCATGGTTGGGGGTATGCTACGACGGCCAAGCAAGGCAACAGAGTTGTGAACGCCTGCCTGGTGCGAGACTGCCTTCAGAATGCTAGGGAAGAACTCATTGACGCAGTTTTCAATCTGCTGGCGGCCAACATGAAAGGTGAGGGGCGATGGATGCAGCCAAACTCGGCTATGGCACATGTTCTGAGCGCTTTGGAGATCCTTACGCTGCCGAACGAGCCTTCTGGGACTTCATAGACGAGCGCCAGCGCATCTGGAAGCGCCGACAGGATGGCTGCCTGCCTCCTTGGACAGAAGATCCTATCCTGCAGAAATATCACTTTTGCAACGTCTACAGGGAACTCGACCGTGGCACAATATGGTACCGGGAGAATGTAGTACCTACTGCTGCAGACTTTCCTGACTTGCTCTGGCGCACCATCGTGTATCGCCTTGTGAATAACGTGAAAATCTTCGAACTCGTTCCGCCTGCTCCGAGGGAATGTTGGCAGGCTATGGTTGGACAAATGCGTGAACTAGGTATCAAACCCTACACACCTGCACATACCACATTCAGTTGGGCTGGTGAGCCTCATACGCGATTGGAACGCTTCGCTCTTGTGCTAGAACGCCTGGACACGTCCTTCCTCACACTAGCGGAAGCCATCGAAACAGCTGAGAGCCTGGAATACGTGAGCCTGGTTCTGAAAGGTCAGTTTGGCATCGGCCCCTTCCTCTCCCTCCAAATCTTTCGCGATCTCATCCTCGCGCGAGCAATACCTTTTAATGACAACGACTGGACAGAGATTGGCCCTGGCTGTGCCTGGACGCTCAAGGAGGTCTTCGGCCAGCAGCGGCCTTCCTCCTGGAGACCCGCCGTGCATATGCTAGCGTACAGGGCTGAGGAGGCTCTCAGAGAGCGAGGCACTCCTCTCCTGCGTGGCGAGCCGCCGAGCCTAAATGATGTAGAACACTGCCTGTGCGAACTGGGTAAGTACGTGAAATTCAGTCAAGGTCGAGGTCGAAGGAGAATCTATCGCTATGGCGGAAATATTCCGAGCACGCAGCCCGCATGAGTTGTATCGCCAACAGCTTCTAGCGCTAGACCACTATGGCCGAGAGGTCTTTGTCCACGGCCAGCGCACCCTGGAGTTGCTGAACGTCATCACCGTTATCGAGGAGCCACAGCGGCGCGTTCATTGCGTCCCTGGCCGCAGGGCAAGCCCCTTCCTTGCGCTAAGCGAGGCGCTCTGGATGTTGGCAGGCCGCAATGACGTAAAGGCCCTCCTGCCTTATAACAAGCACATTTCAGACTACAGCGATGACGGCAAGACCCTCTATGATGCCTACGGCTATCGCATGCGAGACCAGATTCCCGACCTTCTGGAGCGCCTACGGCGTGACCCGAATGATCGCCGCGCAGTGTTGATGATCTGGCGCAAGGAGGATCTCACGGCGGACACAAAATCGCCACCCTGTAATGACGTGATATCCTTCAAACTGCGAGACGGCAAGTTGCACATGACAGTCTTCTGCCGCTCCAACGACCTGCATTGGGGTCTATATGCCGTGAACCTTCCGCAGTTCAGCATACTACAGGAATACCTTGCTGTGCGACTGCATGCGGGCCTTGGCCTTCAGACGCACATCTCCAACAGCCTTCATATCTACCTTGACGGCCCAGGCGCAAGGCCTACAAAGCGTATGCTAGCGACCATAGAGGAGCCGCTGCCGTTGATGCCAGAACCTTGCCCGCTGTTCCAGAGCGGCCTGACGCAGCACCATGAATTCGTAGCCTCCGCCAACGCTGTGCTGGGTGGTGAGCACCTAGAGGATGACGTGTCGTTCCTGGAGTTCGCCGAGGACTTCCTGCGTGCCTATCGTGAGAAAGACGCGCCCTTTCTAGGAACATTCGGATGTCGCCATGCCGACTACTACCCAGACTGGTTGGTCTGGGGTAAGTATTACCTAGCAGGGGAGGGGATGTAATGCCTTACGATAAGCTCGGATACCTGGAATTCGGTCAGCGCCTGCTAGAGACAGGAGACCTTGATCCTGTCTACATCATGCTGACCAAGGCTGAATTGCCGCACAAGGTTATGTGCCGTTGGCTACTTGCCTATTGGTGTTTCTACTCCTGCGGGATGGTGAGTGAGATAGCAGAGGCTGACGACTACTGGGATGCCATGCTGGTTGCCTGTGAGCCTGGGAAGCCTCGTGGTATGGAACGTAGGCACTTTCGAGGGCCTAAATCAGAGAAGGCCGTTCGCTGGCTCGCCGCCAATTACGGTGATGCCGATAACGCGATAGAATTCTTGGTGGAAGAAACCAAGTTGCCAGGGAATGGGGTTTGCACACTTAAGAACGTAGAGAAAAGAGCCGTCTCCTGGCCTATGTTTGGCCACTGGATAGGCTGGAAAATTGCCGACATGCTAGAACGTGTGATGAGAGTCCCCATAGTATTCGATGATTATGACCGTTTCGTCATCCCAGAGGTAGCAAAGGCCATAGACCTTATCGAACCTAGGGAGCCGAACCAATGGTCTTTGATAGAAAGACTGCAAAAGGAATTCAGCAACTACTTAGCCCCACCCTGGCAAGATCGTCCTGTTAACTGCCAAGAGGTGGAAACCATCATGTGCAAGTTCAAGGCCCATCTTCATGGCTTCTACTACTTAGGAAAAGACACTATCGAGGTAGGCCATAGCCTTCGGGACTCCGTTAGTCCTCTTGCCCACCGCCTTGCAGAATTGCTGCCGAAGGAGGCATAATGGAAGAGCCTGAAGAGCGCCAGAAGCGTTTCCACCGCCAAGAAGCTGTGGGTGAGCGAGACGGTAAGCTCCTTGTGCCGATGAGCCCTTTGCTAGGAGGGGAGCTAAAAGTACTAGAGGTGGAGACGGACGTTGTAAAGCACATAGTCAGGAAGTCCGCACCATCTCCTAGAGGCTGGTACAAGGACAAGCACACGCCTCTCAAAATACGTCCTAGGCCATGCTACACTGAGACTCTGCTGACTATGCCATATGGTGGGTACTGCCATGTTGGCTGTGCCTTCTGCTACGTGAACTACGGCACTAGAGGGTACAAGTCCACTTTGCTGCCTACCATCAACGACAGCTACCCTGAGCAGATGGACAAATGGTTGTCGAAGATGATGGTAACAGGTCAGGCTTACATATCCAGCTTCACGGAGCCTTTCCAGCGCCTAGAGGTAAAGTATCACACCACAGAACGCTTGTCTCAGGTCTTTACCAAACACGGCGTGCCGATATTCTATCTGTCGCGCCTCATACCCCCCTCCTGGGTAGAAGAGGTGTTGCTGTCCAATCCTTACAACTACATGCAATGGTCTGTAAGCACCTCCAACCCCGACCACTTGCGCAAACTGTCGCCAGGGACGTTTCGCCTAGAGGAGTTACAAGACTCCATCAGGCATTATGCAAGCCTAGGAATCTACACATCCTTCCAAATCAACCCTATTCTGCCAGGCATCACGACCTTGCAGGAAATCCTAGACCTTGTGACGCTGATCGCCAACGCTGGCGGCAACCATGTCATATTCAAGTTCGTAGAAGAGTCCTACCCCGTCAAACCTCTGCTGGTAAAGAGACTGCGTGACACAGGACTGCCAGGCATAGAGGAGTTTGAAAAGCTCTTCTGCCAGAGAATGGGATCGCTCTATTATATCCAGCAAGACCTGCGGCTGGAATGGCTCAAGGAGTTGCTGCGACACACTCGCAGCCTCGGCATAACCATGTCCCTGTGCTATGAGTACTACTACAACGGCGGAGCTGGCGCTAACCTTGCACCCTGGTTCACCACCTCAGACCAATGCCATGGGCCTGCTGTTCCTTTACACTATCGGCCCGCATCTGGAGAGACTTTCCAACCTCTGCCTGGATGCTACCGCAAAGGCTGCTTGTATTGCGAAAATCACGGTACAAGAGCTTGTGATAATGAGATGCTGCTGCAAGCAAAAGCTCTGGGGTACAAAGACTACCGAGAGATAGTTTTGAAAGGCAATCTTGAGGGTTGGGGTATGGCCGAGAGTTGCCCGCAACCAGACAAGGCAAATATGAGAGGGTGCAACCCCAACCTAGCGACAGACGCCGAATTGTGGGGTTTGCCTCCAGTAGATGACGTGCTGGCTGATCCAAACACTGTAAGCCTAACATGAACATTATCACATTGCTCCATAAGGTTCGAGCCGCTCTTAGAGAAGAAGACAACCTAGGCTATGAGCGGCTTCTGCTGGACTCAGCCACTTCTGAGGAGGAAGCCAGTTTAGCCTTGGATGCCATTATGGGTTCACTCTACGAGAAACGCTATAGGCACCCACCACGACAGTACGAAGAGGAAAAAAACGTCGCTGGTGTATTAGAGTTGATTGACTACACAATAGCCCGCCTTTCCCGATGAACACCTTAGAACTTGGATCAACAGGCATTTATTTGCCTATAGTTGGCATAGGAACATCCATGGGCACATGGCGCAAGCAAATGAACGCCGAGGCAATAAGAGCAGCCCTGGATGAAGGAGCGCAACTCATCGATACTGCCGAGGCTTATTCCGACTCAGAGAAGGTTATAGGTGAAGCCCTAAAAGATCGACCACGCGAGCAGGTATTCATTGCCTCAAAAGTAAGCCCCGATCGACTACAACACCACCAGGTAAGGCAATCCATCACAGGGAGTCTGAGAAGGCTAAAAACGGACTACATTGACCTCTATCAGATTCATTGGCCCAATCCAGAGGTGTCTTACGAAGAGACCATGGGTGCCCTTGAGGATGCAGTGGATGAAGGTCTAATAAGATTCATTGGTGTCTCCAATTTCTCTATAGACCAGATTACGGCTGTACGGGCAACTTTGAAGAATAACCCTTTGGTATCCGTCCAGGTTCGATTTAACCTCCTGGATCGCGCAGCGGAAGCCGCCTTGCTACCTTGGTGTCTAGACAACCGCATAACCATGATCGCCTATCGCCCTACGACCTTTCGCTACCAAAGAGATAGAAGGGTATTGGAAAGTTCGCCTGTGGTGACCGCCATCGCGGGGATCTACGGGAAAACACCCATCCAAATAGCCTTAAATTGGTGTGTGTCCAAGGGCGTCATTGCCATACCTAGGAGTAGCAACCCCAACCACGTTCGAGATAACTGCCACGCCTCAGAATGGCAGTTGCTCCCAGAACACAAACAAGCACTGGAGGAGGAATTCCCAATATGGAGAACGTGAACCACGACCTGGCCGTAATAGGGAATGGGTATTGGGGAACAGCCACCGCTTTTGAAGCGCGTAAACAAGGTTGGGATACCATCCTACTAGATGATAACCAACCTCTGGCTTCCAGCCGAAACGCCGCCGCCATGATCCATATGGGGGTGTTCGAAAGTAAGACCGTAAAGGATCGCTGGCCAGAGGATTGGACTTGGAGAGAACTAGAAGATAGTTTTTGTTGGTTAGAGGAGAATTGCGGACTTAAAAAGACTGGGGAGACATTCTTAAATTTGGCAAGACCTGAGCTTGGTGAACGGGAGCGTTCTGACCTGTTTGCAATGGTTAGCAATGACCCCCTCCTAGGACTGTTCCCAGTTGAACTAGCCCATATCGAAAGACTATACGAAACACCCGACGGCTGGGTCATCTGGAGTAACAAGGCGAGCCTGATTACTGCCCGAAAAGTTGTAATAGCTGCAGGTTATAGGACCGACGATCTTCTCATAGCCAGCGACCTACCTCCAGTAGGTGTAACCCCGTTGGAAGGGAGAGGGATAACCTTCAAATCATCCAAACCCCCACCGACGCGACCCACCGCCGTAATGTGGGCACCTTATCGAAAAGTTTATGCTCGCGAGTGGGGTGGGCTTTGGAGAGTAGGCGACACCGCTGGAAAGCAGAGTACAGATTGCCTCCTGAAAGTGGCGGAGTCTCTAGCTGGGGAGATCCGTTCCCTGGATTGGGTGGGGGGTTTCCGACCAGTTACCGAACAATTCCATGTCCGCGAGGCAGCCCCTGGGTTGGTGGTAACGGTCGGCGGGTGGAGGGTAGCGCTCGGCTTGGCAGGTCTTGTGGCCAAACGCACGCTACAACTGTTAGGAGGGGAGTCTTGATCCTAAATATACGTGGCTGCTCTGGCTCAGGCAAGACCCACTTAATTCGCCAGATCATGGAGGAATTAGGTCCGCCAGAACCTATCCTTGACCCCGTAGGAAAGCCTGAAGGCTACCTGTTGAGAGGTAATATACGGCTCGTAGGAAGGTATGAATCCGCCTGCGGAGGGTGCGATAGGTTGCGTTGGGAGCCAGAAATCCTACGCCGCTTCGCCTGTCTCCCCGAAGGAAAAGAAACTCTGATCGCCGATTTAGCCGCTAGAAATGTTACTGAAGAAGACATAAAAGACTTGCTGGCAAAGGCCGCTAAAGGTCGGAGTGTTGACGGTTTCACCGCCAGATCAGAAGCTCTCGTACGGCGGTGGGCAACCATCGGTCATATCATCTTTGAAGGGCTAATGATAAGCAGCGTCTATGCTCGCTACCTCAAACTTTCAAAAGAGCTCGGAGGAATGGTCTGGGCCTTGCTCGACACACCCGTAGATGTCTGCATCAAACGCGTTCTGGAGCGGAACGGCGGCAAACCCATCAACGAGGACTACGTACACTCAAAGTGGGAGACTACCCGTAAACACTACGATTGGGCTACGGCGGAAGGCGAGAAGGTTGTCTGGATAGACCACACCCGCGCCTTTGAGCAGGTGATGGAGATAATCCGTCAGGAGGTGCCTGAACTGCGACCTGCTAATTATACACCTCCTGGGGAGACTAGTGGTAAGACTTTCATTCTGCCACTAGACGCATCAAGGTTGTGCCCGTTTTGAGCTCCTACGACATATTCATCGGTATAGATCCTGGACTCGATGGTGCTTTGGCTGCTATTGGCAACAGCGGCCTGCCGAGAGTATGGAAAGCCCCCACACTTACGGTCGGGGGGAAGAGACAACTTGTTGTGCCTGAGATGGTGGGTCTAGTCGTTGGCGCATACTCCAATAACCGCACTATCGCCATCCTGGAAAATGTTCACTCTATGCCCAAGCAAGGCGTAACAAGTTCCTTCACCTTTGGACGAGGATTTGGTCTCTGGGAAGGAATCCTAGCGGCCTTAGGAATACCTTACATGCTGGTATCGCCAAAGACTTGGAAGGCCGCCGTTTTGAGAGATACTCCCCAAGACAAAGGAGCAGCAATAATGGTAGCCCTCCAATTTTGGCCTCATCTGGGCAGATTGCCTGATGGCAAAGCAGAAGCTCTGCTAATTGCAGAATATGGAAGGAGGTTGCATCTTGGATAAACGTCTAAACTACCAAGACCCTGCCTTTGGAGCAGGAACTTTGAACGTAGGTGTCTGCCTTGCCTGCACGACAGTAGGAAATTATACAAAGTGGTGCAAACACCACAGAAACTACGGATTGTTGATAAGGGTGGTAAGTGGAGATGCAGCACAAGAACGCGAAGATCTCAGAGCGCGACAACTACACGCTCTGGCCCGCTCACCTGTACGTCCTTAACCGCCGAGCGCCTAGAGCCGCCATGATGTGGTCTTATTGGAAGACCCTTGGCATTCGCCGCCTTGCCCGCCAGGAAGCCGTGCAGCAGATCTGCGCCTTGACAGGTCTCACAGAGCAGAGAGCTTGGCAGATCATTCACCGTGAAGGTATGAACCTTCTATGGTGGCCTGCGAAGGACGACGCAGACTTCATAGAGTTGCGGAGCGAGAACAGCCTACGCCGCCTCTCCTACCGCACCATCGGAGTCTACAAACGCTCCTATATGCTGGTGCCGCTAGAAGCCTACAAAGCAAACCTAGGAGTCATTCGAGCACTTATGTCCTTCCCTGTCGCCAGTCGTTCCTTCACCCAGCCGACGGCAGCGGCGTATACCGCCAAATGCCTGGGGCGGGGAAGGCGAGCCGTCACCTGCTACCGAAACATCCTTCGATCAATGGATTACATCCAGACGAAACCTATCTACGAGAGAAGCACGAGAGATTCCAATGGCTCTTTCCAACGAGGCAGCTCGTGGTACGTACGCAGACCCGACCTGGTCACGATAAACATAGCGTTAACGCTCGTTTCTAAAATCCGCCGCGCGAAAAGAACGGTACTACGTACCGTATACCTTACCCTAGCCGGGAGAGAAGAAACTTCAAAAGTAGGATTCTTCCAAGAACTTGCTTACAAGTGTGAAGACCTAGCACTAGAAATCAAATCGTTGAGTCCAGATCGTTCTCTCGTTCCCCTGCATCGTCGCCTTACCAGGATCATCTCCCCCAGTAAGTTCCGTCCCCTGGTGATGAGCAGGGCTGAGTGTTGGGAGTTCATCCAGTTGCTGGGAAAGGAGGCAAATCGTCTCAACATCTTGGCTGTACGTACGCAGATGTACCCAAGACACTTTCTACCCAAAGAAACCCCAAAAACCCCTTTACTTCCCAGCAGGCGCAGGTTATAATTAAGGCCGTTAGTGAAGTCGGAGTCGAGTCGTTATGTCAAAGAACAGGTCTCTTCCAGACATCAAAGCAGACCTCCTAGATGCTAACAGCATCCTAGTGTCCTTCCCTTACAATGAGCTTCTGGTATCGCTGGTAAAGGCTCTGCCAGGTAGGCAATATCACACGGAAGGTCGCTATTGGAGCATGCCTGCCTTCTCCCTCCGCCAGCTACAAACTCACGCTGCTCGCCTGGGCAGCCATGTCGTACTCTCGGAGAAGTTGGAGGCTGCAACAGAAGAGGGTGCTAAGCGTCGACGCTTGCTGCTGGCGGCCAAGGCACAGGAAGATTCCACCATCGAACTGCCTACAAAGACCACCTTGCGTCCCTACCAGAAGGCAGGTGTAACCTTCCTCGCCAACGCGCTCAAGTCCTTCCATGGCGCACTTCTATGTGATGAAATGGGGTTGGGGAAATCCATACAGGCTCTCAGCATTGTTGCCATCTCCAAGATGCAGAACGTGCTCGTCCTCTGTCCTGCCTCCATCAAATACGTTTGGGCTGACGAGATAAAAAAGCACTACCCGCAACTCACCTATGCTGTGATAGATGGCGACAAGAAGGAGCGCAACGCTCTCTGGAAGTCTGACGCTCGCATCAAAGTGGCAAACTACGAACTTCTGCTGCATGACCGCTACCCTCGCCTGGTGTCCTGGGACATGGTGGTGGCAGACGAATGCACTAGAGCAAAAAATTACAAGGCTCAGACGGCCAAGCTGCTGAAGCGTCTGGAGCGTCGTTACAGCCTCGGCCTCAGCGGAGCGCCTGTGGAAAATCGCCTGGAGGAACTCCATAGCATCATGGACTTCGTAATGCCAGGACTCCTTGGCCCAGGGTGGCTGTTCGTGCGCCAGCACTGCGTGAAGAACTATTGGGGCAGCGTCGTCGGCTACAAAGGAATAGACCTCATCAGGCAGCGCATTGAGCCTCACTATCTGCGCCGTCTGAAGCAGGATG
>Ga0315285_10005173_pt1 | contig 13489 bp, 6 predicted proteins | sample YL17G09_36_MG_FD_203698 | JGI IMG/M metagenome (GOLD analysis project Ga0315285, IMG submission 203698) | Sediment microbial communities from Yellowstone Lake, YNP, Wyoming, USA - YL17G09_36 | ecosystem: Environmental > Aquatic > Freshwater > Lake > Sediment | place: USA: Wyoming | collected... | reverse complement strand
GCCGTCAGTTTCGCGGCTCATATCCGCAACCGCAAGACCAAGTTTCCATAACCACAACTACCTCCGTATCGCCGCAGACCTGCACGCCGGCCGCCAACCCCGACTGACTGTATCCGCTGAGGGGGGGCACGGTCAAGCAGGTGCGCAACCACTACCTGACCTTCCAGGCCCAGAAACTCGGCGTGGGCGACGTTGCTGTTCGAGCCCGCCGCGGCAGCGGCGGGTCACGTTCTGCACCGCGCCGTGTCCCCCCCGCCGTGCGCCTTTCAAAGCCCGCAGATGAATCCCGGCCTGTCCGAGGGGGCGGTCGGAGCGCCCATCCTAGCGCTGGTAAATGGGCAACTGGCGGTACGAGACGCCCAGGGCCAGGACGGTCATGGCGGTGGAGTAGCAGGGGCCGGCCGTGTTCTCAGGGCCGCCGCCGACCGGCCAGGAACCGTCCTTCTGTTGGCTCGCAAGCATGATGTCATACATCCGCTGGGCCCACCCCTCCCAGTACTTGTCGCCGAGTTGGAACATCCCTTGAGAGCAGTAGTAAAGGCCGTAGTAGAAGAAATCGCCTTGGCCGACGCCCGGGGGGAGGTTCTGGAGGATCCATTCGCCGGCCGCCAGGGTGGTCCGGTCGCCGTGCCGGCCGCACAGTTCCAGCGCCAAAAGGGCGGTGCCTGTGCGTGCCAAGCCGGGCCCCCCGCCGGGCTGGTACGTAAACCCGCCGCTCTCGTGTCGGCACTTGAGGATGTACTTGACGCCTTCTTCGATGGCCTCCGTAGGGACAAGGGCCCCGTTGTTGCGGGCCGAGCGCAGGCTCATCAGTTGCCAGCCGGTGCAGGAGATGTCGCTGTCGCCGCTGGTGGGCTGGTAGCGCCAACCGCCCTTGTTCATTTCGTCCTTCGGGATGCTCTGGGCCGCGAGGATGAGTTTGAGGGCCTTGGCTAGGGCCTCGTCAATGCGGGCCTGGCGCGCGGGGTCCACCATGCCGGAAACCTCCAGCAGCATCAGCGTGCTCGCGCCATGGCTGTACATCGGCCCGCTGGCGATGGTGTCTCGGACCAGGAGACCGTTGGGTTGCTGGCTGGCCAAAACGACGTCGATGCCTCGGTTGATGACCTCGCCGTAGGGTCCCTGTCCCGGCGTGTGGCCGCAGGCCAGAAACGCCATGACCGACAGCGACGTGATAGCGGTGTCGTTCTTCTCCGTCGGGAAGGAGCCGTCCGGTCGTTGGCTCTTGGCGAGGAACTCCAGGGCCCGGTCCGTGGCCTGCTGGAGGCGGTCCTGGTAGGGGGCGAGGAGGGGCGAGGTCTGATCCGCGCTCGTGGCGCCCGGCCGAACGATTGCAACCGCACCGGCCAGCGTCGCCAGCACAACGGCGATGAGAACGCGATGTCCACTTCGCGTGACAGGTCCGGGCATGGGCTACTTCCTTCCTTCGGGGATGGTGCTGCCGCGGCGGGCGACCTCCTGGAAGTATCGCTGGATGAGCGTGCGGTACTCCTGAGGAGCGCCTTCATCGGCAGCCTGGAGAATCTGGCTGCGAAGCGTTCCCGGCAGCCGCGCCCAGTCGGCCAGCGTGATGCCGAACGCCTTCAGTTTCGCCACGCGCGGGTCCACCGCCTGCAGGCCGGTGCCCATCCGGGGGTCACTTGACATACCCGGCACCATACCCGGCACCAAGCCTTGGGCGGATGCACTGTCGGAGGCCGCTTGGCTGGCTGCTGCCATGGCGCTGGCAGCCATGGCGGCCGTCGGCGTGGAAGGAGTTGCGGCGGCCATCGAAGCAGCGCTATACGCGCCGGCCATCGCACTGTCCAGGGGCGTGCCGGACGCCGGCGCAGCGGCGGCGGCCAGACTCTCGCTCATCCCGCTCAGGGCTTGGGCGGCCTGCGCCATCGCCTGGGAGGCCGCCTGCTGGGCAGCCTGTCCCGCTTGCTGACCGGACTGTTGTCCCGCTTGCTGACCGGACTGTTGTCCTGCTTGCTGACCGGCCTGTTGTCCCATTTGCGAAGCGGCTTGGGAGGCGGACTGGGCGGCCTGTGCCATCTGCGCCGCTGCCTGAGCAGCCTGGGAGGCGCTGGCCGAGGCAAGGGCCTGAGCCTGTTGCTGAAGCCCGGCTGTCTGCTGGGCGAGTTGCTCGGCTTGGGCGGCGATGCCCGCCTGCTCCGCAGCCATGGCTCCGATCATGTTGTCTTGTGCGAGGGCGCCCATCTGCTCCGCAAGGGCCTCCTGGCGCTGCTGAAGATCGGCCGCCTGTTGCGACATGGCCGCGGCCTGTTGGCCTGTCTGTTGACCGGACTGCTGACCGGCCTGTTGTCCCGCCTGCTGGCCGGCTTCTTGGCCCGCTTGCTGACCGGCTTCTTGGCCCGCCTGCTGGGCGGCTTCTTGGCCCGCCTGCTGGGCGGCCTGCCCCGCGGCTTCAGCGGCCTGTCCAGCGGCTTGGGTGGCCTGTTGCTCGGCTTCGGTGGCCATTTGCCCGGCTTGCTGAGCGGCCTGTGCCGCTTGCTGGGCGGCTTGGCCTGCCTGCTGGGCAGCCTGTCCCGCTTGCTGGGCGGCTTCCTGGCGCGCCTGCTGGGCGAGTTGACCGGCTGTTTGCCCGAGTTGCTTGGCAGCCTGCTGGGCGCTCTGAGCGGCTTGGCTCAGGTCCCCGGTCTGGAGTTGGCCTGCCGCCTGCTGGGCGCTTTGGGCGGCCTGTTGGCCCGTCGGGGCCGCCGGCGACTGTGCCGTTGCCGCTTCATTCGCCAACTGTTGGGCCTCGGCCGCCAGTTCCGCCTGCTTAGCCTGGAGTTGCCCAAGCATGGTCTGGGCCGCCTGAGCCTGGGCCACCTCGCCGAGTTGTCCGGCATCCTTGATGAGGTCGTCCTGCTGAGCCTTCAGTTCCAGGATTTCCTTAGCCAGGGCTTTGGCCTGCTCGGCGGCGGAGGCCAGGGCGGCGGCCAGGGCGTCCGGGTTCTGCTGGAGCATCTCCGCCAGGGCCTTGTTCAGTTCTTTCTGGGCCTTGGCCCATTCTTCAGGCGTCATGCCGAGTTCAGCGACGGCGGCATCCATGGCGGCCATCAGTTCCGCCAGCCGCATTTCCTCGATGGCCATCTGCTCCAGGTTTTCCGCCAGGTGCATGGCATTAAGGAGTTCCTCAAATTGCTTGAGCAGTTGCTGGACCAGTTCGATGGCACGGTCAATGTGGGTGTCGGCCTGGCCGGCCAACAGTCCGCGCTGCTGAGGGTTGTCGGTGAGTTTGGTCCGCCCCGTCACACCGTCGGCGGTGCGGATGGTGTCGGCGATGGTCGCGAGGGGCGCGTGAATCGTTTCGTAGGGTCCGGAGAGGACGAGGTTCGCGAGATTGCGCGCCGTGGCCTCGGCTGTGCCGAGGTGGTTGCGGATGCGGTCAATGCGCTGCACCAGGCCGTCGTCAAGCGCCTGAACTTTCAACAGGTCGCCTTTCAGGGAGCCGGAGTCCTTTTTGGCGGCCAGGAGTTCCTCGAGGATCTTCTTAAGCGTATCGCGGATTTGTTTCTCTTCGGCCGAAAGCAGTTGCTGGACATAGGAGGCGGCGCTGGTGTCGAGTTCGACCGTGAAGAGGTCCGAGAGGCCCTCCTGCGGCCCGTGGAGGTCATCCGGCAGGTTGTCGAGCGTGCGCAGGCGGAACGTCAGGCGCTGGGTCCCGCGAAGAGGCAGGGTGCCTAGGTCCAGGACCGTGTCGCCGAGGATGGCCAAAGCGGCTTCGGCGTCCGATGGCGGCAAGGAAACGGGGATGGCCTCGAGTTTCCGGCCGTCGGATTCCACCTGCAACTCAGCCCGCGAGATGCCGAAGTCGTCCTCCAGCGCGTACTGGATGGGCAACCGGTCATCCGGCTTCAGGCGCAGGCGGTCCTCTTTGGGGGCGAGAATATGGGCCGACGGCGGATGGTCCGAAAGCACCTCCAGCGGATAGTCGGGGGTCTTGCTCGTGAAGCCGTACCGGTCCACGACTCGCAGCGCCCAGGCGCCCTGCATCTCGGGCCGAAGGTCCAGACGGAAAGCGCAGGCGGGCGACCCGTCGGGGCGGGTTTCCGCCGTGCCGCGCGCCTCCGCCACCGGCTCGCCGTTCACGAGCACCTCGGCGCTGACCAGGGGCTTGTCGAAGACGGCAACGACGCGGACCGCCGTGCCGGCCGGCGCGCTGAGTTTGCCCGCGGGGGCTTCGCCCTCGGCGGGCGGTCGGCCTATGTAGGCGGGATACTCGTAGCGGGCCTCGATCCTCGCGATGGCGGGCGGCTGGACGACGGTGACGCTATAGTAGCGGGTGAGGGCATCGCCCGCGCGGACGCGGTACCGGAAACTTTCGTTGACCGACGGGTTCGTCAGGACAAAGCGCGGCTTCTCGACACCCGGCGCGGGGACGCGAGTCATCGCCTCGGTCTTCTCGGAACCGTCCGGGCCGACCTTTCTCAGTTCGGCGGCGCCGACGGCGTTGTTGGCGACGACGACCTCGATGTCGAGGTTGTCGCCCTGGAGCAGGCGGATGTCGCCGGGGCGGACCGCGAGTTGGTCGGCGGAGATGTTCGGCAGGTTCAGATAGGGCGCTACCGCGCGCGCCAGCAGGCGCGAGGCCTGCAAGGGCACCAGCGCCATCAGGACCGCCAGCACCAGGACCGTTGCGCCGGCGGCGATGAGGAACGGCCGGGCGGTCCGCAGGGTGATCTCGCGCGTCGGCTGGACGCGGCCGGCGTCGCGGCTGGCCTGCTTGACCAGTTCCGCGATGAGCACCTCCGAGCCACGGATCTGCGGCATGTCGCGGCTCAAGAGGAGTTCGACGGCTGAACTGAGACGTTCCTGCAGTTCGGGGTGGCGCGTTTCGATGGCGCGGGCGATGCCGGTCAGGGTGAAGGTCTTGGCGAGCGGCAGGATGAGGAAATAGACGGCGACGAAGGCGGTCGCGCCAAGGGCCACCAGCGTCAGGAGCCAGCGCGTCGCCAGCGAGAAAAGCATGATACCGGCGTCAATGGCCATGACCATCAAGAGGACGCCGACGGCCGTGGCCAGCGTCGCTGAGATGCCCCGCACCAGAATCACCGTGCGCAGGCGCCGGATGAGGCCCGTCAGGGAGTGGACGATGCTTTCGGGGATCGGCGTCCGCCCGTTCGGTCGCGCCGCGGCCTTCTTGTCGGCGTTGTCGCGTGTCATGTCAAGCCCACTTTCTTTCGGAGGATCCATTCGGCGGACGCCAGCAGGATCATCGCAAGCCATAGGGGCCAGGAGTTCCACAACACGTATTCGTGCCGCTCATATTCTACTACCGTTCCGGGTCCGAGGGCGTCGAGGACGCGTGCGGCATCGGCCGGCTCGGCGACGATGCCCTGGCTCAAGGTGGCCAGTTGGCTCATCAGGCCGCGGTCCGGCGCCAGTTCCGCCGTCTCCACCAGGAACGCCGGGTCCACGCTGAACTGCGTCCACACGGTCTGGAGACCCTCGGAGGCGAGCATGGGCCGGGCGGCAGGGGCGTCCAGTTCCACCCGGTACGTCCCCCCTGGAAGGCCCTTGACCTCCGCTTCGTACATTCCGCTCGAACTCTCTACATATTTTAACGGTTGGCGGAGGAGTTTTCCATCCGTCGAAAGGATTTTGACAGCCACGGTGTCGCTCTGGACCGGGCTGTAGTCGGTCCGGAGGATCTTGGCGCGGACTTGGACCGGCTGGCCGGTCGGGTAGCGCATGCGGTCGGTCCCGATGCGGACGAAGTCGGTGCCGGCCAGCAACTTGTTGGCCGTCGCCCACCGCAGAATCTGGCCCCAGAGGCGGTGGTGGTACGTGTCGCCCAGGCCGTACCGCAGCCGCCACGTGCTGTCGAAGCCGAGGAACAGGACGCGTCCGGCGGCGACGTTGTGGAGCGCGAGGAGCGCGTTCTCGCGCTCGAAGGCCTCGCGGCGGCGGAGCGTGGCCTCGTCCCCCTCCTTGGGGGCATTGCCGCTCGTTTCGGAGGCGGCGGGTTTGAGAAAATCAGGCGGGGGGATCGGCACGGCATAGGCGAGGACGGTCGCCCCGGGCTTCGTCGCCGTCACGGCGTGGCGCCAGAAGATCGGCGGGAACGATTGCCAGACCTGAACGTTCTCCGTCGGGTCCACCTTCTCGCGCAGGATGGTGTGGGCCCGGCCTTCGACCGTCAGGCCGATGCGAAACACCCGTTCCGGCGACGCCAGGAAGATGCTGTCGCTGGCATCGCACCGCACGGGGAGGATCTCGGCCAGGGGAGTGTCGCTGTAATGGTGTGGCATGAACTTGGGCCCGGAGACGACCACCAGTGTCCCGCCGCGCTGGGTTACGAACTGGGCGATGGCTTCCTGGGCCTCGGCCGGGAGCATGCTCGGCGCCACGTCGCCCAGGATGATCACGTCGAACTTGTTCCACTCCTCCTGGTTCCCGGGCAGGGCGGTGGCCTGGCTTAGCTCGGGCGGCCGGGCGGCCGACGCCGACATTCGAGGACGCGAGGGCACCTCCGCGATCCGGTCCGGATGGAACAGCACATACTGCAACTTCACCGACACGTCGCGCGTCTCGAACAGGTTCTTGATGTAGCGGAACTCCCACCGCGGCCAACCTTCAACCAGCAACAGTTTCGTCCGGTCGTCCGTCACGCTCACCGTGGCGGGGAAGGAGTTGTTGGTCGTGAGGACCTCTTTGGGGAGCGGAGCGATCTGGGCGCGGTACGAATGGAGGCCCGCCGTGCCGGGCTGGTCCGCCAACTCGACGCGCGTCCGCAGCGAGTCCGCCGCCACGTGGATGTCCTTGGAGTCCACAGCCTTGTCGCCGTCCCAGAGGGTCACCTTGGCATCGTGTCCCGCCAGGCCGTCGAGTTTCACTTCTGCGGCGACGAGGACCTTGTCTTTGGTCGTGACGGTGTCGGGGGACTCAAGCGCCAGAATGCTGGCGTCAATGGGGGGATTGCGGCTGCCCATGATGATCGGGCAGACGGGGGCGTGCTGGAGGCCCAGTTGCTTGGCGAGCGGTTCGACCGGCGAGGCCGCATTGTGCCGGCCGTCGCTTACCAGGACCACCCCCGCCAGGTCCAAACCGGCCAGGTCTGTCGTCACCTTTCCGAGTGCGGCGGCGATGTTTGTCTGCATCGGCTCGCTCAGGAGGGTGGCCGCCTGCCCGGCCGAAGCAGGTTCCTCGGCCGGGGGCGCCGCTGTGTTTGGGGCCGCGGGCGACTCGCCCGGCGCAGCCGATGCTACTCTGCGAAGTAGCGATGCTTCTTCGCTACGAAGCACGAGCCGCGCATACGCCTCGCGGTCCACCTTCGTAGGCTTTGAGGCGAACGTGTAGAGGGCGACGGTGTACTTCCCGGCCAAGGCCGAGAGCAGCGGTTCGGCGGCACGCCTCGCGGCGACGCGGGCACGCGAACCGGGCGCCTTCACTGAGGCCCCGAGCAGGAGGTCACGCGCCAGGTCGGCACGCGTCCGGGTGGCGACGGTGTCCACGCGCGCCCGGTCCTCGGGCGAGAGTGCGGCGTAGAGCAGTTCGTCGAGGGCGTGGGCGGCGTCGTCCACGGCCGGGAGAACCTCCGCCAAGGCGGCCTCGGCGCCGCCGACCGCCTTCTGCAGGCTGTCGTACGCCTCCGCCAAGGCCTGGTCGTTCGGCTGGGTGAGGGTCTGGACGGCCTTCGTCAGCCTTCCCTGAACGTCATCTGTGAGCCGCTTCTTCAGATTTGCGACGGCTGCGGCGGCTTCCGGTTTTAGTGTCACGCCGCCGGTGGTAGCGGCCGCAAGGGCGGCCGTCTGCTGCTCGATGGCGGCAGCGGCTTCGCGCAGCATGGTCTGGAGGGTCTCGCGGTGGTCGGCCAGTTTGGCGGCACGGGTGCTCGGGTTGGCTTGCGCGAGCGACGCAAGCCACTCCACCTGGGTTGCCAGCGGTTCTCTCACCTGCCGAAGCCGCGTTGCGACCTTGTCTAGGCGGTCCATCCCGTCCGGGCCCGCTGCCCCCAGCAGATTCGCCAAGGCGACCTTCTCGTCAGGGGTCATCTGCGTATCCGGCACGTCCATCGAGGCGCTGGCATCCACCAGGACGGCGACGAAGCATTCCTCGCGCCGCTCCTTTTCCCATTGCCATATCGGCTGCGTGAGCATCAGGATGACGAGGACGACCAGCCCGACCCGCAGGACCCCGAGGGCAAGCGCCTTGCCGCGCGATACCGTCTGCCGTTCTAAGTCGAACAGACCGAGAATGACCTCGACGGCCAGGGCGCCCAGGAGGGCCACCGGCCAGATGGACCAGTTGGTCGCCAGGACGATAACCCGCAGGAGGACCTGGGCGACGGCCAAGAGGGCGAGGAACCCGACGAGGGCGCCGGCCGCCATCAGGGCGATTTGCATCTGCCGGCCCGCGTCGCCGCGAGGCGTGCCTGAGACCCGCCGCTTGAGGCGGTGCAGTCCAACCCAGGCGGCGACGCCGGCCACGGCCATCAGGATCACCACGGCCGTGGGAACGCTGGGCGGAAGGAAGTAATGTTCCTGGATCGCGAGGATCATCGGGGTTTCGCGGTCGCCTCCGCCTTGGGGGCCGATGGGCTCAGGATATCCTGCGCGTGCTGACGGAACGTCTGCATGTCGGTGAACTGCTCGCCGAAACGGACGGTCGCGTCCGAGTGGTACTTGCGGCGCGATGCGATCCATCGCGTCAGGCCGTTCTCGGCCACCAGCCCCAGCAGGAGGGCGACGGCCAGGTATTTCCAGAGTTCCTCACCCGGGATGCCGCCGGTCACGGCCGTCGTCAGTTCGTCGGTCGTCCGTGCCCGAAACATCTCCAGGTGCTTCCGCACCTCCTCGAAGTTCATGTCGGTCAGGGCGGCGAGGCGGCTCTCCTCCGGCTCGCCGAGCACGACAAAGGGGACCCCGCCACCCGGCGCGAGGCGGATGGCGAACGGCTTGGCGGCCGTGTCCGGCAAGAGGAGACGGTAGAGCCCTGGCTCGTAGGTGGCGGTGTAGCGAAGGCGGAGGCGGCCGGCCTCGACCGTGGCCTCGGCCTGGGCCGTCGTCCCGCCGGGCGTCTGAACGCCGACCGCGAACGAGCCGGCGGGGGCGGCGGGAGTGCCCGGCTTGGGCGCCAGGTCCAGCACCACATCGGTTCCTGCCGGAATGTTCCGCTGAACGACGCTCGGCGCCGCCAGGTAGTAGGCCATCTCGTGGACCAGGGGGACAAAACACTTAAGCGACGGCAGGTTCGAGTCCTGCCGGTCCAGCGCCATCGCCGTTGCCAGCACCAAGCCTTTGGCGACCCTCCGCTCAACGAGAACGGCGTCGTTGGTGTCCAGGAAACCGCCGACCCGGATCGCGGGATCTTTCTCCTGGGCTCCCAGGCGCCACCAGGCGCTGACGAGGGCTTTGTCGGCGTCGGACTGGGTGCTGTTGGCGATGACGGCCAGCGCCGGATGCGTCAGCGTCTTCAGAGCCAGGCGCGCGGGCTCGTCGGTCCGAGCCTTTCGGGTGACCAGTCCCGCGGGCATGACGGGTCCGCCGCCCGGCGCGGTCCAGGCGTTGTAGAAGGCGGCGTCCGCACGATCGCCGGGGGCGATGAGCAACCCGCCTCCCTCCTGGACAAACTGGGCAAGGTTGTCGGCAAAGTCCTTGGGCAGCATCGGTACGTTCGCCAGGATGACCAGGGAGTAATCCTTCAAGTTCCCGGCGCGCGAGATGTCCGGGGCCGCGAGCACCGTCGGCAGGACAAGGTGCCCCACGAGCACCGGTTCCTGGGCCTCGTCGGTTTTCCCGGCGGGGGCGGCGGGCTCTTCGCCTGCCGCGCCGGGCGTCAGCGCAATGTCAACGAAAGCCGAGGCGCCTTCGAGCGGCAAAGGCGACGGGGCGCCGTCCACGACGAGGACTTTTAGCACGTCCAGGACCTCCAGGACGCGGGTGTCGCTGTTGTCGCCGGGCAGGTCGTCCTCACATACAACCTGGGCGGAGACGACGTGCGGGCCGGGTGTCTGGAAACGGTGCTCGAAGCGGACTGCCTCCTCGGCACCGGGAGGGATCGGGGCGATAGGCTGGCGCCCCACCGCCTCGCCGTCCACCGACAGGTTGACGCCCGACGGTTCGACGCGGACGGTCCCGGAGTTGGTGATTTTGACCGCGATGCTCACGGGCCGGTCGGTTCCCACAACGGGGCGGGAGAACGCCAGGTCGGCCAGGGTCGCATTGTGGAAGGTTCCGGGGAGTTTGAGGGTCCGGCAGAAGAAGCGCAAGGGGGTGGGGAACTTCTTGGCATCGTCGGCGAGGAATCGCCACCGCGCCTCGTTCTCCACGTTCCATCCGAGCGCCTGGCCGTCCGTCACCAGGACGATCATCTTCGCGGGGTTGGAGCCTTCCTTCAGGGCGGTGACGGCAGCGTCGAGGGCTTCAGGCACTTTCATTGTGCCTCCCGTCGGCGCGAGCCCGGCCAAGGCGGCTTCGACGGCCTTATGGTCGGCCGTGGGCTTCTGGATGATGGGTCGAGGCACGGAGCCGGCCACGAAAAGAGCCACGCCGTCGCCTGGTTCGCAGACGGCGAGGGTGGCCTGGGCCTCTTCGATGGCCCGCTGGAAGTTCGTCTGGCCGTCCAGCGTCAGGGTCATCGAGCGCGAGCCGTCCACTATGATGGCGATGTCTTTCTCGCCGCCGCTCAGGGACCAGTGGCGCATCTGGAGAAAATGCTCGACGGCGGAGGTGATGAGCGCCAAGGCCACCAGGGCCCCGGCGGCGCCGAGGAGGAGCCGGCCTGCAAGACGGTGGCTGCGCATTGCCATGCCGACGCCGGCGCACATCGCTGCCGATAGAATCGCCGGCAGGACGACGACCCAGGGGATGGTAGTGCGGCTGGGAATGAACGGGCGAGCCATCGCCAGGGCCACCAACGCCATCGCCAGGCACCGCAAGGCCAACAGGATGATTTCCTCGATGAGGATGCGGCGTTTGCGGCTGGTGAGGGAGTCCAGGAGGAACCGCATGGCGCCCCAGTCCACGATGGTGGCGCGCTGGCGGTTCAGCAGGTGGATGAGGATGGGGATGGCGACGGCGGCCAGCCCCGCCAGCATGATGGGGGTCCAGAAGATCATTTCTTTCGACGCCTTCGCTGAGCCAGGTACATGCCCAAGGCTGCGTCAAAGGACCGTTTGGTGGAGAGCGGCACGTAGTCAATGTCCATCTGACCGCAGCCGGCTTCAATCTGGCGGATGAAGTCGCCGACCTTTTCCAGGTAGGCCGCCCGCACCGACCGCGGGTCCAGTTGAACCCGCCGCTCGTCGAACTCCAGGTCCCGAAAAAGGCTCCAGCGGTCGAACGGGAACGTCAACTCCTCCTCCGCCATCACGTGCAGCACGATGACCTCGTGCTTGCGGTACCGGAAGTGGTGGAGGGCCTTGAGAATCTCCTCGGCGTTGTCGAAGAGGTCCGAGATCACGATAATCAGGCCGCGGCGGTGGATGCGTTCGGCGATGTCGTGGAAGATCGGCGCGACGGCCGTTTCGTTGCCCGGCTGGGTGGCGGCGAGTTCGCTCAGCAGGAATCGCAGGTGGTTGACCCGGCTGCGCGACGGAATGTATCGCCGGATGCGCGTGTCGAAGGTGACCAGGCCGGCCGCGTCCTGCTGATGGATCATCAGGTGCGCCAATGACGCGGCCAGAAACTGGCCGTACTCGAACTTCGATAACCTTCGCCCGTCGTGCCGCGCCGCCTCCTCCCCCGTGTACTTCATCGAGCCGGAGGCGTCCAGCAGGATCACCACCCGCAGGTTCGTCTCCTCGATGTACTGCTTGATGTAGTAGCGGTCGCTTTTGGCGTACACGCGCCAGTCGAGGTCGCGGATGTCGTCGCCGGCTACGTACTGGCGGTGCTCCGAGAACTCGACGCTGAAGCCCTTGTACGGGCTGCGGTGTCGCCCCGAGAAAAAGCCCTCCACCAGCCCGCGCGCAATCAACTCCAGGCGGTGGATCTTTCCCAGCGCCTCGGGGTCCAGCAGCCGCATGTAGGATGGTCGGGCAACACGCTCAACGGCCATGGGGTTCGCTCACTCCCTTTTCGCGGATGCTTGGCGGCATGGGGCCCGGAGTCTAGGCGATGACCTGTTCGACGCGCGGCTTGACCTCGGCCAGCAGCCGCTCCACCACATGGTCGGCGGTGATGCCCGCCGCCTCGGCGTTGAACGTCGTGAGGATCCGGTGCCGAAGGACCGGCGGAGCGACGGCCCGGACGTCCTCGGTCGTCGCATGGTACCGGCCGTGCAGGATCGCCCGCGCCTTGGCGGCCAGAATCAGGTAAATGCCCGCGCGGGGTCCGGCGCCCCAGTGGACCAGTTCCTTGATGAATCCCAGGGAGTCGGCGTTCGTGGGCCGGCTCGCCCGCGCCAGGTCGCGGGCATAGACGACCACATGGTCGGCCACGGGCACCCGCCGCACGATGCTCTGGAGCCGCAGAATGTCCGCCCCCGTCAGGACCGTCTCCAGGTCCGCCTCGTACGTGCCCGTCACCTGCTTGATGATGGCCGTCTCCTCCTCTGCGCTCGGGTAGTCCACCTTGACGTCGAACATGAAGCGGTCGAGTTGGGCCTCCGGCAGGGGGTACGTGCCTTCCTGCTCAATCGGGTTCTGGGTGGCCAGCACAAAGAACGGGTCGGGCAGGGGGTAGTTCTGCTCGCCCACCGTCACCATCCGCTCCTGCATGGCCTCCAGCAGCGAGGCCTGGGTCTTCGGCGGCGTCCGGTTGATCTCGTCCGCCAGGATCATGTTCGCGAACACCGGGCCGTGAACAAAACGGAAGATACGCCGGCCCGTCGTCCGGTCTTCCTCCAGCACGTCCGTCCCGGTGATGTCGCTGGGCATCAGGTCGGGCGTGAACTGGATCCGCTTGAACGTCAGGTCCAGCAGCCGCGCGAACGTGCTGATCATCAACGTTTTCGCCAGGCCCGGCACGCCAACGAGGCGCGCGTGGCCCCGGCAGAAGATCGCCACCAGAATCTGGTCAAGGACCTCCTTCTGGCCGACGATGATACGGCTCAGTTGGTCGGACATTTTCCGGTACGCGCTATTGAGCGCCTTGACGGCCTCAATGTCGTCGGTCTGGCTGAGGCGTGCGGCGTCCTTCGGGTCGCTGCTGCGGGATTTGGCTGGCTCGGCCATAGGCTTGTCTCCTGCTGGATTTCGCTCGGGCGAAGCCCGCGTGCATGGCGGCGGGGTGAAGGCCGTTCCGCGACCCCCGCCCGCCGACCGGTTGTCGTCGTTATTCATCCCTTCAACCCAGCACTGGTGCGGCGGTGGCGGGAAAAAAAGGTTTTTTCCACGCACAGAATGCCGGCGCCCCCCGCGGCGGGCCAGGGTGGCGACCGGGCGCGCGCAAAGCCGCCCGCACGTCCACCCGCCGCCGCTGCCCCAGACAACCGAGCAGCCGGCCGGTGGTCGTCAGGCGAAGGCGCCGGCACTCGCCGCAGAACGGTTCGGAGCACGGCGAGACGAAGCCGACGCGTCCGGTGCGGCCGCCCGAGTCGCGGGCGAGGAACGTCC
>Ga0315285_10005169_pt1 | contig 13496 bp, 15 predicted proteins | sample YL17G09_36_MG_FD_203698 | JGI IMG/M metagenome (GOLD analysis project Ga0315285, IMG submission 203698) | Sediment microbial communities from Yellowstone Lake, YNP, Wyoming, USA - YL17G09_36 | ecosystem: Environmental > Aquatic > Freshwater > Lake > Sediment | place: USA: Wyoming | collected... | reverse complement strand
GAATGCCCCATAAACTGGTTTTCGCGTTCTTCGGTCGAGAGTTCGAAACATCGCATCCTTGGCGACCCGGGTACCCAGCGCGAGCTGGGTGATCATGGCGGTTCAATGGTTTTTTCGGATCAGCAATAGCTCATGGTACTTGCCATCAGCCATGAGCTATGAGCTATTCGTAGTCCGGTCGGCCTCCCTCTTGCTCTCCTGGTATTCGTCCACGGTGGATCCGATCCACTCGGCCCCGTCCGTCCAGACTTCTTTCTTCCAGATCGGGACGATCTCCTTCACCCGCTCGATGGCATAGGCGCATGCCTCGAGCGCCTCGCGCCGATGAGGCGAGGCGATAGCGATGGCGACGCTCGCCTCCCCGATCGTGAGGCGACCGATCCGGTGCACCATGGCAATGCGGTCCACCGACCACCGATGTCGGATCTCCTCGCCGATCTGGCGCAGGGAGCCCGTGGCCATTTCGGGATAGACATCGTACTCCAGGTAGCTGACCTGGCGACCCCGAGCGAATCCCCGCACGACCCCCAGGAAGCTGGCCACGGCCCCCGAGGTATTCTGCGTCACTGTCGCGACCAGAGCATCCAGGGACAGGGGGCTCTCGGTGATCTCGTAGAGGTCCGTCCCGCCACTCACGGGCGGGATGAAGGCCACCTCGTCGCCGTCCTTGAGCACCCGGGTGGCCTCGACGTACTCCCGATCGACCGCCAGAAGGAGCGACGGCAGGAGCGCCTGCAGGCGCGGATGATCCGCGGCGAACCGGTGCAGCAGTTCCGCCGCCGTCGTTCCCTCGGGAAGATCCAGCATCACCTCCCGCCGGCCGACGATGTCCTTCACCGAGGCGAAGAGCCTCACCCGAACCTTCACCGGTCACCTCCGGGGGGCGTCGTCTCCGGCAGCGTCAAAGGTCCAAGCAAAGGATACTGCCGGTCAACGTCATCATGTCTCCACAGGCCCACAGCCTCCCGCTGGATGATCAGCGAGTGACGCAATTGCCTGGTCTGTTCGCAGAGCCGAGCATACTCCGTCAATTTCTGCTCGATTTCGACCTGGAACCGCCCCTGCTCGTTGAGAAAAGCTTCCGGCCCACCAGCAACCAGGTCAAAGATTTCCTGGCGAAATGTCTTGACTTCCTGCAGGGCTGGCTCCAGGCGTTCGCCAGCTCGTCCCAGCGCCTCGGCTTTCTCCTTGCGGATTTCTGATTCGACGGTCTCGAAGCCGTGTTTTCTCATGTCAGACAAATAAACCGAGGATCTGCGATGGGATTCCAACCTGAAGCAAGACTCTAAGAGTCCTCATCGGCTAGTGCCCTTCGGGGCTCACTTACACTCCGTCCATTTTCAATAAGAAAACTCTGTAGTTGCAACTAGTTACGGATGAGACTGGCCGCAAGGTATCACGGATGGGATATCTTGTCAACAGGCTTCGGTGGCTGCAACCCCCAGTTTTTCTGTGAGCTTTCGGTTTTCTGGGGCGACTTCTGCCTTGACGCCCCCTTCTCTACCGTGTTACTAAACGCATGAAGGAACGAGGCTATCTTGTCGCCGTTGCAATCCAAAATGATAGCAGACCCTTCCGGAGTGCCTGTGATTGTCCTCGGGCCCTCACCTTGGCCCTGACTTTCGAGATGAGATGGGGTTTGCTCCGCGCCATGCCATAGCGGTCTGCACGCCCCACGCCATACGCAATAGTTGAGCCCATCTTCCTCTGGTCGTGCGTGGGACGGTCCTGCCGGCCGCAGTGCGGGAACAGCTGGCACGAGGGTGAGCGACGCCTCGAACCACAGATTGTGATTGCGCTCTTGGCGTGAAAGCGAATGCGCCGCCTCGTGAGAGCCTGGACTCCCGAATGAAGACTCCCGCGATGAACCGGCTGCCCGTCGGGGCAGACGCCCGGCATTTGGGGAACCGGCGCCGCCAGCGCGTGACTCGTTCGGAGGCTGCATGACCATCAAGGTGCTTGCCGCGTCCGCCAAGGACAAGGGCCGACTGCTGGACCAGCTTGTCAAACGGCTGCTGGATGAGTTGGGATACGACGACTTCCGTGTCCGGATTGCCGGGGCGGGAACCGATCTCGAACTCAAGGCCAGGCACCGCGCGACCCAGGCTCCCATCCTGTGCCGGGCCCGCGCCCTCCCGCGTGAGATCGGTCCCGACGAGCTGAAGCGGTTTCTTGCCAGTTATACGCGAGACAAGAAGAAGGACAGGCGCCTCGTCGGCCTGTTCCTGGCCTTCTCGGGCTTGAGCCGGCCGGCCCGCGAGTGGTACGCGCGCATGGAGGAGAAGGGAAAGGGGGAATTCCACGTCTTCCCTCCCGAGAAGATCCTGACGCTCCTGCGCCGGGCCCGCCTCATCGGTCCGCCCGAGGTCGTCGAACCGGCCATCAAGTCGCGCATCCGCACGGATGTCGGCCCGCGCTTTCTCGCCTATCACGAGGGCCACATGTACTGGATTCAGATGACCCTCACGGGACGGAAGCCGACCGGATACGCGGTCCTGGCCTCCCACGGGGATCTGGTGTCCCGCGTCGTGGCCCGGGAGTTGAAGAGGCTCGACCCCGCCCTCGAGGGAAAGCGGCTGGTGGACGCGTACCTCCGCGATAAGGTGTTTCTCACGCTGCTTGATCTGATCCCCCGCAACCTCGAGGCCCTCGTCAAGGAGGTGCGCGAGCCCCTCACGGACGTGCGCGAGGTCATGCAGGACCTCGTGCGGGAGAGTGTAGTCGTGGTCGAGCCCAGCGGCCAGCCCCGATGGAAGATGGACCGGTACAGCTTGCGGGGCGACCTGGGATTGTTCCTCTCTCTCGCCCGGCAGTACCTGGAGAGCCCCAACAGGTTCCGCTTCCTGGGCTCGTCTTTTGCGATGCGTCTTCTGGCCACCGACGTCCCGGGCTACCTGGAGGCCCGGTGGAAGTTCCGCGGCCCCGAACAGGAGCGTGCAGGCCTGCACCGGTTCCTGGGCCTCACGCCGGGCGGGCTGAACCACGCCCTGTTCACGCCCACGGACCGCTATGCCGCAACCGATGGCGAGACGCGCCCGGGCTTCGCCGAGCGCGAGCGGAGTCGCGGGCCTCAGATGTCCCGCCTGCTGGCGGACCTCCTCGTGCGGATGGCCAACGACATGGACCACCCGCAGTTCCAGGAACTTCTGACCGCCAAGGGAATCAAGATCCATCTCTACCGGACCACGGCCAAGGCGGCCACCGTCCAAGACCTGGCTTTCAGTCTCCAGGCCGACAGCCAGCTTGCATTGGCCCGTCCAATCGCATCGGCTCGATCGGCCCAATCTCCCCGGGGTGAACCGGAGCACTACATCGAACTGGGGGCGGCCCTGCTGCATATGGAGGAGCACGAACAGGCGGTGGCCCAGTTCGATCGCGGGATCAAGGACCTCAGGGATCCCAGCCGGCTGCTGACCGCCTGGAACCAGCGTGGCATCTGCCTGCTGCAACTGAAGAAGTTCACTGACGCTACGACCTGTTTCAACGAGGCGTTGCGCTACAACGGGAACTCCAAGGTAGCCTGGTACTACAAGGCTGTCTGTTTGAAGGAGCTGGGAGACCTGAACGGGGCCCAGCGCTGCTGCAAGCGCGCCCTGGAGATCGACCCGAACTACACCGAGGCGCGCGAGCTGATGCAGGTTCTCTGACCACCCGTGCCCGCCAAGTTGGTTTGCACCTCCTGCCAGCAGTCGGCGCCCTCTGATACCCTGCGCTGGCGCTGTACCTGTGGCGGCCTCTACGACCTCGTCGCCTCGGCGTCCTTTCCTCGCAACACCATCCGGAATCGCCCGCAGACCCTCTGGCGCTACCGTGAGGCGCTCCCCCTCTCGCCGGCGTGCGACGTGGTCTCCCTGGGCGAGGCCCTGACGCCCCTGCTCCCCTGGCCGGCCCTCCCGGGTTCACGCCTCAAGCTGGAATTTCTCCTCCCCACCGGTTCGTTCAAGGATCGGGGCGCCTGCGTGATGCTGAGCCACATGAAAGGCCTGGGCATCCGGGCGGCGGTGGAGGATTCCTCGGGGAATGCCGCCGCCGCAGTCGCTGCGCACTCCGCGCGGGCCGGCATCGCGTGCCGGATCTTCGTCCCCGCCTCGACCTCCAGCGGCAAGCTGGCCCAGATCGCTACCTATGGCGCCGATCTGGCTCCTATCTCCGGTACCCGGGAGGACGTGGCCGCGGCAGTCGGCGCTGGATTCCCCCTCCCCCACCGCACTCCCTACCGCTTTCGCCAGAAGATCACCACTCCAATCGCCAGGATGAGGCTGGCCACCACGAAGCCCGGGCGGTATCCCAGAAGCTGCGCCAGCCAGCCGAACCCGATGGCGCCGACGGCCCCGCCCGTGAGCGCAGCCATGTTATAGGCTGCCAGCGCCTTGCCGCGTGCGCCGGCAGGCGCTCGGTCGAAGGCCAGCGCGCTCGTAGCAGGATAGACGAACCCGTGGGAGGCCCCGTTGACGAGGGCAATGACCAGCATGAGCCAGGTCGAGTGAAGTATGCTGAAAAGCAGGACCCCTGTGGTCAGACCGATCAGGGATGGCAGAATCACCTGGCTTCGTCCGAAGCGGTCCGCTAGCCGGCCGCCCAGGAAACGCACGGCGATGGCCGTGGCCGTGTAGAGCAGGTAGAACGGGCCGATCCGAGGCAGGCCCACATGGCGGGCGAAAGGCGGAAGGAACACGAAGACGATCGAGTTGGCGAGCCCAAACTGGAAGGCAGCCGCCAGGACCGGGGAGAAGGTCCGCCAGAAGTCCGACCCGAAGCCGCGGAAGGCCTCTCGGGCTTCGGGCGCGGGTACGGTGGTCGCAAGGCACACCGCGAAGGTTCCGAGGGCCACCACCACGGAGCCGACGAAGAGGGCGCGGAACCCCCACGCCCGCAACACCATCTCACCGAGAGCAGGAGCCATGGCAATGGTCACGAGGCCCGACACGCCGAAGATCCCCACCGCCTCCGCCCGTCGGCTGGGTGGCGCCAGGTCTGCAATGAGTGTCAGGTTGCTGGTGAGAAAGATGGAGTAGGCAGCCCCTTGCAGGAACCGGAGCAGGTGGAAGTGCCATCCGAGGGTAGAGGAGGCGGCGAAGAGCAGGGACACCGCCGTCGCCATCCCCGCAGCCAAGAGGCTGAATGGTTTCCGACCCCAGCGATCGACGAGCGTCCCGATCCCAATCTGGCAGAGGACAGCGGCCACACTGTACATGGCCATGATGGTGCCGATCTGACCCTCACGGCCTCCCAGGGCCTGAATGTACAGCGGGAGCAGCGTGTAGACGTTGAGGTTGGTGAAGAACAGGAAGTTGGCGATGCTTGCCAGGACGAAGGGTTTCGTGTACACAGGCGGTCCAGGGCGTGCAAGGGGAAGATGCGCGACTCAGCGCAAGTATCGCCGGAGAGCAGCGATCAGCGCATCCCGCTCTGCCGGGGGCAGAATCTTCCGAGGCAACTCGCTGGCCCAGATCGGCCTGGGATACACGCCATCCTCGCGAAACCGGGGGATGATGTGCCAGTGCATGTGGGGGACCATGTTGCCCAGGAGTTCATAGTTGACCTTGATCGGGTTCAGGGCCCGGGAGATCGCCTCGGCGACCCGGCTCACGTCCTCCAGGAAGGCCCTCCGCATCGCGGGGGTAAGCTGGAAGAGTTCGGTGTGATGCTCGCGGAGGGTCACGAGGCAGCGTCCGCGGAAGCTCTGATCCGGGAACAGGCCCGCCGTGGATACCGCAAGCTCAGCGATGCGGTACTCCTCGGGGGAGAAGATCTCTTTGCAGATCTCGCTGCATCGGGGATCCATCCTGGGGGCTCCCTCTTGAGATCCGCGTTTCACTATCCCACCCCGCTCGGGCGTGTCAACCTGTTTTTGGCTTGAACGATCCCGCGGCCTTGAGTACCGTATCTGCATGGGCCGGGGTGAGGGGAAGTCTTTTCCCCTGCCTGCGCCGACGCAACCCCGCAGCCAAGCGTCTGGGGTCTCTTGGCTGCGGGATCCGAGGCAACCGAGCAGAAGCCTCACACTGGGAGGAGAGGACGATGGCCGCTGCGTATGTCCTGATCGAGGCAGCGCCCAAGAAGGCGCTGCAGGCCTGCGCAAAGATCGCGAAGATCGCCGGGGTGAAATCGGCCCACCTGGTCACAGGGCCCTACGACATCATCGCTCTCGTGGAAGCCAAAGACCCGAGCGCCATCGGCAAGCTGGTCATGTCGAGGATCCAGGCGGTCCCCGCTGTCGGGAAGACCATCACCTGCGTGGTGCTATAGCCGGGAAGCCATCAGCACTCAGCCTTCAGCATTCAGCCTTTGTGCCCTTGTCGCCGACCTTGGCGCCTCGGGGCTGACGGCTGAAAGCCGACTGCTGACTGCTCACGCCGCGATCAGCTCCATCGCCAGGTTCACCAGCGTCCGCACCATGACGCCCGTGGCCCCCTTGGGCTGGTACCCTTTCTCCTTGTCCGTCTCGAACGTCCCCGCGATGTCCAGGTGCACCCACGGGGTGTCCCCGACGAAATGCTGGAGAAACTTCGCCCCCGTGATGGCGCCGCCCTTCCGGCCGCCCGTATTCTTGATCTCGGCGATGTCGCCCTTGATCAGCTCGTCGTACTCGGCGTCCATGGGCATGGGCCAGATCTTCTCCCCCGCGGCCCGGCCGGCGGCCAGTACCTTGTCCAGCAGCGCCTGGTTGTTGGTGAAAGCCCCGCTGTTCAGCGTCCCCAGGGCCACGACGCAGGCCCCGGTCAGGGTCGCCACATCCACGAGGTGGCTGACCTTGCGGCTGCGGGCGTAGTGCAGGGCGTCGGCCAGCACCAGCCGCCCCTCGGCGTCGGTATTGACCACCTCGATGGTCTTCCCGCTCATCGCCCGCAGGACATCCCCGGGCTTCAGCGCCGTGCCGCTGGGGAGGTTCTCTGTCGCGGGCACGAGGGCTGTCACCTGGATGGGGAGGTTCAGCAGGGCGATGGCGGACGTGGCGGCGATGACGGCGGCCGCCCCGGCCATGTCTCCCTTCATGGTCTCCATCTTCTCGGCCGGCTTGATGGAGATGCCCCCCGAGTCGAAGGTAATGCCCTTGCCCACCAGGCCCAGGTGCGGACCCCCCCGGCGACCGCCTCGGTATTCCAGGACGATGAAGCGTGGCGGCTCCTGACTCCCCCGGGCAACGCCCAGCAGAGCCCGGGCCCCCAGCCGCCGGAGTTCCTGCGGGCCCAGCACCTGGCAGCGGATGCGCGCGCGGCGGGACACCTCCCTCGCGCGCCGGCCCAGCTCCGTGGGGGTCAGCGTGTTTCCAGGTTCATTCACCAAGTCCCGGGCGGCATTCGTCGCCTCCGCAACGATGCGGCCCCGCCTAACGGCCTCGGTCATGGCCCGCAGCTTCTGCCGATCCTGCCCGACGATCGTAAAGGTCTCGATCTCCTTCTTGGCCTCGTCGTTGTCCCGCTTGTATCGCGTGAACCGGTACAGGCCCAAGAGCGCTCCCTCGGCGAGCGCCTGGGTGGCCTGCGCGGCATCGAAGCCCCGGGTACCCGTCTGGGCACCCAAGTGGGTCCCGGCCCCGTGGACGATGGCGCCGACCCGGCGGGCGCCGATCTTCCGCAGGTGCTTGACCGCCTCGGCGGACACGATCCGCGCACGGTCCAGGGTGAAATCCTCCGGCTTCCCCAGGCCCATCACCAGGACCCGGTTCACCGGCAGCTTCCCCAGGGCGTGGACGAGCGTCTGCTCTCCCCACTTGCCCGTCACTTCACCTGCCAGGATCAGCTTCCGGATCATGCCGCCCAGCGCCACATCCACCGCGCCCGTGGCCCCACTCGGCGCCTTCACGCCCTCGAAGAGGTTCACCACCACGGCATCGCCCCGGAACTTCGTCACATCCCCGATCACGACTCGGATGTCCAAGGTGTGCTCCTTTCCGCAAGTTGGTGCCATCCAGCAGGATGCAAGATGACTGGGACTCCGAGCGTTCAGCTGTCAGCAGTCAGCGATCAGCGAGGAACGGACGCGGGCTGCCGGTTCACCTCTTGACCGACCCCTGACCCCCGATCCCCGACCCCAGAGCTGAATGCTGACGGCTGAAAGCTGAGTGCCTGCGCGAAGACTTATAGCTCACGAAGGCAAACCAATCCAAGCCGAATCGCCACGAGGACTGGACATACGGAGGAAGGTCGGGCTAGTATGGCGAGGTTTCCTGGGTTCGACCCGTGGGGCCCGAGCCCGACGAGGACGTTTTTCACGCACAGGCACGCAGGAGGGAAATCGCCATGGCCACTTGGGACATCTCCACGCTGCTCAGCGAGGACCGGCAACATCTCCTCCACCCCCTGTACCACCCCGCGGACCACACGGAACCGCACATCTGGGTCCGCGGCAAAGGCATCTACCTGACCGACGCCTCGGGGGGCGAATACATCGACGGCCTCTCCGGCCTGTGGAACGTGAATGTCGGCCATGGCCGGCGCGAGCTGGCCGAGGCGGCCGCCGAGCAGATGGCGAACCTCGCCTTCACCACCAACTACGCTGGATCTTCCAACGTGCCGGCCATCCAGTTAGCCCGGCGGCTGACCGAGCTCGCGTATCCGAACCTGGTCGCCGTGTTCTTCACCAGCGGGGGGGCCGAGTCAAACGAGAGCGCCTTCAAGACGGCGCGCTTTTATTGGAAGGCCAAGGGCCGCCCGGAAAAGGTCAAGTTCATCGCCCGCGAATACGCTTATCACGGCGTGACGCTGGCCACCATGAGCGCCACCGGCATCCCCATGTACTTCAAGATGTTTGAGCCCCGGGTGCCCAACTTCGTGCACACGGCGGCCCCTTACGCCTATCGCCTCGCCGGGGTGAAGCCCGGGGAGACCGTGGGACAGGCCGCCGCACGGATGCTGGAGGAGACCATCCTCCGCGAGGGGCCCGACACGGTGGCGGCCTTCATCGCCGAGCCGGTGCAGGGCGCGGGCGGGATCATCGTCCCGCCGGACGACTATTTCCCCCGCGTGCGGGAGATCTGCACCAAACACGACGTCCTCTTCATCGCCGACGAGGTCATCACCGGCTTCGGTCGCACCGGCCGATGGTTTGCCCTGCAACGCTGGGGGGTGCAGCCCGACATTCTTGCCTTCGCCAAAGGGGTCACCAGCGGCTATCTGCCCCTCGGGGGCATCATGGTCTCCGAGCCCATCCACCAGGCCATGCTGTCGGTCCCCTATGCCGACCGCTGGATGCACGCCTACACCTACTCGGGCCATCCGACCTGTTGCGCCGTCGCCCTGCGGAACCTGGAGATCCTAGAGAAGGAGGGCCTGGTGGAGCGGGCGGAGCAGATGGGCAAGCGCCTCCTGGACGGGGCGCGGAGCCTACTCGACCTCAAGGCCGTCGGCGACGTCCGCGGCCTGGGCCTGATGGTCGCCGTGGAGTTGGTGGCAGACCGGGCCACCAAGGCGGCCTTCGATCCCACGAAGAACGTGATCGGCCGGGTGAAGAAGGAGTTGGAAGCCCGCGGCCTCTTCACCCGGGTGGTGCGCGACATCATCCTCCTGGCACCGCCCCTGGTTATCACCGAGGCCCAGGTGGATCGGATCGTGGAGACTCTGCGAGGTGGCATCAGCGCGGTGGTCCCCGACCGCGCCTGAGTCCGACAAACCGCCGGTACCAACGGTGCAACCGTTGGTGCCAACGGCATCCGCCTCAGGCGGATTGGTGCGCCATGGTCGCCAACATTACGTGGCAATTGGGCACACCCAGAGGGTACCCGGCGCACCCAGAGGGTACCCGGCAACTTGGAACCCATGATTGCCAGATTGCCGGATCGCCCGATTGCCTGATTGCCTCCCCATGGCGGTCTTGGCGCCTTGGCGGTTATGTTTTCGGTTGAGACGTGCAACGCCTGTCTGCTTTTCGCCTGGGGCGGTTCCTAACGGTGACCGAGCGCGAGCAGATCGCGGCCGCCCTGGCCGAGGCGGGCCGGCACACCCGGGCGAGGATCGGGCTCTCCATTGACGAGCGGGCTGCCAAAGACCCCCAGGCCCGCGCTCGCGTCCTCTTTCAGGAGTGGCAGCTCCCCGAGGGCGAGCGACCCACGGCCATCCTGGTCTACGTGTCTGCCCCCAGCCGGACATACGCCATGGTCGGCGGCGGGGAAGTGCAGAAGGTCGCGCCTCAGACCTTCTGGGAGCTGGTGGACCGGGACCTCCACCACCACTTCGAGGAGGGCCGCTACTGCGATGGGATCTTCAAGGCCATCGCCCAGGTGGCCATCCAGCTGGAGCGCCACTTCCCGCGACAGCCGGAGGAGGACGCTCAGGGTCGTTCGAGTGCTTCCGAGGGCATGGCACCGAATTCCAACCCGGCAGATCCAAATGCCTCATGACGGGGCGACATCCTCAGCCACTGCTCAGACTGAGCTATTACAGCCACTGCTCACACTATTGACAGCATGTACAGCCTCATGTACGCTTAACTGAGCAGCCGGAGGAGCTTTGCATGGCCAAGACGCTGTCCATCACTCAGGTCCGCTCGCAGCTGTTGGGACTGGCCGAGGAATTCACCCGCTCGTCTGCGGCGGGACCCATCACGGTCACCAAACGGGGCAAACCCGTTCTCGCCCTCCTACCCTGGGAATTCTATGAGAGTCTCATGGAGACCCTGGACATCCTTGGCGATGAGGCCCTCATGCACTCGCTCCGCCAGAGCCTCAAGGAGGCTCGGGCAGGGCGGACGATTCCCTGGGAGAAAGTCAAGCGCGACCTGGACCTCTGACAGATGCCCCTCCTCTACCGGGTCGTCCTCACCCCGACTGCACGATCCATGCTGGCGGGGATCAAAGACCGCCGCATCCAGGAGAAGATCCGGGAGAAGATTGACGGGCTTGCCCGCGACCCCGACCTTCAGGGCAAGTCTCTGCTGGGAGAACTCACCGGCCTCCAAAGTGTGCGGGCTTCCGCTCAACGGTACCGGATCATCTATCGGGTATACCAGGACCGAGTGGAGGTCTTGGTCCTCGCCATCGGGTTGCGGCGCGAGGGCGATCGAGAGGACATCTACCGCTTGGCGCAGAGACTCCTCCGCCTGAAGCTCCTTGAGTAACATGCGTCCAGAGGGATTCCCCTGACTGTCCTGCCCCCCTCGGGCTCCCTATTCCACCACCATTCTTTTGATTCTTGAAGGTCTCTGCTGCGATGGGATCTTCAAGGCCATCGCCCAGGTGGCCATCCAGCTGGAGCGCCACTTCCCGCGAGAGCCCGAGGAGGGTGGAGAAAGCCTCCATGAATGCTCGAAGGACGTCCGGGTGGATTGCGGGGGCAACCCGTTGGATCGGATGACAGGCGGGGGGTAGGTTCGCCAGGAAATGACGTGGGAGCGTCACCCGCGGAGTGGAAGGCCCGACGATGCGCTATTCGTTGCGCCGACCGAGGAAGATCGGCCGTCAGGATCCGTCTTCCGGCGGAGGAGCGAAGGGTTTCTCAGCACGAGTTGATCATCTCCTCCACCCGGGGATCGGTGGGCTCGAAGGGGTCCTTGCGCAGGATGGTCCGCTGGTAGCGGTCGTTCAGCTTGAGATAGGACCAGCCCACGTCGTAAGACTTGTTCCGCTCGTTGGCGAACTTGATGAAGTCGGAGCGGATCTGCGGGAGGTACGTCATTCTTGAGGCGCCCTGCGGAGAAGATCCGAGACGAGACGATAGTCCTTGGATCGAGGGCGGCTGTTCTGGTATGATCGAGCCGTGCCTGACGACCCGGACCGCCTGGAGAAGATCCGTGCTGCCTTCCGACTGGGACGTTACGAGGTCTCCCGACATGCGACGGCTCGCATGCTCCGGCGCGGAATCCGGACAGACGAAATCGAGGAGGCAATCACCCGGGCAGAGGTCATCGAGGAGTACCCTGATGACAAGTACGGCCCAAGCATCCTCTTGCGAGGTTTCACTCGAGGTGGCAGGCCCCTCCACGTCCAGATTGCGTACGCTCGGATGCGGATAATCACCGCGTACGAGCCTGACCCACGCGAGTGGCTGGATTGGCGAACTCGGAGGATTGAACATGGCGAGTAAGTGCCCTGTGTGCGGCGGACCAGAGGAGATCACCCGGGTGACGTTCGCCACCACGGTCAGCGGAGAACTTCTCTCGATTGAGCAGGTGCCTGCCCTTGTGTGTCGGCAGTGTGGGGAGGAAACGTTCTCGGCGGACACCGTCAAGCGGATCGAAGCGTTGCTTGCCTCCCGGCCGGTCCCTAGTCGCGTCACTGAGGTGCCGGTGTACACCCTCGACGCAGCCTAGCCTCTCCTTTCCTCACCCCTCGACCCGTCTGCACCCCTAAGCTCAGCCCCCCAGCTCTTCTGCCCCTGAGCCCGCCTGTTCTCTTGTCAGTCTATCAGTCTATCACTCTGTCACTTTCTCACTCTGTTACTGTCCTTGTCAGGAACCTCACCTCCTGCTATGATTTCCCACAGCCCGAGCCCAAACGGATTCCCAATCATGCGTGCCCTCGCGTTCTGGAAAACGGTGACGGTGGATCGAACCGACTTTCTCGACCGCCTGATCGCGCTCCTGACCGATCATGGCATCCGCTACTGCGTGGTCGGCGGGCAGGCCGTGAACGCCTACGCGGAGCCGGTGGTGAGCCTGGATCTAGATCTGGCCATCGCCGTGGATCAGCTCGCGCAGGCCGAGACTCTTCTGGGCGACGCATTCAGTGTCGAGCGGTTCCCCCATAGCTTGAACGTCTCCGAGCCGGGTTCAGACCTGCGGGTTCAGATTCAGACCGATCCTCGCTATGCCTCGTTTGTGGACCAAGCCACGCCCCGCCATCTGCTGGGCCTTCGGTTGCCCGTGGCGCGCCTCGAGAACGTCCTCCAGGGAAAGGTCTGGGCAGCCATGGATTCGTCCCGGCGCCCCAGCAAGCGCCAAAAGGATCTCGCCGATATCGCGCGCCTCCTGGAGGCCTACCCCTCCTTGCGCCAGCAAGTCCCTGATGAGGTGCTGACCAGGTTGGTATAATCGGCCGCCCTTCGCGCCTGCGCCGGCGGGCGCGCCAGCGATGCTCCAACCACTCCAGCTCCGTCTCGCGGTCAACGAATCTCGCCGGCCTCCCATCGGACACGAAGTCTACCCGTAAGTAGAATACTCCGGAGTAGAGTTCCCGCAACCCCCGGCCGATTCCGGTCGTCCAACTCTGCAACCCCACCCCTGCCCGTTTCGAGCTGAGTCGTCGCGGCGGCCAGGCTGTCGATGATGTGCGATTGCTCCGGGGTTGTTTGACAGGGGGTCACGAGACGAGGGAGATTGCCGAGGAGCGGGGATTGTGATTCAGGGGACGGCCGTCTCTGGGGGCACTAGCCCTGATCCGAAAAAACCATTGAACCGCCATGATCACCCAGCTCGCGCTGGGTACCCGGGTCGCCAAGGATGCGATGTTTTGAACTCTCGACCGAAGAACACAAAAACCGGTTTATGGGGCATTCAGAAGTTCCGCTCCTTTCCCCCAATAAGCCATTTCGGTCTTGGCGTTCTTGGCGCCTTGGCGGTTG
>Ga0315285_10005168_pt1 | contig 13497 bp, 10 predicted proteins | sample YL17G09_36_MG_FD_203698 | JGI IMG/M metagenome (GOLD analysis project Ga0315285, IMG submission 203698) | Sediment microbial communities from Yellowstone Lake, YNP, Wyoming, USA - YL17G09_36 | ecosystem: Environmental > Aquatic > Freshwater > Lake > Sediment | place: USA: Wyoming | collected... | reverse complement strand
ACTACGTAAACAGACAAGATTGAGCAGGTAAGTCCCACTATTAAACCTGCGAGAAGTGCGTTAAATAAAAATTTATATCTGAAGAAATCAAGAGTGCTCTGAATGAAAAACTCATCGAGAAATTTTAGCATACCGTAACCCCTATTATAATTTTTTAACACACAATTCTTTATGTCTCTGATAGTAGTTGTTAAGTTCACAGGAATAGACTTTTTCGATGACATCTTTGTCTAATAAATTCGATTTATCGTGCCAGTGAATTCGTTTATTTAAACAGGCTAATTGGTCAGCATAATAGACTAATTGTCCAATATCATGAGAAACCATAATAATGGTTAAGTCCATATTATCCTTCAGGTTCTTTATCAAAGTTAAAAACTGTTCCTGACCACCTGTATCGACGTTAGATGTTGGTTCATCTAAAATAAGAATCCTGGGATTAACCATTAAGGCTCGAGCTAAAAAGGCTCTTTGCTGTTGTCCTATACTCAGTTTTCCGATTTGATTATTTGATAAATTTCCAATTCCAACCATTTCGAGGATTTCAACAGCTTTTCTTTTCATCTCTTTTGTGATAGGTTTGAATAATCCAATCTTACCGGAGATTCCCATCACAACTACATCTAAAACGGATGCGGGAAAGTTCCAATCTATGACAGTTCTTTGAGGAACGTATCCTATGTTTGTTATATCATCTTTTAGTCTTTCAACGGACTTATCAAAAATTTGAACATTGCCTTTAGTGGGTTTTAAAAGTCCGAGGAGGATTTTCAATAAAGTCGTTTTACCACCCCCATTGGGTCCAATAAGTCCCAAAAATATTCCTTCATCCACAATTAGATTAATGTCTTCAAGGACAAGATTATTGTTTCTATAAAACCAGAGTTCTTTTACAATAATTATTTTTTTTCCATCTATATCTTCATTATTCATTATTTCAATGCCTCCTTGAATTTCTGAATGTTGAATTCTATCAATGATATGTAGTCAGACCTTTCTTTTACATAAGGAGACCCTACGGGGTCAAGGATTGAAACATTGATTCCTGTTTCCTTTGCTAAGATTGTAGCGAATTTATCGCTAAATTGCAGTTCTGCAAAAATTGCTTTCACATTCTTTTCCCTAATTAAGTTGACTAACTGTTTCATATATTGTGGAGAAGGTTCTTTACCCGGGAATTCCTCAATGACAGCGACTTCATTTAGATTATAACGTTTCGCAAGATATGTAAAGGCATTATGAAATGATATGAAATTTTTATTCTTAATGTTATCGAGTTCCTGATGAGCTTTTTTATCAAGTAAGAGTAGTTTATCTTTGTATTCATTTGCATTTTTTTGATAATACTCTTTGTTCTGTAAATCAAGAGAACATAGTTTGTCAGTAATTTTTTCAACGCATTTGATTGCGGTGATAGGGTCAAGCCAGAAGTGCGGATTATAACCGATATATTGAGATTCTGTTTTATTTGGAAGTTCAGAATCGTCTTCATATCGCATCCAATCCGGGTTTTTTATCTTCAAAATCTCAATCTCATCGGACAAGGTGAGGATTTTTACATTTTTATTCCCGGAAGCCTGAATTAATTTATCAGACCATACTTCGAGACCGAGACCAACTCTGACAAAGAGGATAGCCTCAGCGAGGTGCTTTATGTCATTAGGGTTAGGTTCGTAGGTATGAGGACTTGCATTGGGTGGTAGAAGCGTCACTGATGAGACCTTTTCTCTCCCAATATTTTTTACCCAATCAGATATAGGATAAATAGTAGATACGACGATAATCTTTTTGTCATCCGAATAACAGAAAATCGAACAGGAAAAAATAAAAATTGTAAATAAAATCATTATAAAAGCAGATTTTCTATTCATCTTATTCATCTTCTTTATCCTCTCTCACCACTCTCTATAACTATTTCTGTGTCCGGTTTCAAAGGTTTAGTCCATACTGATCTTTCATAATATGAACATTTCTAAGTTGTTTTACTCAAGAAGAAATTAGAAATGATTAAGTGTGATTTGTCAATCAGACATTATCTATTTGATAGAAAATGATTAAGTTGAGTCTGTTAAAGAATTTATAAGGAAAAAAATATTTAAAATAATTATTGATTTTTCCTATGAAGATTAAATAGTATTTTCTATGAACAAAATATATCATCAGTGAGGTAACAGCGATGTATAAGAAGTTAAAGATCTTGGTCATCGATGATGACAAAGATATGTGCGATTTCCTTACGGGTTTTTTAACTGAAGAAGGTTACATCGTCAAGAGCCTTAACAAAGGCAGCAAAGTTATCAGTGAATTAAAGAAGGAGAATTATCAGATTGTTCTTCTCGATCTGAAAATGCCTGACGTTAAGGGTGAGGAAGTATTGAAGCAGATTCGCAAGACGGATACGGACCTTTGTGTAATTATCATCACAGCATATCCATCCATTGATTCTGCAATTGAGACGATGAAGAATGAGGCGTATGATTACATTAAAAAGCCATTTAAAATTGCTGAATTAAGAGCGGTCATTCAAACTGCTGTTAAAAAGAAAGGGCTTGTTGCCAATCCTGAAGAGATTCTGAATATTGAGATTGGCAATAAGGTGAGAGGGTTACGTAAGCAGAAGCAACTGACCCTGAAACAACTTGCAGGACGGACAGGATTATCCGTCAGTTTAATTTCGCAGATAGAATTAGCGAAGACATCTGCTTCAGTGTCTACATTGCATAAGCTGGCACGAGCACTCAATGTGGATTTAGTATATTTCTTTGAGCATACGCGGACTACACCAGCACCTGTTGTCTAAAAATTGATTCAAAGGAAGAGATTATTTTTAATGTCATTTAGTTATATAAATATTAAAATATAATATATATATTGACGCTCCTGTCTCATCAAATCTTGGGTCTCTTAAAGAAATAATAATAAAGAGGATGAAATAACATCATAGTAGTATGAAAAAGATTAAAGTATTAATTCTGGACGATAACGAAAATCACATCAGGTTAAATACGGAGTTCCTTAAAAGAGGATTGGGTAGATTATCTATCTCGGTGACGAAAAGTGTTCAGAGTGCTCTCAGCGAACTCGATAAGAAAAAATTTGATGTCGTTATTATGAAACATTCTCCTCCCCTTCTGGATTCCCTCCTTATACTGGAAAAATTAAAAGGAAAAGGTTGTTTTCCTGTTCCGGTTGTTCTTATGAAAAGAAGTGATCAGAACGTTATTGAGAAGTTGATTCGGTGTGGATGCAAAAACTATCTCATTGCCTCTCGCAATTATTATCAACATTTACCGAGACTTGTGCTTGACTGTTTAGAAAAGGCTCAATTAGCCCGAAATAAGGAAATTCTTGAGAAAGAACATAAGAATCAAATTCATCAGTTGGAAACTTGTCGAAAATATTTTGAAGATTGGATTAATGCAACAGATTTTATCATATCTACTGTTGATAGGGAATTGAAGATTACGGTGATTAACAGGGCGTTCAGAAATTTTGTGATGACTCATCATCTGACAAGAAAAATTCAACCTCTCAATGGGAATCCACTATTGAGCTTGCTGAGATTGGATGGGGATTCTTTTCTCAAAGATAATCTTAGGGCTTTACTCAATAGTGAGAAAGAGTACTTTTATTACGAATTCAGTTATAGAGACAAAAAGGGTGAGAAGTATTATGATATGTTAGTGAATCCGATAAAAAATAATGAGGGGGAAATTACTGGACTGGTTTTTCTTACAAAAGACATTTCACAAAATAAAATTGTGGATAATAAGCTCAAAGAATCGGAATTAAATTATAGAACGTTAATCCAGAATATAGATGAGGTTATTTTTAGGACAGATGAGAAAGGAGACATAATCTGGTTTAATAGGTCTGCGGAAAGGGGATTTGGTGCTTCTGCTCATAAGATTTCTTTTTCTCCTTCCAAAATAAGAAGATTTGTTCATTCGGATGATTATGAAATGGTAAGGTCTGCTCTTGAAAAATATTATGATGGTGGAAAGACCTTAAAGACGGAGCTTGAATTCAGAATTATTCCTGAGGGGAAAAAGGTTTTATGGTTTCACTTCTCATTTTATCCTCTTTTAGGTGAAGGAAGTAAGTTTTTTGGATTAGAAGGGGTTGGAATAGATATAACGGAAAAGAAAGAAGCGGAGATAAAGGAGAAAGAGCTTCAATATGAGCTGGTTCAAAAGTCCAAACTGGCATCAATCGGGGAACTTGCGGCTGGCGTCGCTCATGAAATTAACAATCCATTAGGGGCTTTAACGGGGGGAATTGATGTATTAAAAGAAAAACTTTCCAAAAACCCTTATGTCTTAGAAAATCTCGATAAACTTTCTAAATTAACAGAAAGAATCAGCAAGATTGTTGATAGGATGCTCTATTTATCTCGTCAGAGACCTATTAAAAAGGAACATACAAATATAAATCAAATTATAGAAGAATCTCTTGAGACATTCGAGTATTCGGTTCGTAGCGACTCAATTTCTCAAGGGAAAAATGTTATGATTATCAAGAAGCTCTCTTCACTTTTGCCTGCCATTTCTACGGAAAAAGACCAGGTTATACAAGTTTTTCTTAATTTGTTAAAAAATGCTTATGATACAATTAGTGAGAAAGGAACAATTTCCGTTACCTCTTCACTTTCAAAAGATGGGAAATATGTTCTAATAGGATTTGAAGATACTGGGGGAGGGATTTCTAAGAAAAATCTCGATAAGATATTTTTACCCTTTTTTACTACGAAGGATGTGGATAAAGGCATTGGATTGGGGTTATCTATTTGCGATGGAATAATTAAGGCTCACGGTGGCGATATACAGGTAGATAGTAAAGTGGGGTTAGGTTCAACATTTACAGTTAAGCTGCCTGTGAGTTTATAGGAAAAAAATTTTATACACCATCTTTGTAGTGGCGTGATTTATCACGCCCGTCTGAACAGGCTTGATGATAAATTTTCAATAATTTCTGTTCATAATTTAATAAATATGCCCCTCACCCTTCCCTCTCCCTTCTGGGGAGAGGATTAAGGTGAGGGGTTGAAGATTTGTAGTGATACAGAACCCTTGATTTGTGAATAATATTTTTTGAAAATTTATAATCAAAGGCTTTTTATAAACCCCAAGCTTTTAAATTCCCCCTCAAGATAATAAGAATAATATTTCATTAGAAGCTCAAAAAGGCTCTGGAGCTGGTTTTCAGAGATTCTAAGAACTGAGATTCGTGGAATCTTGGTTTCAGGGACTTTTTGTAAAATCTTCAATGAACCTGTTGTCAGATGTTCATACGATTTCCGCTTATCCATACATTTCGGACAAATTACTCCTCCCTCCTCAATATCAATGGAATTTAATCGTTCTGTTGAACTACACTTAACACAATGTTGAATAATTGGCTGAATGCCAATGAGTGATAAAAGTTTTATAAGAAAGAGAGTTGTTATCTCTTGAGGTTTTTTAGATTTGTTAATGAGTCTTAGAAAATTGAGCAGGAGAGAAAAGATGCGAGGATTTGAATCATAGTCACTTGTTCCCTTATCAATAGCTTCTATAAAGAGGGATGCATAAGCGAATGTTTTGAGATTGGTGTGAATATTATGGTAAGATTCGATTATGTCTGCCTCAGATAAAGTAAACAATTCCTTTTGCTCTTTTTCATAGTAGATAATTTTCAGATAATTGAACAGACTAATAGCACTTGCGAATTTACTTTTAATTCGTCTTGAACCTTTAGCGATAAGGCGAATTTTCCCCTCATTCAGAGAATAAAGAGTAATAATTTTACTCGATTCGCTATAATTCATTTCTTTTATGACGATAGCTTCAGTTTTTATAATAGGCATTTTATTATTGTATATTGTTTGGAGTCCCCACTTTAGTGGGTCTTATATTTTTATTTAAATCCAAATCAAGCGATAAGAAGCGTGAATAGTTGATAATGTTTACCTTTAATGTCACCCTGAATTTATTTCAGGGTCTCATGAGATGTCGAAACAAGTAATGTCATCCTGAACTTGATTCAGGATCAGCATGACATTTTTATCGCTTGATTTGGGTTTAAAATAAAGTAAAGCCACATAGGCCACAGAGAGAATGATTTAAACACAAATTATGCGAATCTTCGCGAATTTATATAAATGCGAAACCAAGGGTAAACACAGATTAACACTGTTAAAAAAACAATTAGTAGGGAACGGTTTTAAACCGTTCCTTACATCGTTTCCTCTCCCCTTGTGGGAGAGGGAAGGGCGAGGGGTATCATATAAAAAAGTCAAAGATGACAAAGCAATCTTCCATTTATTAGTTCTTAAACAGTCACTATTGTTTATAAAGGATATTGTTTAGAATATGATACGGGAAGGAAACGCTGTAATTTAATTTCCGAGCCATTGCAAAATTCCTTAGGTTTTTTCTCCCATAATACCAGGTCCCAATCCCATTCACCACGTGTGGCATAATTGTTCCCTCCCCATATTTGTTTAGTTGTGACAAGTTCCCAAATATCAAATACGACAATAGATAGAGTATGAAGACAACGCAAATATTATTATAATAATTGCTGTAAGTTGCAAAATGACATTCTTGGGCTTTTTGTAAGTCGATACAAAATGTTTTTAATTATCATTCTGAGCGTAGCAAAAAATATTACTCAACACTATTTTATATTAATTTTTCAGAGATTTATAATTAATTTAAATAAAAGTTTATGTACTTAAAGTACACGAATCCTCTCAAGAGCATAGGTTGCACTTTCACGCACCATACGGGCGGGGTGCTTGGTAAGTTCCATTACTTTATCATTCACATCTTTGAAAGGGAAGATTAATAAAGCAGTAAGAGCACCGACTAACTCCCTCTCGTTTTTTGATTCAAGAAGATATGGGATTTTTTCGTGAAGTCTACGTTTAAGTTCTTCTTTTTGCGAATGATCCTCAGCCAGATATCCGATTGCATTATAGCTTTTAAATTCAGATATGAGGATTGCCTCAAACAATTTTTCAGTTGGAACATCCACTCTCATTTGATGAAGAGCATAAGCTGCATAGGCAGATACTGTATTATAGTTATATACTCTTGTTGGATCATTTAGAGCAGATATTAATCCTTCTGTAGAGTTGGGATTCTCATAAAGGCATAGTGCCATAGCCGCTGCTACTCTCACATATTCATTGGAATCTTTTAATCGCTCAACAAGGGGTAGAACTGCTCGAGAATCTTTTAGCTCACCCAATCGACTCGGATCAATGTGCCAGGGATGCCCACAAGCAGAATAACCACCAAGAACCTTCGCAGCTTCCGCACGAACTTGGGCATCCTTGTTAGATAACATCTTTACAAGGTCTGGAATCACATCATAATCTGTAATACTGCTTGCATTTCTTATGGCTTCTGCGCGGACTTCAGGATCAGAATCATACATTAGTGAGATTAAGTCTTTAGAAAGATTCTCATATTTTTGAGTTACTAACCAGAAAATAACACTTCGACGTACCTTTGAGTCTTTATGGTTCATATAGCTGCGAAGAATCTTTACGACCTCATCCGATTTAATCCTTCCTAAATAGCGAAATTCCCGAGTGATTTCCTTTGGTGTTGTAGCTTCTTTCAAAGATTGAGCTATAATAGGTATAGCCTCAGGATAACCCTTTTCGCCAAGGGATCGAGCACAAGCTTGGCGAAACTTTTTATCATCTGAACTAAGACCTTTCATTAATTTGTTTTTTATCTCGTCTGGATATGGTTGTTCTCTGTAATTGCCTATGGATATCGCCGCTGAAATTCTTACTTCCATATCATAATCGTCTAAAAGTTTATTTAAAAGTTCCCATATATCTTTAGGATTAGGGTCTTTCAACCAGGCATCACATATGAGTCGTGCAGCTTGAACTCTCTTCTGGGAATCTTCGGATCTTGACCAATCAAGTAATATATTAAATATATCTTCACCACCCTTTCTCATTAAGGCTCGAGAGGCACATTCCCAGACTGAATCTTCAGGATCAAGCAGGGCTTCTAATAAGAGCTGTCTTCCCTTTTCTGGTGGATAGATTCTTTCTATTTTAAAAACTGTTGATGAACGAATATATGGAGATTGATCCGAATGTAGTAACTTAATGATTAAGGGAAAATCTTTTTCTGAATCGGTGAGACCTTCCAAAACCTGCTCACGTAGAAATTCATTTGGTGAATCAAGAGCCTCTAATAAAGATTTACGCTCTTTTGTATCTACATTTCGAAGTAATTTATATTTTTTATGCTTGAGAGAATATATTTTTTTATTTCGAGCAACTGAATAGTCCCAATCCTTTAAATCTGACCATATCCACCCATTTCTTCCTGGACGGTCCCAAGCTTCTTTTAGATTAGAAGGATAGTAATTGTAATCTTTGTAGTAGTTGTCGATACATTCATTAATTCTATAAAAATCTGACACTAAAAAACCTGGAAAATCACTTTGAGGATAAAGTTGAGAATTGAAGAATAGACTTGGGCAAATCATAAATACAAATAAACATATTACAAGTTTGACAAAATTAAATAATGCACAAATTCTCATAAATTTTGTTCCCCCCCATTAACATTATAAGAAATAAGTTTATCTTGTTCACAAGGTGGACCTTGGGAACAAGATACAAAAATGTAGCAGTGCGATTTATCGCACATTTGTATTTTGTCGGATATCTCCTACAATATAATGTTATAAAACATCTTATGTAATCAATGTTGATAAAGCAATATTATTTTTGTGATACCCTAAAATTTGAAACTTGAATATTAATATGGGTTATTTTGGGGGATCGAAATAAAGGCGAGAAATGCATCGATTTAATTTAATGCTGTTATTATTCATTCATTATCATTACAAAATATTATACAAAAAACTCTTGACATTTAACAATCATAAAGGGGAATATTAAACTAATCCAATAATTTGGAGGTGGATGGTTTTAGCCATCGGAGGGACCTTTTGAGGTCCCTTTTTTATTTCTAAATGAATTTCTTACCAAATACCTTTTCAGGATGTTTGTAATACTTCTCTTGCAAAATTTTTATTATCTCTTTCGAAAAAGGCGCTAATGGTTTTTCTAATAGATTATTCTCATTAAGAATTTCATTCCTACTGGGATGAGCTATAATGTCTGCTAATTGAAGACCTGATATGTTATTCGACTTTGGTTTTACCTTATGATAAGTGTCTATTAGAATAATAGAAAACTTAATACAAAGAGAATCAATTTTATTATATATTATTTAGATAATTCTATTAAATTCATTTAAAACTTCATCAATAAAAACTGAGGCGTGATCTGTATATGGTAATATAACATCTTCTATCGCTAAATATAATTGATAATGTTGCCTTTTTTCAGGAGGTTTGTATCTGTTCAAGAATTCTTTTTCAGTAGGCCAAATATTTTTATCCCAAAGACGAGACTCATCTGAAATTAATTTCATAGTTGATAAGTTAAATCCGCATTTCTCTAAGAATACTTTATCTACTTCACCATTTCGGTGTGTTATTGAATGTCTTAATTGCGAAATGAAGAAAACATGTTTAGCAGAGGGTAAAGAATTGATACAAATTTTTGGTACTTCTTTTTCAATTTCTTTTACCTTACAATAAATATTTAGTTTTGTTAATTGTTTTTTGTTCAATTTCTTTGTTTTTGCACAGGTTTCATACATTTTATCAAGATGATGCTGGATAATATAATCGATTCCCAAGATGATACTTTTATTTTGTATCTGTCTAAAATCGTCTGTTAGTTGATTCGCTTGAATTGATCCGTGAAAATTTTTCAGATAATTTATAATTTTCTCTTTTATTCTCTTTGCCTCCTCCTCATCATTGACATTTACTTGTATGGAATCCGGATTGTCTAATAACGACTTTGCAGAATTAATAATTAATATACTATTCGAATGAACAATAATATGAGTTGTGGCTAACCAAGCTATATTGCTTTTCGCTTGTGATGCACATAATTGTAATTCTGAATTAATCATTTTACTAAAACAAAATGCAATGTTTGTATACAACAACAAAATCTTTTGTGAAATTTTAATTGTCAATAAATATTATTTTAACATATTTTCTATCCAAATCTCTCTTCCTTCCACGGGTCGCCGTGGTTATGGTAGCCGTGGGATTCCCATAAGCATGGACAGTCTTGTGAGACGAATTCAACGCCTGTAACCCATTTGACACTCTTCCAGAAATAGAATCTCGGCACAATAAACTCATTCAAAACATCACATACCGCGTAAAAAATACAGGGAGGTTATGTAAAAATATTATCCCTAAAATTATCAGCAGCAAGCGATAGAATTTGGGGGAATTCTGGTTAATGTGATGCATTGTTAAGCCGACAAGGATAGCTACAAATGGAAAAGTATGAAGCATATAAGTCGCTTTGATGGTATCACCCTTACCCGGACTGGGATACATAATAAGAAACCAGAAGTAACCAATATAGGATACCGCGATTAACAGGGTTAATAGATACTGGCTACCTGTCTTAATGTCAATCTCAGGCTTTTTCATAAATCTCCAACTTCCCACGAATCCTTGACAGATGGCTATAAGAGCCAACATCGTTGGAAATAGGGCAATAAGATTGACGCGACCTAAATATTTTCCCATCTTATCACGATTAGTCAGCAGCCAGTCCGGTGTAGGAACTTTCTCTGGGATTTGTGGTATCTGTGGACCGCTCAGCCACTCATCCGTTCGCATATCCTTACCATAGACAACGAAAAAACACCAATAATCTCCCCAAATTTCTGAGTAGAATATAGGGAGTAACTCATTGGGAAAAGCGCTGCGGATAGGCTTGGTGAATAGCTGATTCAAACCCAAGCCAAAGTAAAAATCCACTGGTTGATTTGAAAATGCAAAATTTGGTTGAGGATCTCTGTTGATAGCGGTAATGGAACCATAGTGGGTATGTAGAGTTAAATAAAACCATCCGCAGATTAAAATGATCGTAACTAAGCTTACAACAAATGCCATTATGAATTTGTGAATATTTTGCCTGACTTTCAACGCAATTACTATCATTACAATCGCAATCGCTGGAATAAGCAACAGCCCCCACTGTCGGGAAAGTCCAGCCAATCCTAATGCAATACCTAAAATAATCGCATAGGAGAATTTCGGGATTTGCTTCACAAAAATAAGCAATGCATAATATGCGGATAAAATCGCAAAGAAGACCACAAAAGATTCACCACGAAAAAGCGCAAATGTCTTGTAATAAATAGGTAAAATTCCTAAGAAAATGAGAGTACTTAACTTGAGTGAGAAGGAACTGGGATTGATAAGATTGCAAGTTTTGAGCAAGAAAAAGGTCGTGCCAATGGAAAGCAACACATTAAACAACTGAGCCAATTTGGCAGACTGCGTAATATCCAATGACAATAATTTCATCAGTATTGCTGGGAAGATATAGGGGGAGTGGTGGTGAAAAAAATTCTCTTGAGTCCTTAGGTGTAACTAAGTGTCCCTTAGATAAAGCTACGATATATTTTAGGTGGTCATGTGCATCGTAACCGATAATGGGAGGATGCAGTATCGCATTGACAAGGACAATGACATTAATCAGAACAAAAACAAAGAGGAGAGAGTAGTGCAACTTATCAGAAACATGAAAAGGAGCTAAGAATTTATCTTTAAATACCCGCATATCAGATTATCCTAACAGAATCTCTCTTCCTTTCAAAGATTGCCGTGTTTGTGGTAGCCTTGGGATTCCCATAAACCGGGACAGTCTTAGGAGACGAATTCAACGCCTGTTATCCATTTGCCGCTTTTCCAAAAGGAGCAGCTTACTATACGCAATTCTTCCCTAAGAGAATTTCTTTTTATTTCTTATTCAAAAGAATCTCTTTCTGTATTATTTGTTCTTCGCCTATAGTAATTTCTTCTTCAAGAATTTCGTATCCCGGATTGTAGATTCTAAGATTATAATTAGAGGGCCAAATTCCCCATATCCAGACTTTCCCATCCATATTGGTTTGAACATGTTGAGGAGGAATAAGAATTGCAACATTTGTATAAGGAAGGGGCTTATTTGTTGAGCTATCTTTTATGGTTAACTCTAATACTCTTCCTTCACCGAACTTTAAACAAATATTATTAACCTTTTCATTATAATCGAGAGAAAGTTTTTTCATCACGCAATGGTTGTTTTCAATACTTGGACTCCATACTACAATTAGAGCTGATAAGACGTAGTCTCCCGGGGGAACATACCTAAATCCAAAATCCCCTTTTGAGTCTGTTACACCACCTGAGAATTTATACAGTCTCATTTTTTTTAGAGACTCCACATCAGTATAATCTAAACAAACAGGAACACTCCTAAGGGGATTGCCTTCTTGGTTCAAAACCTTACCAGAAATAAGTGAATCAGAGATTTTAAATGTAAATGTATTTTCTTGATTTTCTTTTATTGTAATTTTCTCACTCCAGATGTTTGAATCATTACGTGAAACAGCTAAATCATAAGTTCCACCCTTAATCCCTGTAATTAATAATTCTCCGTTATCATCTGTTTTCCCTTCAAAAATGTTCTCACCTGAATTGCCATAGATAGATGCACCTTCAAATCCGTCATCATTCAAAAGCACTCTTATTTTAGCAGTTGTTCCTGTTAAATGGAAATCAATTTGTTTTTCTTCGTTTTCTTCCCGGAAATCGAAATATTTGTAAATTCCATTGATAGTTTTACCCTTTATCCAATAGCCCCACTTAGGTAATCCTTTAAATTCATAATAACCATTCTCATCAGTTACTGTTTCATAATAAGATAATCTTTCTCTTGGAATTAACAATTCTACCCCTTTATAAGGCTGATTATTTGCGTCATAGACTTTCCCAAAAACTTTACATCCTGTTCCAAGAGAAATATCTCCCAAATTATTGGTCTCTCCTTCTTTTGCAATAAAAGGAACTGTTTTTTCAACATATCCTTCCGCTTTGATATTCAAAGGATGTCCTGAATATGGTAATTTATCAATTAAAAATTCCCCCATTTTGTCAGTGTAAACTTTTCTGTAATCATTACCATAAACTAAAATGGATGCTAAAGCTCCTTCAATAGGTTTATTATCAAATATTGAAATAACTCTTCCTTTTACACTTCCACCCTTACTAAGGGTAATTATGTGTTCTTGTTTATCTTCCTTTATTATGTAATTTTCTGAAATGTAGTCCTTTGCTGAAACAGTAATTGTACAGGGTATGGGTATCGGTTCAGGAAGTTTGAATAAACCATTAGAGTTACTAAATTCATATTCTTTTGTGCCATAAGTAATTTTAAAGCTGTCTATAGGTTTTATTGTATCAGTATCAAAAACCTTTCCCGAAATGATTTGATTCATTATCTTTTTCAGTATGAAATTTACATCTGTATTGCCTGATTTTATATGGTCTTTCCTTATAGATTCATAGTTATCATTTTCACTGTGCACAAATACTGAGAAATAATCA